>Ga0265297_10006037_pt1 | contig 17920 bp, 10 predicted proteins | sample Munlanlwell13791_FD_192502 | JGI IMG/M metagenome (GOLD analysis project Ga0265297, IMG submission 192502) | Leachate microbial communities from a municipal landfill in Southern Ontario, Canada - Leachate well 137-91 | ecosystem: Engineered > Solid waste > Landfill > Unclassified | place...
GAGCGCATAGTGACCCGCAACGGAGGGGCCGTTTGCGACCGCGGCAAACTCAAACACATAGCCGTAGAAGAACACAACGAGCTTGCGGCCATGGGACGCTTTGCGCACGGCGCGGGCGAGTTCGCAGACGCACTCAGCCATCTCTTCCTGCTGGAACTCAGCCCAGTCAACCAGCGCCTGTTCCGTGGCCGGATCGCGGAAGATGCCGGCTGGCGCGGCATGACGCGCGGCGGCAGTCGGCACCGGGGCGTCGGACCTGCCGCGCTTCTTCAACCACGCTTTCCACGCAGCCGCGTCGGCGGGCGCGTAGCCGCTGAGCGGACGTCTCCATGTGTCCTCGTAAAACCATTCGCCGGTGTTTTGGCCGCACGGATGATAGCCGGCAACGTGATCGCCGAACTTTTCCTCCAGGTGCGTCACCAGCGCCGCCAGCCGTTCGGCCGCGTCGCGGCGGTATTGCGGCGACGCCACGACCATGTGATCGCGCCGGCCATCCTCCCACTGCATCACATCGTCGGGATGCGCCTCGCGCCACCACGGCGGCGGGTTCATGCCCATTCGCGGGAGCAGCAACGCGTTCGGGTTCGCGCGCAAAACCTGTTCGCACATCGAGTCCACGCCGGACCAGTCGGCCTCAACACCGGGTTTCGGCCAGGGCATCGGGCATGGATAACTGACGAAGTTCACGCCCGCCTCCGCGGCGAGCTTGATCTGGGCGCCGAAACAATCAGGCGGGCCGCCCAGCCGGACGAAAGACTGGCCCGGCTGGTAGAACGCCAGCATCAGCTTCCGTGCTGGAGTGGCCCGCGCCCAGATGCTGACGCGGTAGTGATGATCCTTTACGATGGCGAGGTTGGCGTGATGGTAGATGTGGAAGTCGGGCCAGTGGCCGCCCGGCGGCGCTTTCAGTTTGATGCGCAATCCTGCCGAACCGTCGCGGCCTGCGCCTGGTTCGACAGTGATCGTGCCGACGGTGTTTGCCGCGCCGGTCGGCCAAAACGTCCAATCGCGTTTGAAACTCTCCGGTCCCGACTCGAAGTCGCAGCGCGGAATGAGATCGCGGCCCGCGTCAAGGTCGGTCACCTGGATGTTGTCGAGAACGATGTCGCCCTGTTCGCTGCCGAACCGAAAGTGCATCGTGCCGTTGTTGGCGCTGCCGCTGGCGGTGAACTCGAAGCTGATCTGTTTCCATTCCGTTGACAGCTTCAGCGGCGCTGAACCAGGCGCGCCCCAGAACATCCGCGCCCGCACCGGCTCGCCGTTGACGAGCAAGCGGGGTGCGCCGCCTGCCGGGTCGACGCGGACCGTGAGCGGCGCAGCAAAGACAAAACCAGTGACAGTTGTGAGAAGACACGCGGCAACGTTGCGAAAATTCATGGCGGCGATTCTACCCATGATTTACCGGCAACGGAAGGCTGCGGATTTGCGGATGCGATGAACTTACTTCGACTGTGCTTGCACGATGCCGGCGCCGACGCGGTCGGCAGACTGGCTGAGCGGCTGGGCGCTCTGTTGCAGCCAAGCCGCCGCGCTGTCACCCGGGGGGACGCCGCGCGAAATCGCGTAGGCCAGCACGCCGGAGGCGATGGCGGTGGCTTGCGATGTGCCGTCGCCGACGGCAAGCATGTTCGCGCCATAAGCCGACTGGATGCCGACGCCGGGCGCGGAGACATCAAGCCCTTGGCCTGAGTTGGAGTAGTAAGCCTGCTGCAGCTCTGCGTCCACGCCACCGACGGAGACGACGCTGCTGATTGCCGCGGGAAATGAGATCTCGTTGCTGGTGTGATCGTTGCCGGCGGCGGCGACTACGACCGCGCCCCGGCTCTCGGCGTAGGTCACCGCGTCGCGCACCGCCTGCGAGTCGCCGTAAGATCCCAGACTGACGTTGATGACCAGCGCGCCGGCATCCGCTGCCTGTACGATGCCAGCAGCCAGTGTGAAGGTGTCACTGTAACCCTGACTGTCGGCTACGCGCACGTCGAGGATGTGGCTGGCCGGAGCCACGCCGGGCGCCTGCGAATCCTGCCCGGCAATCAGGCTGGCCATCGCCGTGCCGTGGCCGTTGAACGGTTGCCCATCGTTCACCAGGTCGTAATGCGTAATCTGGCTCTCTCCAAACGTCATGTGATCAAACACACCGGTGTCCACGACCGCCACGGTCACGCCCAAACCCCACGTCGAGCGGTCGCCGGTGGCGTCGATGGCTGCGAAGAAATCCAGGCCCTCGAACGAAGCGCTGCCGGCGCCGCTGGGACGATCTTCCTGTTGCAGGAAGTCGGGGACCTTGACGACGTAGTTGCCGTCAACGCCCTCGTAAAGCTCCGCGTCTGTGCCGAGCGCGTCACGCAACTGCTCCAGTCCGTTGTAGGCGACGCGCACAGCCGACAGCGCATCGAGCCGTCCGAGTATCGTGATCTTCCGGCCCGCCGCCCGGCGCAGGAAATCCTGCAGCGCCTTGGCCGACTTGAACTTGATGACGGCCTGCTTCGGAATGGCGTCTTCGCGTTGAAGCCGATTCCGCAGCCGTTCCAAGCGTTTCTCTTCCTCTGTCAATTTCGGCGGGGCGGGTTGATTCTCAAGCGGCCCGGCAATCGTTGCCGGCGCGTGCGCAGCGGCAGAGGGTGTCGTTGCGGCGATTCCGACACGGGAGGTTGCGGGGGTCTCCAGCAAAGTCCACCAACCCCGGTCGCGCGCCATCGCGACGAGCAACAGCGTCACGAGAGCAAAGCTGCTGCCAAGCCACAGATATCGAAGTCGGGACTCGTTCATGATGCCGTCTTCGGCAACTCTAGCTGTTCCGTGCGCCGAAGCAAATCGTCAGTTTCATCGTGGTGGGTCATCAACCAGGACAGACAAACCGAATGGCTTATGGACCCTCGTTCCTGCGCGTCTGGTGTCATTGGATCCTACTGTTCGAGTTTCAAAACCGCGGTGTCTTTGGCGCGCAACGAGATGGCCAGTTCAACCACGCCGGCTTTCTTGCCCGCCCTGGCAGTTGCGACGGCACCGGAAACCAATTCGCGAACGGTGAGCTTCTGCAGTTGGCCGGGCTTCATGCCCAGGTCTGCCGTCTGAACGCTGACGTTGCAGAGTTGCTCCTTCTCGCTGTTGTTGCGCAATGTGAAGTGCAGGTTGTTCCTGGCCCACGAGCCGAACCGCTCGACGAAAACATCGTCGCGCGACGTTCGCGCAAACGTCACCGGTTCCCAGCCGGCCGCGCAGAGCGTCTGGATGATCGGAATGAGTTTCTTGAAGACAGGCCGGTCGCGCTCGTATTGGGATGGCGTGCTGAAGTAGCGCTTCCAGCCCTTGTAGCCCGGCTTGTCCTCGCCGCCGATGGTCGCGATGCCGGGGAAGAAGCCATAGAACATCTGGTGTTTGACGTAGGCCTCGATTTCAGATGCGGGCTGTTCGGGCTGTGGCGTCGTGAAGTCTCCCTCTTGCAGTAGGTTGGTCGTCGGCTTTTGGAACGCGAGCATCCGCCGCAGCAGGCTTGTTGAGTCGGTCTCAACATCGGCCAGGCTGCGCTTGCGCCGGCTCCAGCCAACCTCCGAGCCGAGCACGTCGGCAAGGTGGGCGCAGAACCGATAAGAGTCGGGGAAGATATTCATGTGAACGAGCTTGCCTGCGCGGTGCAGGTCGCTGGCGAGCCAGTCCATGAACTCGCACCAAGAGAGCAAGCCGAGTAGTGCGGGTCGGCCGCTGAGACCGTCGAACGTCGGTGGAATTTGCGTACAACCGAGATGATCGACGCGGAAATTGAGATCCTTGGCCAACCACGACGAAACCGAGTCGAGATAGATGCCGTCGGCGTTTTTGAGAAACGGCTCGATCTCGTAGCGCCAGCAACTGATGGCGCGATTCGGTTCGGGCAGCTGCGGATTTGGGTTGGTCATCCACCACTGCGCCCACGTGGAATACTTGTCCACGCGAAAATAGCCGCGACCTTCCTTGTCGAACGGCATCGAGTTGAGAATTGCCTGTGCGACCTCCCATCGCGGACCGCGCATCAGTTTGGCGTCGCTCTGCTTATCGCCGGCCCATTGTTTGAGTTGAGCGAGGCGTTCTTCATAGGGCGGCATCTCTTCCCGCGTCTTGGCCTGCGCAAAGACCTGCCGCGCGCCCCATGGCTCCGTATAGGGCAGGAGATGGATGCCCTTCTCGCGCAGGTAGGCGCGATCCTCGGCCTTTGGAAACCATCCTTCATAGAACGCGAAACCAAAATCCTCGGGGTTTGCGATCGGCCGGACCGGCACGGCATAGAGCCACATGCCGTCGCGCTTCGACCGTTTCGCAAAATGGTCGGGGAAGATCGTGTAGAACCTGCTGGCGGCGGCGCGCAGGCCCCATTCGCCATCGTGAGCGAACAGGATCGTTGTAAACGTCGCTTTGCCCGCGCCGATCCGCTTCGTGAGCGGCGACAGGCCAAGGTCCACCATTGTCCCGTAACCGTGCGCAGCGTCGCACGTGAAGTTTTGCAGGCGTGGACAATCCATTGGCGCGCCGAGTGACAGGCCGTTTGCGCTACGCGTGATAGACGTGAACGGGTAGGCCGACACGCGGCCGCCGCCGATGGCCAGTGAGTTGTCACAGGCTGTCCCGTTTGCTGTGATGACACGGCTGCGCCGGCCATCGTCGTGCCATGTCCACCCGGCGGCGTTGACTGGCAGTGTGTAACTCAGCCGCACGGCGCGGTCACACTGTGGTTCGTGCGTGTCCTGAACCGTTGTTTCGATGCGAACATGGTCCTTGAGCGCGGTGTAACGAAGTTCGACATCGAGATGGTCCTGTTCTGCGGACAGGCGTTGGCGCCAGCTCTTGCCGCCGTCGCACGGGGTCAACGGCGCGGGCGAGAGGGCGATGTCTTTCCAGAACGAAGCCATGTCGAACACTTCGACGTCGTCGAAATAGAATGTGCCGTAACCTTTCCAGATGTTGGCGTAGATATGGACTTGGACACAGCCGGGCTTCGTGATGAATGTTCGATCCAAACGCGTCCACTGATCGCGTGGTTCGTTTGTCCATCCGAGGCTGTGCTGGACGTTGAATTTGTTTTCCGTCAGCACGCGGCCTTTCGCGTCGAGTTCGATGACGAAGACGTTGCCGCCGGAACTTCCGCGTGGCACGCGGCCCCACGCACGGAAGACATAGAGTGTGTTCGGCTTCACAGGGAAGTTGGCGCAGCGCAACGAGCCGCTGGTGGCCGGGTGCGACTCGCTCGCGCCCGCGGGCGCACTGACCTTGCCGCAGAACCTGCCGTTCGGCGTGTGGTTCAGTTCGGTAACCCGCGCTGTGGTCGCGCCGGAGCCGGTCCACGATGCAGGCGCGGTTTCGCCGTCTTCAAAACCGGGGTTCGGCACAAGATTCTTCACCTCGGCGTTCGGCGTAAACTCCCGCACGCTGATCGGATGAACGGGCGGAAGCAGCGGCACACGACTGCCGTTCACCGTGACAACCTCGATGAACCCGGTCTTGTCAGCCAACCTCAAGGAAAGACCGTCGGAGGTCTTGATGTCCACAGAACGGGCGGGCGCGGCAAAGCTGATGAGGGAAGCAACCAGGAGAAAGAGGCGTGCCGTCTTCATGGTGATGGTCGTGAGTCTAGGTCATCATCACGCCGGAGACAAGCTGTCGCTCCGGCAGGCTCTCCGGCCACTGGCACTGGTGGTTACTCTTTCAGTGTCACACGCAGATTCGCAATCTTCCACGGCGGGATCGTGAGATGAATGTCACCATCTCGAATCTCGATCTGACCGAGTTCGCGGGTCGGTTGGCCAAGAAAATTGGTTTCACGCACTGACGCCACCGGCTGACGCAAGCGGATGTTGGCTTCGGTTCGTTGTCCGGTTGCTTCATAGAGACGAAGCTCCACTTCCGAAACTTTGCTGCCTTCTGCTGACTCGACCGGCCGGAGCGATGACAGAACGATGTTGGAGGGTCCGACCTCCGCAAACGAGACACCGTCGTTGAGCGTGGCCGCTTTGTTGACGGGTGCTTTGCCTGCCCGCGCGCGGCGGAGTCCCAAGTCAGGCGAAAACGCCAGCAGCGGCACGTGTGATTCCATCGCAACACGGTGAGAAGCCGCCTCACGCCAAGTGCCCGTGTGCGGCGCCAAGGCGCAATCGAAGACGTGATGACCGGTGCCCTTGATCGAGGGATGCATTTGCCCCCAAGTGCCCGGCGTCAGTGGGCGCATGCGGAGCAAGAGGAACTCCATTGTCCGTTTGTCGGCGTCGAATGCATAGCCGGTGTAAGCGCCGGGCGGGCAAACGAAAGTGTAACCGGACGCGCTCGAAGACACATCGGTCCAACGGGTCGCGTAGTAGCCGTTCGGATAACCTTTCACGAAAAACTCCCCGCGGAAAGGTTCCTTGTCGAAGTTTTCGCGCGGCTCGGCGCCGAATGGGATTCCGGCAAACACGCGGCCGGTCATGTCCACAGGAAAGCGGATCGCAAAGACGCCGTTGCTTTCAGCGGCATCCAGTTCCACGTGATAATCGAGACGCCGGCCATCGCGCCAGAGGCGAAGCTCGCGGGTCGCCGAGTGCGCGCCAAACGTTCCCTTCGCGCGAAGCGCTGCGAAGACCGGTCCTTGGACGTGTTGCAGGTCGCTCGCCTGGGTTGTCCATCGGTGTGCGGGGCCTAATGGTCCGCTCATTTCCCAGTGTTTCGGCTGCGGAGCTTCGTAATACACGATGTCGCCGAGACCGCCGGTTTCCGCCGAGCCGAGAGGGGTCTGGCGGACCTTGTCGAAGACCTCCAGCGCTCCGTCGGTTCGCATTTGCGCCCGATAGCAGTCGTTCTCAATGGGGCCGCTCCCGCGGCTCAAACAGGTTGTGGCGGCCACGGCATTCGTTGAGCGGTTGAGGTAGAACGTCTTGTATCCGCAAGCCGGAACTGTCTCCGCGATGAATGCAACGCGCTGCTCGCCAGTCTTCGTTTGCGAAGTGAACTGGATGGGAACGTTCTTGCCTAGTCCATCGCGGAGCGTCAGGCTGGCCGCGTCTCCTTCCACTGTGAACTCCGTCGGCCCGGTGACAGGCCACGCATGAAAATTGAAAACCATCAGCGGCGAACCCAACCCGGCGCGGAATCCAATCTTGCTGGCAAGTGCTGACAACGTTTCATACAGCGCCTGCTCGATCCTGACCCGGCGGTGTCGCGCGAACGCCATGCGTTCCTCGTAATCCACCGTCCACGCCCACTGGATCGCGTGACCCGTGCAGGAGAACACATCCCGCCAGAGCCGATCCACCACGCCACGCTCAGCCGGCGGACCTGTTCGCAGCGCCATAACCTGCGCCTTTTCCAGAGAGAGCAGCAAATCCTCATCTTGATTGTTCTGCATGTAGAGACTGCGATCTCCGTGGATGCCCGCCTCGACGTAACATTCGAGCGAGTCCAGCGGTCCCTGCAACTCCGTGATCGGCGCACCACACTTCTCGACCTCCTCGAAATATCGACGGTTGGTACCGAGGATTTTCTTTTGCGGATCCCATCCGGCAGCCTCTTGCAGCAATTTCGGGTCGGGCAGCACATCGTCACCGCCGATGGCCAGTCGCCAGATGGGTGAGGGGAGAAAGCCTTTTACCGGCTCGCCAAACTTGCCCATCATGCTGTAACCATAAAAACACCTCGACGAGAGCATCCTCGTGCCGTCGAGTCCCTTGCGCCAAAAGACAACCTGCGGGCCGACCGGACGCGAGAACATGAAGTAGCGATAGTCCGCCTTGGCGAGGATTTGCGGCATCTGCGAGGGACCGCACATCAGGTCAATCGCATTATAGACCTTCAGCGGGATGCCCGGCGCGTGGCGCTGGAAATACTGTTTACCGAGCACCATGTTGCGCACCATCGTTTCCGGATAAACCTCGGTCAGCCGCGGATTGCTCGCCGCGCCGACGATCTCAATCCGGCCTTCGCGCACTCGTTGCCAGAACTCCACGATCAGTTCCGGCCACTCGCGCGCGGCTTTGTCGAGGAATGGCGCCAGTTGCTCGCTCTCATTCTCCAGCAACCATACGTACTGCGGATGATCGCGCATGAGACCGAGCACCTGCCGGATGATCTCCGCATAGCGTTGCTCGTGCCACATGCGCGTATGACCCCAACACCAGTCGCAGTGCGAGGAGGCGTTGACCACGGTAAGTTTGGGTTCCTTTGTTGGTTTCGCTGCTGGTTCGGCCCAAACACGTTCACACGCGGTGACTGCCACGATGGCGATCACGAGATGCAGTATCCGGCGCTTCATGGGGACTCCTTTACGCTTGTCAGTTTGCCTTGATGAAATCGCGCACCCACGTTGCCTGCTCCGGGTGCATATCTATCAGCTTGCCGCTGATGATCGAGTAACCTTGAATGGTGCCGTCGGCCACGGACTTGGCGACGAACCTCCATTGATGCTTCAACAAGTCCATTGGCACGGCGTCCAGCAGCGTGAAGTCGCGCAGGTAGCAACCGACATTGATGGGCTTGCCGGGGAAAAGCTCGCGGCATTGCTCGACGTAGCGGTCGAGGTTGACCAGGTCTTTCGACTTCCACACCCAGAATGAAACAACGTCAAGGAAGTCGGTGAAGCCGGCCCAGTTCTCTTTCTTCAATTCATGCGCATACATCACGCCCCAATGCTTCAGCTTTGGATTGATGCTCTTCACTGCACGATGGACGAGGGCATAATCGTCGGGCTTGACGTGTGCAGACTTGATCTGGCCGTAAAGGTCGTCATCGAACGCGCCGGTGAGGAATGGGTGTTTCAGCGACAAACGACCCACGATCTCCGCTTCCCGGCACTTGCGCTCAATGCGGCCATCGTGGTTCATTCGCATGGGCGCGCCGAGCCCCTTGTAGTCCGGGTGCTCGACCTTCTGGTATTCCCACTTCGAGATGTCGCAGACGACTTCCTCGATGCCTGTGTCGCGCAGCTTTTCCATCGCCATCGCCGTGTTGGGATGAAACATGAAGCAGGTTCTCCGCAACCCGAACCACTTCGTGCCTTCACCCGCGCCGAAGATGGAAAACCGCCACTGACCGTTGAGTCCCTGCCCATCCCAGCACCAGCCAACATCGGCCAACCTGCGTGGCCGCGCTGGCGCTGCCGTGGCGTTGCGCGTGAGCGGGGTGGCGACGCACGCGGTGGCCGCGCTGCAAATAAAGTCTCGTCGTGTCATGGTCGTGTCAGGGTTTCTTTTTGCTTCACAACTTCGCCGGTGTCGGGATCGTAGCGGATCGTTTCCACCTGCTCGGCACCGTTTGCGGCGCGCACAACGATGTTCATCTCGCCGTGCGCCGCGTCGTCGGTCGCGCGGACGCGGCAGAGCGGTTTCCACGCGCTGGTCGGTGTCTGGCGGTGGCTGACTTCGACGGCAGTGACCGCGCTGCCGGTCTTCGCGTCCGGGCTGAGCCGGTATTCGGGCTTGCCGGCGGCGCGACGCATGATGACGCCATGCCCGCCCTCGGTGACGATCAACTCGAAACCCAGCTTGCCGTCACGGTCGCGCATTGGGCAGACCTCGCCTGCTGCGTAATCGTGCCGGTTGACTTTCTTTCCATCGTCCGCCAGCAATTCGTTCACAACGATCCGGCCAGCATCGTCGAGTCGGAAGTGCGCCGCCTGCGTGTTCAACCAGCCCGGCCACGCCAGCATGATGTGGAAGTGCGGCGGATGATCCTCGTGGCCGTTCGGGAAGTTCGTCTCAAAACCGTAGAGACGGATATCGCCGACGAAACCGGGATCGGCGGTGCCGGCGTAGCCCATCGCGCGGCACATTTCACGCGCGGCGAACAGGAAGTTGAGTTGCGCCTGGATGGCGTTCGCTGGCCACGGGCCTGTGCGATAGTGTCCCGCGCGCCGCACGTCCCAATTGTGAAAGACCGCCATGTGGATGATTCCGCAGGCCAGCGACGTCTTCACGCTGGTGGGCGCGCGGCTCTTGCGCATCTTGAGCCGTACCCCTTCACTGACGGGCTGTGCTTTGCCATCGGCCCCGAGCACGCGCTCGACACGCACGCCCGGCCATCGCACCTCCACGGTTGGCGGCGGCAGGTTGCCATCCGCCTGCAGCGTGAAGTAGAACTCGCGATCATTTGTGCCGGTCCACGCTTCCTCGCGCAGCAACTGCCAGCGATCTGCATTTTCAAGGACACGGACCTCCGGCTGGGTCTTGGCCGGTTCCAAATCTGCTTTCACGAGCTTCGCGCCGCAACGGACGCCTTCCGCTGCGCAGGTGGAATTCACAAGGGTCAGCAGCACGGCGAAGACAAAGATGGAAGTCTGTTTCATAGGATGAATCATGGGATTACCGGCAGAATGATGTGCGATGGATGGTCGGCGTCGTGGCAGATGGTCTGCGTCGCCTTCTGGAGTGTCGCATCGGCGCCAAATGGATGACCGGTGTTGGGATTGCGGTCGAAGCGTGGGAAGTTGCTGCTGGAAACCTCGACGCGAATCCGGTGTCCCAGCAGGAAGACGTTGCTGGTGACCCAGAGGTCAATCTCATAGCGATACACCTTGCCCGGCTCGATCAGCCTCGGCTTGTCGGACGATTCGCGGCAGCGGGCGCGCAGGATGCCGTCGCAGAGGTTGATGGCGCGTCCATCAGGCCACACGTCCACAAGCTTGCCGGTCCAATCCGTATCCTTCGCGGTGCTGGCGGCGTAGAGGACGAGCTTGATCGGGCCGGTCGTTTCCAGTTCACGTGTGAGCGGCTCACTCGTGAAGACGAGGACATCGTTTCGCTGCTCGACCGCAGTCTGATCGCGCGGGCCGGCACCGCCGCCGAGGTTGCAGCCGCCGGCGGTGGGCACGGGATCGTTCGGATCATAAACAAACTTGTCGGCAGGTTCGGGCCCGGGCTTCGTCGTGCTCAGACGGCCGTCGCCTTTGAGCGAATTGGCCGAGCCGCCGCTATGGAAGTAGTGCGGGACGTAGCATGTCCGGCGCAGCGGCCACTCCTGTTCGTCGCGCCATTGGTTGCGGCCCATCACGAAAATTCTGAACGGCGGCCATGTGTCCGCGTCGGTCTTTTCGTCTTTGAGCCAGTGGTCGAACCACTTGGTTTGAATCTCGTTCAGGTTGATCAGCGAGTTCTCCCCGAAATCCACGTCGCCGACTTTCCGGTCCCTGTTGATGCCGTGAGGCCATGGCCCAATGAGAAGATGCTGGTGTTTGCGCGCCTCCTTCGAGCGCGAGCCAGTCCGGACAGCATTGACGTGGTCGAATACGCTTTTCGCATAGAGGTCATACCAGCCACAGGCGGTATAGGTTGGCGTCGTGATGTCCTTGTGCCGTCCGCGGAGGCTGCTCGGCTTCCAATAGTCGTCGAACCGTGGATGGGCGACCCACTCGCGCAAGAAGGGCACTGACTGTCCGATTGCCGTGTCACTCTCACAAAGCGGCAATGCGCGGAGCCAGTCCTCGCGCTTCCAACTGCGCGTGGTCTGGCTACCCGCCGTACCCGAACCCCAGCCCAGCATCACTTGAAGCTGATAAGCGCCGCCTGCATAGGCGAGGTCGTCGTAGACGTCCACCAGCGGCACGATGGTGAACATCGCCTTCAGATAATCACCCGCGCCAGGCGCAGAAATCCATTGTGTGTAGCCGACGTAAGAGCCGCCCATGGTGCCAATCTTCCCGTTGCACCACGGCTGCTTGAGAATCCAACGGTGCGTATCCTCACCGTCCGTGCGGTCATGCACAAAAGGAACCCACTGACCGCCCGAGGTGCCTTTGCCGCGGCAGTCCTGACTGACGAAGACAAAACCGCGCGACGCCCACACGTGGCCCGCGCCGCCTTGCGCTTTGCCTTTGCCGTAGGGAGTGCGGGTGAGGATGGCGGGAAACCTACCCCCGCCTTTTGGCAGGAACACATTTGCCGCAAGCTCGACGCCGTCGCGCATCGGAACCTTCACTTCAGCCTGTGATTCGACTTCGTAAGGAGGATTCGCAGCCCATAGCGTCGCGCGCAGCGCGCACCATGACACCACCACCAGCCCAACCACCATGCTTCGCGTTTTCATGTTTCAGTTTGCCTTGATGAAGTCGCGCACCCACGTCGCCTGTTCCGGGTGCATATCTATCAGGAAGCCGCCGAGGATCGAGTAACCCTGAATGGTTCCGTCGCGCAGCGCCTTGCGGACGAATTCCCATTGCACCTTGAGCATCTCCATCGGCACGCCGTCCAGCAGCGTGAAGTCGCGCAGATAGCAGCCGATGTTGATGGGTTTCCCGGGGAAGATTTCGCGGCATTGCCCGACGTAGCGGTCGAGATTCACGAGGTCCTTCGATGCCCAGACCCAGAGCGTGACCACATCGAGCAGGTCGGTGAAACCGGCCCAGTTCTCCTTCTTCAGTTCGTGCGAATAGACCACGCCCCAATGCTTCAGCTTCGGATTGGCGCTCTTCACTGCGCGCCGGACCGCGGCGTATTGTTCGGGCAGGATATGCTCGGCTTTGATTTTGCCATAGAGGTCATCGTCGAATGCGCCGGTCACGTTCGGGTGCTTCAGCGACAGCCGACTGACGATTTCCGCTTCACGGCACTTGCGCTCAATCCGGCCATCGTGGTTCATCCGCATCGGCGCGCCGAGACCCTTGTATTGCGTCTGCTCAACCTTCTGGTATTCCCATTTCGAGATTTCGCAAACGACCTCCTTCATGTCGCGAAGTTTCTCCATCGCCATCGGTGTGTTCGGATGGAACATGAAACAGCATCGCCGCAGGCCGAACCACTTCGTGCCTTCCCCGGCCCCGAAGATGGACAACTGCCACTGGCCGTTGATCGCCTGGCCGTCCCAGCACCAGCCCGCGTCCGCCATCTTGCACGGCCGTGGAGCGGCTTCCGACGCGGTGGGTGACAGGGTAGTCATGGCAGACAGGCTGATGGCGCCGCGGATGAGGTCTCGACGGGAAAATGTGGCATTCATGTTCTCCTTCTATCATTTTGCCGCACCTTCGCACAGCACGAGCAAGGCGCAGATTGTTCAGACGTGGTTTCTCAGCATCAACTCCGCGGGATATGGATTCAGATAGGTTTGCTCGGCAACCCATGCGACGGGATGACGCCGAAAATGATGGATCAGCAACGTCAGCGGAACGATGAGCGGTAGCAAACCGATCCGATAGTCCTCAATGTGTCGAACCAGCTCGGCTTTATCCGCGGCATCGAGTTCCGTCTTCAGGTAGCCCAACAGGTGCTGGAGGACGTTGGCGTGCTTGCTAGCGGTCGCGTGCACGGCCAGACACTGCATGAACGCCGGGCCATAGGATTCCAGCAGCTCATTCATCGGCGTGCGACCGGCCTTTGCCACGAGACTGCCGAGCTGGCGATAGTGCTGGGGGCTGTGCGCCATCAGCACGAGCTTCTGGCGGGCGTGAAACTCCACCATGTCCCTGGCGCGCGGGCGTGATGCGACGAACTGCGTCCATCGGTCATGGGCGAAAACTCGCTCGATGAAGTTCTCACGCAGTACCGGGTCGTGCAGCCGGCCTTCCTCTTCCACTGGCAGCAGGGGAAGCTGTCGCAACAACCTGTCTGCAAACAACCCGCGCCCGTTGCGCGCCGGCATGCCGCTGTCACCATAGACGCGCACCCGCAACATGCCGCACGACGGCGAGTTCTTCTTGAGCACATAGCCGTGAATGCCGCTCGCAGCGAGCTTCTCAACCCTGCTGGCTGCGAAGCTTTGCATCGCATCCGTGTGGTCTTCTCCGGAGCGCTGAGCGATCAGCCGCGGCGATTCGGGCGAGCCGACGAGCCGCATGCTTTCGCGTGGTATGCCAAGGCCGATTTCCACTTCCGGACAGACCGGCACCCACGCGAAAAACTCGCCGAGTGTTTCAGTCAGGAATGGATCATGCTTGTGACCTCCATCGAACCGGACGTGTTCCCCCAGCAAACAAGTGCTGATGCCAACGCGAATCTTTGGAGTTGTTTTCATGGGTCTCTACGGATTCATGCGCCATAGCGCTGCATTCAGGACCGCCGCGAAACTCACCCACGCCAGATAGGCAACCATCAACCATCCAGCAACGCGGTCCATTTTGAAGAAGGCTGAGGTTGTCGCACAGACCGCGAGCCATAGTAGCACGATCTCTCCGAAGGCCAACGCGGGTTGTTTCAAGCCAAAGAAGAGCGGTGTCCATGCGGCGTTGAGGCAGAGCTGAATGAGAAACAAGCCGAGTGCTTTCCGATGACTTCCGTCGCCACCCAGCCGCCAGATACGCCACGCGGCCACAGCCATCATGATGTAGAGCACCGTCCACACCGGGCCGAAGATCCAGTTGGGCGGATTCCATGATGGTTTGCGCAACCGGGCATACCACTCGCCCGGGCCGAACAATCCGCCGAACGCCGCTGCACCGAAACAAAGCACCAGCCATCCGCCCAGAGCCAGCCATGGTCTGTTGTGTTTCGAAGCTCTCATCGTGTTGCTTTAGACGCGTTCTCCAGTCGAATGTTGTCCACGCAGAAGACAGCGCCGGGCTTGCCGGCACTGGAGAAACCGAACCAAGTAAGCTGGCTGAATTCCGGATGGAGATAGGGCACGCTTTCAAAGACCTGCTCCTTCTCACCGGCGACAGTGACTGCGAGACGATAGGAGCCAATTTTGGATTGCGCAGCAAGGTTAACCTGGATGTCGAGGTGAATCCACTTGCCGAGTGGGAGCTTGGTCAGTGCCTTGCCGGTGGCAACGAGGGTGCCGTCGGCGCGAAGAACGATACTGGGGCCTTCGCGATATTCGACGCCTTTCCGGGAGTAATCGCGCAAGCCGATGGAGCACTCGGAAGGATGTTCGGCGCTGTTGAGGATATCGCAGGAGAAGCGAACCACGCCGTTGGTGTGGGAACGCGTCGCATAGAACAGGTGCGGCTGAAAGCCGTGTTTCAGGTTCGCGGCTTCTGTGAACTTCAGGCTTTTCTTGCCGCTGGCGGCGGTTTCCTCGGTGACGCACATGAGTTCCGGCCGGTCGGCGGGCGAGAGGTGGAAGCTGTCGGGTTGTTTGCCAGTGGCGGTGGATTCGAAGTCTTCGCGGAATGGCCGCGGCGGCGGCGCGGGCGGTAACGGCGGCAGCACGGGTAGCGGCGCGCGCTTGATCTTCTTCGGCGCGTTCACCCACGCAGCGTCGCCGTAGAGGCCGGTCTTGTCGGCAGAGATCGGCCGGAAACCCATCGCGAGCGCTGGCGAGGTCGGCTTCAACCGGAAATCGCCGCGGGCCGCGTCGCGGAACTGGGGATCGGCGATGCGTGAGTCGCGGTCGCGGCCGGTGCGCTGCCATTCGGCGAAGCTTCCGCCGGAGAAGAGCGGCTCCTTGCCGGAGGTGTCCCAGTAGAGATTGTTGTGAAACTCGGTCTTGCACTTGAGCGGGCTGTAATGATCGGAGGTGGCTTGTCCGCCGCTGGACAGGACGATGTTGTTTTGGAAGGTGTACGAGAGATGCGCCTCTGGGCGGGCACAGGTGACGGGACTATTGAGGGCGAACGCGAAGATGTTGTTCCGCGACAGGTTCTCCCTGCCATAGTGCTGGTGGAAGGGGATGCCGACGCGGTAGACGATGTTGCTCTCCGTCAGGATGCCGGTCGAACCCTCGTCGTGGTAGATGCCGGTGCCGCCTTGGGGCATGAGAGGCGTCGGCACCACGTCGTGGACAATGTTGTTGGCGATGACCGTGCCGGGCGAAACGCCGAGCGTGTAAATTCCGCCACCATCGCTGAAGTAGCCGTTACAGATATGGTGGACGTGGTTGAATGCGATGAGGTTATGGTTGGCAGAACTCGGCGCATAACCCCACGAATGACCGATGGAGATGCCGAGGTGATGGAAATCGGAAATCTCGTTGTGTGTCACCTGGTTGTAGGAGGACTTGCCGATCCAGACGCCCTGGCTGCCAAGGAAAAGGTGCGATCCATCGTGGATGAAACAGTTGTCCACGGTATTGCGCTCGACGCGCAGCTCCGGCGTGTCCTTGAAAGCACGCGGCCCGATGAATACCGCGCTGCCGCCGAGATCGTGAATGTGGCAGCGGCGGACGACGTTGTCAGCGCAGCCGCTGTCGAACCACAGGCCATTTTCGCCAGCGTGGACAATCTCGCAGTTTTCGAACACCGTGTGCCGCAAACCTTCGGCAGCGATCAGCGGCTTGCGTTCGAAGGCGCCTTGTTCGTCGAGCGGCATGTCGCGCGAAAGAAGAAAATCGGTGTGCTGAAACGAAAGGCCCGTGAAGCGCAGGTGCTCGATGTACTTCTTTTCCACCGGGGTGCCGTTGAACGCGACGAGCGTCTGTCGCACGACGGGCGCGATGACCTCGGCGGTGCGCATGTTCTCGCCCGGCATCGGCCAATAGCTCAACACGCCGGTGGTGCGGTCGAGATACCATTCGCCCGGCTCATCGAGCGCTTCGGGCATGTTCTCGACGTGGTAGCGCGTGTTCCATTCCCACCAGTAGCCGATGGGCCAGCGCGACATCGGCGCGAGCCGCACGGTATGTTCGGCCTCGTCCAGTTCGGTGATGAAGTGCATGGAGGTCGTCCACGAGTGGTAGATGACGATGAGCGCGTCGTCGAAATTGCGCCAGCGCTTGATGTCGCCGTTGCGGAACACGAAGCCGCGCTTGGCCAGAATGTCGGCGTTCCACCATTTCGAGCGATTGAACGGTGCGAGGATGCCACCGGTGTAGAGATAGCCTTGATTCGGCGTGCGCGCGCGCGTGCGCCGCTGGCCGTTGACGAAGATCTGGTTGAAATACCACCGCTCGTCCTTCACGTCGGGGACGATCGTCTGCCACAGTTTCCCGTCGCCCTTCTGCCAGCCTGTGAGTTGACGACCACCCGAAATCACGGGCCGTTCCCTGCCAAACGACGTGTAAGCGATTGGCGCATTCTCTGTGCCGGAATCCTCCGGCAGGAACTCAATGGGTTTTCCAACGCGGTAAACCCCGCCGCGAAGAAATACCGTCACCGGCCCCTTCAGCGGCCCGGCCTTTTTCAACTCCCGAACCGCGTCGCGCGCTCGCTCCAGCGTTGCAAACGGCTTCGCCTTCGTGCCGGGATGGGTGTCGTTGCCATTCGGCGCGACGTAAAGGGCAACAGACGATGCCGGCCCCGCCATACTTCCGTTCGCGGCAATCATCATAGCGATCACACAGATAGTGGAGACACGTTTCATAATTTGTTGTGTTTAGCGATGGGCGGGCGCGTTGATAACGACGATCCGAAAGAAGTTCTGCAACATGCGTTTCCCATCGGGATGGTCGTCGTCGTAAGCCTCCGGGTGGAATTGCGTGCCATAGATGAGCTTGGTCTTGTGCTTGATGGTCTGGATCCGGCATGCATTCGAACTTGCGAGCACTTCAAACGAGTCTGGCAGTTGTTTGCATTCCGATACGTGTTGCTGGAGCACCTGTATGTCCTGCCCCAAACCGTCGAAGAGCGGATCGCGTTTCAGGAGCCGGACCTTGGAGAAACCCCATTCCTTCAAGAAACCAGGACAGTATTTCGGGTTGGTGTCCGTTTCGCCCGCAGCCAGCCGCCGCATGTCTCCGCACTTGCCGCCGAATGCGAGGTAGATCTGGTGGAATCCTCCACAGAACCCGATGACGGGCGTCCGCGTCTCGCGCAGCATCGCCCAGAATTCATCGCGCGGCGCCACGCAAGTCAGCATCTTGGCCGGCGACGGTGGCCGCACGATGATCGCCTTGACGATGGGCCTGTCCAATGAAGTCCGCTTCAGTTGCGTGTAGTGAAAACAGTAGCAATCCAACCCCGACAGCGCGGTCATCCGGGCCGTGATCGCCCGCAACCGGAACAAGCCGCCCGGTCTTGCGAGGTTCTTGGGGAGGTCGGCAGGATCGGTCAGGTCTATCACAACAACGCACTGGGAAGTCTCTTGATTGAACCTTTCAAATGTATCGAATAGCCCCTCGAAAC
>Ga0265297_10006038_pt1 | contig 17919 bp, 13 predicted proteins | sample Munlanlwell13791_FD_192502 | JGI IMG/M metagenome (GOLD analysis project Ga0265297, IMG submission 192502) | Leachate microbial communities from a municipal landfill in Southern Ontario, Canada - Leachate well 137-91 | ecosystem: Engineered > Solid waste > Landfill > Unclassified | place...
AGAAAAAGCCTTTTCGAGGGTGATCCGTCTTTTCTAATGGATGAGTACACTTCGGACAGATCGGCCCCGTGTACCCTTCTGGATATAAGACACGACGACGATGCCGCCTGTCTATCATAAAACCTCCATGATTGGCCTCAATGTACCAAACAATATAGTGTATTTGCAAATTTTTGTCAAGCCAACTTGCCTATATCTAGTGCAATTTACCCTTTATCCGCTTTCGTTTTTCCCATGCTCGAACTTCGCGCTCATTCATTCCAAGAAAGTGTGCCACCTCATGTAACACAACTTCTTGGACCAACACCTTGATCGCTTGGTCGTCACCTCTTGCCACACGCTCAATCGCATTTTTGAAAATCGTAATTTTATCCGGAAGCACGCCTGAATAATATGGTCCGCGTTTTCCCAAAGGAACACCCTGATACAAACCTAAAAGCATGTTGCGACTCCGAACTTCATGCTCCGTTTTTCGTGCCGCTCGCTCATTATCCTCAACCACGAACGCAACATTCACGATTCGATCACGAATTTTTTGAGGAATCAAAAAAAGTGCGTCCTCTATAAACTGTTCAAACGCCAGGGTTTCCATATTATTCCTTTATTTTGTATATCATCAGATATTTGCCAGAAGACAGTTTCACAACTGATGGATCGGCCGTGATGGTTGTATTTGGCGAATGGAATGTGTCGCCTGTGGGGGTAAAAACCTTGCCATCCGGGCTTGTTGCAATATTTATTCCTGCCGTAAAAAGATACCAGGTACTTCCTTCGTGAAATACATCAGGTACTGCACCTTCGGAAAACGCAACTCCTTCTTCCGTAAAATTCAATCCATCGGTTGATATCGCGGACACAACTTCGTTATCGGGTGTGCCAACATACATCCTCCATGTATTGCCGTCTCGCTCGACATCAGGATCAAATGCTCCTTCGCGGACAAATCGCACACCATTTTCTTGCGTAAAATGAATGCCATCAGAAGAAATAGCGGAATAGATGCGCTGCGGTGGCTCGATTCCATTTGGACCCGGGTTTAATCGAGAATCGTTAATATCAAAGTAATAGAGACGAATCTGTCCGTCTTCAAGTAGCACAGGATCCGGATCAGCCACTGCGCGATTTTCAATTCCTTCAATGGTCATTATCTGCCCATCACTCCACGTCTTCCCGTTATCGTCAGACATCACGAGACCGGTTTGCTCTGCTTTTCCATCTTGAGTTACATCAACATAATAGATAAAAATCTTTCCTTCTTTTATGACCACTCCTGGCACTGACGCGTGCGTTGCGAGGATTTTTCCAGAAGGATACCAGATTGTTAAATCGGTGCTGGTTGCGAATGTCACTGAATCGCCATAGGGGCCACTGTCCATTGTTGACCAATTGTAGACAAAATCATCTTTCATGGTATCAGTTTGAGTCTCACACCCGGTCAGTGGAGCGATGTCGCTTGGATTGCCATGTTTGACCCATAAACCATTTTCACAGATCCAGGTATCTTCATCTCCTCCCACAATAAAACGAAGTGTGCAAAAAACCCCAACAATTGCCAAGAGTATACAGATGAATAAAAATACTGATTTTTTCATATCTTTTGGGTTAAAAATATCACTTCTTTAATAAGTATAGCAGGAAAAAAGCCTTCCCACCCCCTTGCGCTTGCACAAAAAAACAACTTATGATAGAGTCCTCCTACAGGGCTATTCTTGTTGCCCTTCACTTTATTCACCAGATGTAAAGAATACAATTTATGTCACACTATGAACTCGTATATTTGATGCGAGTGTCCACTGCTGATGGAGATGCAAAAAAATTGCATACCCAGATTGCAGACCACATCAAAGCACATGGCGAAATCATTAAAGAAGGCGAAATTGGAGAACGAAAACTCGCCTACGAAATAAACAAAGAAAGTCATGCCGACTACTGGCTGATCGAATTTAATGCGCATACAGACTCGATCACAGAGCTCCATCGGATGCTCACATTGAACGAGCATGTTCTTCGTTTTTTAATTGCACAAACCCGCGCCAAAACGAAAGAAGATATTGAACGAGAGGAACAAATGAAAGAAAGCATAGAAAAATCTCGCATGCGCAAAGTGCAAGAAGAAAAAAATAAAGAGCGTACCGGTGTTGAAGACCAACAGAAAAAAGAATTGCCCGTTAAAAAAGTTGTTGAAGAAAAAGAAAAACTTTCTTTGGAAGAACTCGACAAAAAACTCGATGAATTGCTGAAAGATGATTCATTAAACGAATAAACATATGGCGATGAATCTTAATAAAGTTCTGCTTATTGGAAACCTCACTCGTGATCCAGAGGTGCGCACAACCCCAACCGGGCAAAATGTTGCGTCGTTTTCAGTCGCAACAAGCCGACGCTGGACAGACAAAGAAGGCAACCCAAAAGAACAAACTGAATTTCATAATCTTGTCGCATGGAGAAAGCTTGCGGATATTGTCGGTCAATACGTCAAAAAAGGCAGCAAGGTTTTTATAGAAGGATACCTGCAAACGCGCAGCTGGGAAGATCAGCAAGGAACAAAAAAATATCGAACAGAAATTATCGTTGATAATCTCATTATGCTGGACAAAAAAGGCGAAAGCGGGGGCAATCCTTTTACAGGAAACGCTGACACCTCAACCGCACAACCCGAAGCACCGGCTGAAAACGAAATCAACGTTGAAGACATCCCATTTTAATTCATGATTATCTATGATGAGACCACAACAACGCAATCAAAAAAGTCAACGTCAACAGCAAGCTGAACAGCAAGATAAACAATGCTACTTCTGTACCCATGGTATTCATGAAATTGATTTTAAGGAGCTCCGCATTTTGCAAAAATTCGTTTCTCCATACTGCAAAATTTTGCCACGACGCAGAACCGGTACCTGTTCAAAGCATCAACGCAAGCTAGCCGCCGCGATAAAACGCGCTCGTTTTCTTGCACTTCTTGCATACATTCCACGATAATTTTTCACTCCAACGTTTATGTACGATATGAATGACCTGCGCGTCGGCACGTTCATCCAATTTAATGGTGAACCATACGAAGTCGTAGATTCGAGCCACATGAAAATGGGTCGCGGAAAAGCTGTTATGCGCACAAAACTGCGTCATCTTGTGACTGGTAATATTCTTGAAAATACGTTCAAAGCAAATGATAGAATTGAACAAGCTGATCTTACGCGAAGCAAGGCGGCATTTATGTACGCAGACGAAGAGTCGCTGCACTTCATGGATCAAACTTCTTTTGAACAGTTTTTTATCAGCAAAAAATCGCTTGGCGATAAAACCAAATTCTTAAAAGATGGTTTACTTGTCGATGTCATGGTCATCGATGGGACTCCGGTGACTGTCCAGATTCCAAAAAAAATTGAATACGCGGTGAAAGACGCGCCCCCCGGAGTCAAAGGAGACACTGCAACGAATGTGTTTAAAACCGTCACACTCGAAAATGATTTAGAAATTCGCGCTCCATTATTTATTAATATTAAAGACAGAGTCATCGTCAACACAGACACCGGGGAATACACTGAACGGGCATAGTTAATTTAGAAAAACTCAAAAAGGATTTGGCCGGCTGAATACTGGCTTTTCTTTTTGAAACTAGAATTTCTTTTATTATTCTGCCCAGGGTGTAAGGAGGGCACAAGTTCGGAAAGCCTGCCCTCCTTACCCCTAGGGCATGTACCCCATCCACCTGACACCGCCTGGTAGGGACCCGTTAAAATCCTTGCATTGTTTGTATACAGCTTTCAGCTCGGCCTACGGCCTCGAGGCCAAATAGGCCCCTGAATGAAAGCTGGGTCTTTAGATACACAAACAAGGCAAGGATTTTGCTATTGTTCAAACCCCCAAAACTATGCTAAACCAAATAAGAGATATACAATAATATGGCAATCAAATCAGGTAACAATAAAATAGTAAACACGGGTTCTGTAATTAGTTTTTCAGACTCTTCGGTAACTATTGATATTGGAACTCAGGAACCTAAACTTAAATTAACCCTAATTTTTAAAAATGACCAGGAGAAAAAAACTCCTGAAATGTCTGCAGAAGTAAAAGGTGGCAATAAAGAATTACAGTTAACTTTGTATAACTTTAATAATAGTTTAGGCCAGGGGAATACAAACCCAATAAATATAGGTAAGTTGGATGGACATAACATGTTTTTAAATTTTGTGGTATACGCATTAGGCGGTACACCATCAAAACTATTGCATTACACAATATATCAAGAGGACATACAACAATAATGGACGAAATAAGAAGGCCAACAATAGCAGAATTAAAAACCTCTCTTGAAAAACAAAAAATTCAAGCGGGTAAATTTGGTCAATGGTTTGGTACAGGGAGACAATTAATAAACAGCATCGTTGGATTAATAGTGTTTCTATTAGCTCTTGTCACAATTATTGGCATTGCTTATTCAATTTTTGAAGAACCGAGTGCAGGATTTTATGAAATGTTAAAGATAACGGTTATCCCTTTAATTACGCTGATGTTGGGCTACCTATTTGGGAGTAAAGATATCGGGACTGAATAAGGAGTCTTTAAAATTTCTTGTGATAATTGGGAAATAAACCGGGAATAAAAACAAAATCCTCTGAATTTCGAGTAACCAAGAAATTACCGGACATGGCTTTGGCCGGAATTTCATACGAGGAATTCAGAGGATTTTATCTAGGCACCGCTGCCGCGGCGGTGTGGAAGGGGCGGAGTACCGCCCTAGAGGTAGGGGGAACACGCTTTCCGAATTTATGTTCCCCCTACACTCTGGGCAGAATATTCTTAATAAAACCTATACTTCAGAATTCTGTTTTTCTTCTTTTGCCTCTTTTTTTGCGTCTGCGTGAACCTTTTCAAGAATTTGTGCACGTATCTTTTTTGCCAGATCCTTGTGCTCTTTAATAAATATACGCGAGTTCTCCCGGCCAACGCCGAGCTTTTCCTCACCAAATGATAGGGAGTTGCCATTTTTGACGAGAACGCCAAACGCAAGTCCCTGGTCAATCAAATCGCCTGCCCAGGATATACCTTCGTTATACATGATGTCGAATTCACATACACGGAATGGAGCAGCGACTTTATTTTTTACTATTTTTGCACGTACACGATTTCCAATCACCTGATCACCTTTTTTCAGCTGTGCAAGTCTGCGAACCTCAATGCGTACGGACGAATAAAATTTCAATGCCATACCGCCGGTCGTTGTTTCGGGATTCCCAAACATCACACCAATCTTCATGCGGGTTTGATTGATAAAGATGACTGTTGTTTTTGAAGTTGAAACGATCGCCGTGAGCTTACGTAGTGCTTGACTCATAAGTCTCGCTTGCAAACCCATGTGGGAATCACCCATGTCGCCTTCGATTTCTGCTTTTGGGGTCAATGCCGCAACAGAATCAACGACGACGACATCGACTGCGCTGGAACGAACAAGCGTCTCAACGATTTCAAGAGCCTGCTCACCTGTATCTGGCTGAGAAATAAAAAGTTCGTCGACATTAACGCCAATTTTTCTTGCGTATTCCGGATCAAGCGCATGTTCGGCATCTACAAAAGCTGCGATGCCACCTATTTTTTGCACCTCGGCGACTATGTGTTGTGCAAGTGTTGTTTTCCCCGATGCTTCTGGGCCGTAAATTTCAATGATACGTCCTTTTGGAACACCGCCCACACCGAGCGCTATATCCAATGAAAGACAACCAGTTGAGATTGTCTCAACGTTCATAGCCTTTGCCTCACCCAATTTCATGATCGATCCTTTGCCAAACCGATCCTGGATCTGTTCTATAGCAAGTTGCGCTGCTTGCACTTTGTGACTTGCCTCGCTGGGGGCAGAGGTTTTTTTTGGCATACCGTTATGCGTTAATAATAATTCTTATTGAAAAGGTTGTGCAAAGAGGTTGCGTACCTCGGTTGTTTTGCGTCCAAATTTTTGAGTTGCAGTTATGGTCAACGTATTTACCCCAGGAGTGAGATCAATCTGGGCCGAAAAATTGCCTTCATCATCAACACCGATTGGGGCATTATTAATAGTGAGAGTGGCGCCTTTTTCGACTTTCCCTGTTACCTCAACTGAAGTCGCCTGTATTTCAATACTATCCTGTGGGGAAAAAATTTGCAAATCCGGCGCACGAAATAGTCCGCCAAGTTCCACGACGACGTATACAAGCGCAATCAGCAACACAAAGATAATCCCAAATGCTCGAAGTTTTTTCGGAGTCCAAAAAGTCGGTGTTGCCACTGCTTTCGGAGGCGTTATAGAACGCTTAAAAGGAAATGCTTTTTCGTCCTGTAAAAAACGATCAAGCAGTTTATCAGTATTTACGTTGCACGCCTCGGCAATGGATCGGAGGAAATTTTTTGCGTATAAAGTTCCTGGCAGATCGTGATATCGATATTCTTCAAATGCCTGAATATGGCGAACATCCACATGCGAACGTTCAGCAAGATCGTTTTGAGTCCATCCTAAATCATCCCGCAGGCCCTTTATGGTGTCGCCGACGTGCTCACCCTGATACACATCGCGTTTTTTAAATGGAGTCATACTGTTTTTTCCTCGTCGTGCTTCGACTCGTCTTCTGCTGAATCTTCTTCTTGATCGCTTTCTGGCTCAGCTTCTGTATCTTCAGGCATATCCATATCGTCTTGCACTTCTTCACCGTCTATTGATTTGTCATTTTCATCAGCTAATTTTTCTTCTGCGGGCTCGTTCTCGTAATCACTCGGAGAAAACGTTCCAGCAGATTCATCGTCTAACGACTGCAAATACACTTCGCGTGGTTTGGCGCCGTCACCAGGACCGATGACGTTATGCTCTTCTAGCAAATCCAGAAGCCGCGCTGCGCGTGCATACCCGATCCGCAAACGTCGCTGCAAATATGATGCAGACGCTTTTCCTGCACGAACGACTAAGTCCTTAGCTTCATCGTATAATTCATCGTCGCTGGAATCGCCAGTTACTCCCGAACCCATATCCGTGCTTGTCTGTTTTTCTACCACACCGGTAACAAAATCCGGACTCCCAAGACTTTTTACGTATGTTGTGACTGCTTCAATTTCTTGATCATTCACAAACGCACCCTGCAAACGACGAGGCTTAGAAAGTTCTGCGCTGATGTAAAGCATATCTCCTCTGCCGAGCAATTTTTCTGCCCCAGTCGTATCAAGAATTGTTCTCGAATCCATGCCAGAGGCAACAGAAAACGCAACGCGAGATGTTATGTTTGCTTTGATAAGCCCTGTAATAACATCGACCGATGGTCGCTGTGTGGCCACAACCAAATGAATGCCAACCGCGCGGGCCATTTGCGCAAGACGGATTATTACGCCCTCGACTTCTGTAGCAGCAACTGCCATTAAATCGGCCAACTCATCAATCACAACTACAATATACGGCAGCTGTTCTTCAGTCCCGTTGGAATTATATCCTTGGATATTCCGTTTCCCAGTTTCTTCCAAAAGGCGGAATCGGCGATCCATTTCACCGGTCACCCAGCGCAAAGCATTTATGGTTTTCTCAACAGAAGTGATAACCGGCGTCAGTAAATGCGGAATATTATTATATGGCGTCAGCTCAACGCGCTTTGGATCGACTAAAATCAACCGCAAACTATCTGGACTATTAGTATACAAAAGGCTTAAGAGCAATGTGTTGATGCAGACTGATTTCCCAGATCCAGTCGCACCGGCAATCAACATATGTGGCATACGATCTAATGACGCAACGACTGCATGACCCGCAACATCTTGCCCAAGTACAAATGTGAGGTCAGATTCTCGTTTCTTGAATTGCGGGGTATCAAGGACGTCCCGCAGTTTCACAATTGCTTTTGATTCATTCGGGACTTCAATGCCCACGAGTGATTTTCCAGGAATCGGCGCTTCGATACGAATCGGATGTGCGGCCAATGCAAGCGCAAGATCATTTGATAGTGTGGTAATTTGCGAAAGTTTGACGCCTTCAGATGGACGCAATGTGTACTGCGTCACGGTTGGACCGACGCTCACATCGCCCATTTCAACATCAATGCCGAACGTCTCAAGTGTCTTTTTGATTATTTCTTTATGCACGGTAATATCTCCGCTCGTGGGTTTTTCGCTCCCCGACTCAAGCAAATTCAACGGATAGGGTTTTGATGCGTGTCGTTTTCGTAAAAGTGGTCGTTGTTGTTTTGTCGCATATTGTTTTGCTTCTGTTTTTAGCCGTTCCTCTGTTTCTGCAATTGCTTGAGCAACTTCTGGTGCCATGTCATCGGCATCCTCATGTGCAATATCACCCGCTGATTCCTGAAAAGAATCTTGGGTATCATCGTCTGCGTGTTCCTCAAGACTTTTCAGTGTCCAATTACGCTGCATGCGCTCACGAAACCTTCGAAATCTAAATGTGAAACGTGAAAAAATATTTCCCTTATCTGCGAGTTCCGGCAATGACGTGTCGAACCAGAGCAACAACGAAATTAAAAGCAACCCAATCAATAAAACGCCGGTTGCCCAAGGTCCCATAATTGCCCGCAAGGGATATGATAATGCAAACCCAATATATCCGCCCCCCCGGCCATCAGCGATAGCCTGAAGCGCTTCATTTTTTGCTATAAGCAAGTGGAAAAGACCTGAATACGATAATACAAAAAGTCCAAAGCCAACCCAATTTGACGACTTCACTTGGCGATCCTCTTTTTTCCAAAACATCCACGCTAAGATGCCAAAAAAAATCGGGATGACATATTTGCCCCAACCAAATAATGACGTAAGCCCACGATCAATCGCGACACCAACAACATCAGCGAGTTTCAAAAAACTTAAGATACTTAAAATGGCGGCGGCGACAAATATTATTGCAATAATGCCGTGCTTCGTTTCTTGTCGTACGCGCAAACGAGATTCATCCTGTTCGTTTAACTCATGTTCGCGCTTTCGTCGAGGTTGTTTTTTATAGTCGCGTGCCATACTGTCCTCCGATAATACCATGAAATGCAAGCGTTTTCAATCAAAATATCACCCCATACGCCGTTGGAAAAGGATACATAGAAAAAAGGCTTGATGACAAAATCTGTTATGCTTTTTCTGGCTCTTCTGGAGACTTCTGAATTGCTTTCTCTGGGACTACTTCTTCAACTTTTTCTTCTAACGGTTGCGGAAGGGTATCCTCAAGATTAGACGCATAATCAACACCATAACCAGTCCCACTGGGAATAAGACGGCCAATGATAACATTTTCTTTTAAGCCACGCAGACGGTCTACTTTCCCGGATACAGCAGCATCAATGAGCACACGAGCTGTTTCCTGGAAAGACGCTGCCGAGAAGAAACTGTCGATCGATAAAGAAGCTTTTGTGATACCCAGTAAGAGAATGTCCACAAGAGCTGGTTTTTCACCTTTCTTCACATTGGCGTTTGCTTCTTCATAAGACGAAATTTCAATGATTTCACCTGGCATAAGGTCAGTATCTCCTGCGTCGCGTACGTACACACGTGAAAACATCTGCCGAACGATAATTTCGATGTGCTTATCGTTAAGTTTTTGTCCTTGCGTTGAATAAATGTTCTGGATTTCTTGAATGACATATTTTTGCACGGCAAGCTTTCCTTTCAATTCATATAATTGATGTAGCTCAATAGATCCTTCGGTTAATCGGTCGCCACGTTCTACCTCTGCCCCATCTTTCACAACAATGATGTACCCAAACGGAATTTGGTAGATCCATTGTTTTTCTTTTGTCTCAATAATAACGACACTGTCGTCTTCAAGTCGAACTTTCCCATCAGCTTCTGCCTTCACATCTTCTTTTTTAGTGGAAAACAATACCGCACCTTTTTTAATTTTTTTGCCGTCCTCTACTTTAAGATCAACTTTGTCTTTCTTTGGATACGAATACCGGTGAATTTCTTCGCCAATACCAGTCAAAGTAATCGTGCGTAATTTTTCTCCATTCTCTTTGTGCTCTTCTTGTATCGCAACTTTTCCTTGTGCTTCAGCAAGAAATGCGGGCTTCTTTACCGGTCGCGCCTCAAACAACTCCTCAACTCGAGGCAAACCTTGCGTAATGTCTTGTCCAGCAACACCACCAGTATGGAACGTACGCATGGTCAGCTGAGTCCCAGGTTCGCCAATAGACTGAGCGGCAATAATGCCAACGGCAGTGCCAAGTTTCACTTGAGTATTGTACCCAAGATCAAATCCATAGCATCGTTGGCACAACCCGCGGGCTGTTTTACAGGTCAGCGTTGAACGAATCCGTGCGTCCTCAAATTTTGCTTTTGCGAGTTTTTTTGCGAGCTCTGGAGTAATGGTTTCGCCTTTTTTCACAATGACTTTCTTGGTCTTTTGATCCTTAATAGCATCGAGAACGCAACGCCCAAGCAACCGATCCATAAAATCTTCACCCAGTGCTTCTGTTTCTTCTCGCGTAATCGTAATACCCTCATCGTCTCCACAGTCCTCTTCCATAATCACCACATCTTGCGACACATCAATCAAACGGCGGGTAAGATACCCTGCGTTTGCAGTACGAAGTGCAGTATCAGACAAACCTTTGCGAGCACCATGCGTCGAAATAAAATATTCGAGTACAGAGAATCCTTCTTTAAAACTTCCTTTGACCGGCAACTCAATAATGTCGCCTCGCGGGTTGGTCACCAAACCTTTCATACCCATCATCTGGGTCGTTTGCCCCCAAGAACCACGCGCGCCGGATTCAATCATTGAAAACACTGGGCCATGTGGATCCAACGCTTTCTTTGACACCTCTTGAATTTGTTGTTTGGCCAAGTCCCACGTCTCGATGACACGAGCGCGGCGTTCGTCATCCGTCAGAAGTCCCATTTCATAATTTTCATGAATAGTATCAACTTGCGCCTGGGCATCATCAAGAATTTTTGATTTTTCCTTTGGAGTCACAAGATCAGACATACCCCAACTGATACCGGAACGCGTCAAATATTCAAATGATAATTGCATAATACTATCAAGCAAAAGGACCGTTTCTTGATGCCCAATGACATTCAAATGTTCGGTCACGAGCGCAGAAAGCGTCTTTTTGTTGAATGTTTCATTGCGAAATGGCCACTTGTCTGGAAGCACTTGGTTGAAAATAATGCGGCCAACGGACGTATCAATTAATTTGTTTCCTTTCACGTGGCATCGAATCGGTTCTTGTAAATGTATCTGACCGAGTCGATAACGGCTAATGGCTTCGCTCGCATCCACGCATGCTTTTTTCGCTTTTTCAGGGCGCATATTGGTAAGATAGAAACATCCGAGCACGGTATCTTGTGAAGGAGTAATAACCGGTTTTCCAGTCGCTGGTTTCAAAAGATTCTTCGTTGAAATCATTAATTCCCGCGCCTCAAACTTTGCCATTTCGGTCAACGGCACATGGACAGCCATTTGATCTCCGTCAAAGTCCGCATTGAATGGCGGACACACTAACGGATGCAACTGGATGGCCTTACCTTCAATGAGTACTGGTTGAAACGCTTGAATACCAAGACGATGCAAGGTCGGAGCGCGATTCAAGAATACGTGCGCTTTCTTTGTAATGCCTTCAAGGATATCCCACACTTCTTCACGGTCTGATTCAATGAAACGGTTCGCGCTGCGGACATTATGAACATATTCCCGTTTGATAAGTTCTGAAATGACAAACGGTTTGAAAAGTTCGAGCGCCATGCGTTTTGGCAAACCACATTGGTTCAATTTCAAATGCGGACCAACGACGATAACGCTTCGACCTGAATAGTCGACACGTTTTCCAAGCAAGTTCTGGCGAAACCGTCCCTGTTTTCCTTTCAACATGTCAGCGATGGATTTCAGTTGTCGTTTTTGGCCGGTTGATGCGGTGACGGTTTTCCCGTGTCGCGCGGAATTATCAATCAACGCATCGACTGCTTCCTGCAACATGCGCTTTTCGTTGCGCGTAATGACCTCGGGAGAATTCAACTCCATTAAACGTTTCAGTCGATTGTTACGATTAATGACACGTCGATATAAATCGTTCAAATCTGATGTTGCAAAACGTCCGCCATCAAGCTGAACCATCGGGCGAAGATCTGGCGGAATAACCGGAACCGCGCTCATCACCATCCACTCCGGTCTCAAGCCATTCTTTTTGAAATTTTTTAATAGCTTCAACCGTTTAAGAAGTCTTCGCTTTTTATTTTCAGCTGCTTTTACCATGAGATCATCAAGCTTCTTAATTTCTTTATTCAAATCAATAATTGAAAGAAGTTGCTTGATTGCTTCGGCGCCAATGCCCGCATCAAAGACGTGCCCATACTTCAAGGACAAGTCCTGATACTGGCTTTCAGACAAAATCATAAGAGGAGTCAACGACTGCAATTCTTTCTTCGCAAGAACAACGACGGAATCAAGTTCTTTCATTTTTTCATCATGCATCGTTCGCGCATTCTTCGACTCAGCGTCAAACAATTCCTCGTGTTTTTTTATCTCATCAGCATTCTTTGCCTTTATTTTCGCTTCTTCGCGCTTCTTGTGGATTTCTTGCTCTACCTGTTTGAATTCTGATTCAAGAGATTTTTTCTTTGATTTAGCTTCTTGTTCAATCTGTTCAAAGGTCTGTGTTCGTGCTTCCTCGTCAACGTGTGTGATAATAAAATTTGCAAAATAAATAACTTTTTCAAGATCCATAACCGACATATCAAGCGACAAACCAATTTTTGACGGCACACCGCGTAAGAACCAAATATGAGAAACCGGAGCGGCCAATTCAATATGTCCAAAACGTTCGCGTCGGACAATCGAACGAGTCACTTCAACACCGCATTTATCACAGACGATTCCTTTATAGCGGATGCGTTTATATTTTCCACAATAACATTCCCAATCTTTGGTTGGCCCAAAAATGCGTTCGCTGAATAAACCGTCTTTTTCTGGTTTCTGTGTGCGGTAGTTGATAGTTTCAGGTTTCGTCACTTCTCCATGCGACCACTGACGGATCGTATCCGGAGACGCAACGGTCAGCCTGACAGCTCGAAAATCTTGTGGTTTGAGTGCTTCGTCAAAATACATATTATTTCGCTTTAGCTTTTTTACGTTGCTCCTCGCGAACCTTTGCGCGCTGTGACGGTTCTGCTGGAACGACTTTTCCGGCTTCGTCTAAGAGCTCAACATCAAGACCTAATCCTTTTAATTCTCGGATCAACACGTTGAATGATTCTGGAACGTTCAAATGAATAATCGGCTCTCCCTTGATAATTGATTCATATGCTTTGCTGCGACCAGGAACGTCATCGGATTTAATCGTCAAAATTTCCTGCAAGGTATACGCAGCGCCGTACGCCTCGAGAGCCCAGACTTCCATTTCTCCAAAACGCTGTCCGCCGAATTGCGCTTTCCCACCGAGAGGCTGTTGCGTGACAAGCGAGTATGGTCCGATGGATCGCATGTGAATTTTGTCTTCAACCAAGTGATTGAGCTTCAACATATACATGACGCCAACTGTAACTTTCTGATCAAATGACTCGCCTGTTCTGCCGTCAATAAGCTGAATCTTTCCATCTTCAGGAAGGCCTGCATGTTTCAGTTCCTGTTTAATTACTTCTTCAGGAACGCCGTCCAAAGGAGGAGATGCAACTTTATAGTTCAATGTTTTTGCGGCCATACCGAGATGAGTTTCCAAAATCTGTCCAATATTCATACGACTGGCAACACCTAATGGATTCAAAATAATATCAACTGGTCGTCCGTCCGGCAAATACGGCATATCTTCTTGCGCAACAACGCGTGAGATGACGCCTTTGTTTCCATGGCGCCCTGCCATTTTGTCACCAACCTGGATTTTGCGAAGTTGTGCGATAGAAACCTGTATCGTCTTGATAACACCTGCGGGAATTTTATCCCCTTTTTCTCGAGAAAAAATCTTGATGTCAACAACTTTTCCTTGTTCGCCATGCTCCAAATACAGGGATGAATCTTTTACATCTTTTGCTTTTTCACCGAAAATCGCGCGGAGTAATTTTTCTTCTGCCGACAATTCGGTTTCGCCTTTTGGAGTAATTTTCCCTACAAGAATATCGCCCGATTTCACCTGCGCGCCAATACGCACAACTCCTTCTTCATCCAAATCTTTCAGCTTTTCTTCAGAAATATTTGGAATGTCACGCGTCACGATTTCTGGCCCGAGTTTTGTGTCACGGATGTCAATAGTAAAGTCTTCAATATGAATAGATGTATAGCGATCGGCATGCACAATACGTTCTGACACCAAAATTGCGTCTTCATAATTGCCACCCTCCCATGGAATAAATGCAACAACCATGTTTTGTCCAAGCGCGAGTTCTCCATTTTCGGTTGATGCTCCGTCTGCAAGCACATCTCCAGCTTTTACTTTCACGCCTTTGTCGGTGCGCGGCATTTGGTTCAAACACGTTGATGCATTTGATCGGATAAATTTTCCCATTGGATATTCACGGACATTTCCATCGTCTTCTTCAACAACCACTTTTGCGCCCTCAACATGAATCACGGTACCGCTCTTTTTTGCAAGAACAACGTGTCCAGAGTCTTTCGCGGCGCGAACTTCAACGCCCGTACCAACAATAGGAGACTCCGGTTTAATGACAGACACCGCCTGACGTTGCATGTTTGTTCCCATTAATGCACGCGCAGCATCATCATGTTCGACAAATGGAATTAAAGATGTCGCGACTGAAATAATCTGATTCGGTGCAACATCCATGTAGTCAATGGTTTCTATTGACGAAATGGTCGGCTGGCCATGAACGCGAACGCTTGCACGATCTTCTTTGAAATAACCTCTCTCATCATCAATCGGGGTGGTCGCTGCAGTTGTGACAAAACGCTCTTCAGTAAATGCATCCAAGTACTCGACTTCGCTCGTGACGCGTGGCACGACTGGAACGGTCTTTAAATCTTCTTTCTTGGCAATTTTTGCAGCCAGTGCCGCATCAATTTTTGTTCCGGCTTTTGCAATGCCTTCGATATCGGACCGTAAAATTTCTCCTTCAATTTTTTCAGCAATATTTTCTGGATCGTGAACAACTTTTCTGTATGGAGTTTCAATAAATCCAAAATCATTAATCCGCGCGTACGCAGATAAGTGGCCGACAAGACCGATGTTTGGTCCTTCTGGAGTTGCAATCGGACAAATGCGGCCGTAGTGCGTACGGTGCACATCACGAACGTCGAATCCAGCGCGTTCTCTGCTCAAACCACCGGGCCCCATAGCTGAAAGACGTCGTTTATGTTCAAGTTCTGAAAGCGGATTGGTCTGATCCATGAACTGCGACAACTGTGATGACATGAAAAATTCTTTCAACACACCAATAATCGGTCGCGCATTCACGAGCTGATTTGGCGTCAATGTATTGATATCCATTGTGGACATGCGATCGCGGACAATGCGCTCCATACGTGCAAGCCCAATGCGGAATTTATTCTGAACAAGCTCTCCAATAGCACGAACACGTCGATTCCCCAGATGATCAATATCATCGGCGTCTTCTTGAGAAACATTTAATCGGACGATCTCGCGCAAAATCGCAATCAAGTCTTTTTTCTGCAACACACGATGTTCAGCGTCGTTCGGCAAATCAAAAGCAAACCGCTGATTCAATTTGTAGCGGCCGACTTTTCCAAAATCATAACGATCGAACGAAAAAAACATTTTATGAATAAGCTCGCGTGCATTATCAACTGTTGCCAAATCTCCCGGACGGATTCTTTTATACACTTCTTTCAAACCTTCTGCTTCTGAATGCGACGGATCTTTCGCCAGTGTTTTTGCTAAATACTCTTTCGCTTCAGGAAGATTCAAATCGCCAAACAGCTGATCGAGTTCTTCATCTGACCCGTGCCCAAACGCGCGGAGTAATGCGGTTACCGGCACTTTGCGTTTGCGGTCAATCTTCACCCACATCACATCATTCATGTCGGTTTCAATCTCAAGCCACGCACCGCGATTCGGAATAATTTTTGCGCCATAAAAATTTCGTCCGCGAATGAACTCGGACGTAAAGAATACACCTGCGGAACGGATGAGCTGCGACACGACGACGCGCTCAATTCCATTAATAATGAAGGTTCCTCGTTCAGTCATGACCGGGAAATCTCCAAGATAAATAGATTGTTCCTTTATTTCGTTGGTTTTCTTATTAATAAGCTTCACTTGGACGCGAAGCGCTGCTTCATAGGAAAGATTTTTCTGTTTCGCTGTTTGTTCGTCAAATCGTGGCTCATCCAAGTAATAATCGAGCAAATGAAGTTCAAGGTCGCGGCCGATAAAGTCTTTAACTGGCGACACTTCGTCGAATAATTCCCGCAAACCTTCGCGGAAAAACCAGTCATAGCTATGGCGCTGGACCTCTATAAGATCAGGAAGCGGAATCGCTTCATGAGTATGAGTGAAAAATTTTCGGCCATGGACCCCAACTCCTTGTTGGCCGATAGATGCGTTCTTCCTGTTAGACATAAAAAACTCCCGCCCCTATTGCGGTTTAATGTTTAAATTGGATTTTTACCTATGTATAGCCTGCGCTCCCTTAATGTTTTGGAGCGAAAAATAGCCAAAATATGGCAAAATGCGCATAAAGTGAAATTAACAGAAAATAAATTTGCTGTCAAGAAATACGTATAAAGCCAAAAAGGCAATCCTTTAGGCTAACTTTAGCTCTTTTTTACTATTCGACGCGTTTAGTATACACCTTTTCTGGTTTTTTATCCACATACCCTGTGGATAAATAGCCTAATTTCGATAATTCCTCGCGGCAAACACGCCTATCATCCCACGGCTGTTTTGTTCCTAGTGGCCCCATAATCCATTGCTCACAAGCTTTCCCAGTAATTAGGACAAGGTCTTGAGGCTTTGCTTTTGATAACGCGAGCTGAATCGCCTCTCGACGATCAAGAATTTGGAACAAATCTTCGTGCTCATGCAAACGGCCAACATTAATCACGCCTTGAGCCACTTGATTGATAATTTGCATAGGATCTTCATCATAAGGATCTTCATTGGTAACGACCGCGACATCTGCATGAGTTCCGACAATACTCCCCAATATTGGACGGCGTGCCACGTCGCGTCCACCACCCGCAGATCCAAAGACATGGATAATTCGTTCGTGGTCTAATGTCACCGCTAGCGCATACAGCGCCTGCATTGAAGCTGGTTCAGGTGAGTAATCTACAAGAACGGTAAATGGTTTTCGAAGAATAAATTCGAGTCTTCCGGGAACTCCCGGGAAACTTTCAAGCGCGTGTGTTGCGTCCTGAATCGGTACGCCAACCGCAGATGTTGCTGCGATTGCCGAAAGCGCATTATCAATATTGAAAATTCCAAGCATCGGTAAATCGCACACCGCATTGTCAATGGTAAAAGAAATGTGTCCCGGGTTTTGGGAAGTAATAGCCGTTGAAGAAAATACTTTTTCAAAACCCTTAAACTGGGTATGCGATCTTGAAGTTGCAAAATAGTGTTCTGCTTTTGTTGAGAAAAAATTCTGGCCTTCTTTGTCATCCATATTTATTACAACACTTCGCTCTTGTAATTTCCCTTTTTTCTTTATCCGGTCGGAGGCAAGATATCGAAACAAAATAAGTTTTGCATCACGATACCGCTCAAAACTCCCGTGTGACTCAATATGCTCGGGTGTCATATTCAAAAAAACCGCAACATCAAAAGGAATTCCAACGTGTCGTGATTGCACCAACCCTTGAGATGAAACCTCAATCACCGCATGTGTGCAGCCAGAACGTACAGCTTCACGAAGAAATTTTTGCAACGTGCCATGGCCAGGCATCGTCATTTTTCTGTCATTCAATTTTTCAATATCTCCAATTCTCTTTGTTGCCGTGGACATCCATGCGACACGACGACCCGAGGCGTGCAAAATATGCCCGATCATCTGTACTGTTGTCGACTTTCC
>Ga0265297_10006039_pt1 | contig 17917 bp, 14 predicted proteins | sample Munlanlwell13791_FD_192502 | JGI IMG/M metagenome (GOLD analysis project Ga0265297, IMG submission 192502) | Leachate microbial communities from a municipal landfill in Southern Ontario, Canada - Leachate well 137-91 | ecosystem: Engineered > Solid waste > Landfill > Unclassified | place...
TAATCTCTTTGTCCGAGGTTCGAGTCCTCGAGGGGGAGCCAAATAAATCTCTCAAAATTCATAATGAGAGATAAAGATTACCCTGATTAATAGCTCTAGTCAGGGTATTTTTTATGCTTTGAGGTGTCAAAGAGTTAGGGCGTTATTTATTCTATTGTTTTGCTGTTGTTGATCCATAATTTCAATCTTGCCCAGGGTTCGTAAAAATAAGTCCAATAAATCTCACCAGCTTATCTCTCTATCTCTGAAGTGCCGCTTAGTAAAGGCTTGCTAGTAAATGGTATTTAGCTTAGATTTGGCGGATAATTTGTTTTGATCTTTGGCATTTACTAGGAAAATGCTGGAATGAGAGGAGAAATAAAGCTTATTTCTTGGAGAGAGGTCTTTTGATATCCTGCCAGATTTGGGTTTGTTTTTTCCAGTCGGTTTCGGCAGCAAGAGAGCGGACTTTATATTCTGGAATAAGTGAGATAACTTGCTTATCGCCATTGAGTATCTCGCTTTGGATGGCAGGCGCAATAAGCAGCATAGTCATGAGGTGATCAAGGCGGGCTTGGTCAAAATTAAGCCATTCAGATGCCTGTTTAAGGCTCATTACCTTGCCTTCGTCAAACAGCCTTTGTAATTGGTGCGCCAAGATCAGGTTCCTGCGTATCTTTGGTTCCTTTCCGATTTCCTCTTCCTTGTGCCACTTGTTTAATGGGCGCACCTGTTTTAAATCAACATCAAATTCAAGCCGAAGGCTGCTGCCGTTAAGCAGTATCCCAAGTTTCCTACTATTTGAATCATAGTCAACTTCTTTGATAAGAGCTTTAAGGATGCGCCGTTTCTCTTGTGGATACAAAGTATCCCAAACAGGGGACAGAAGCGCTTCAATTTCCTGCTTATTTTGTTCTTCTTTTTTCTTCCGATTTTCAGCAAACAGCATTTTTAAACAGTCAACTGTAGTATCTTCAATTGCCTGCGCGTTTACTGACTTTGTAGGGCAGGAGTTATATCCGCGTTTCTGGGCGTTCGTGCAAACATAATAGCGGTACTTGTGCGTCTTATGCTTTAAAGTATAGGTATGGAACATAGAATGCCCGCAGGTCTTGCAGTGCAAGATATTATTCAATAAGCCGGTACATTCAACATTCTTTGTAGCCCTGCGCTCAACGCGGTTCTCTTTAAGCCTTTCCTGGGCTTTTTTGAATGTTTCCTCGTCGATCATTGCTTCCTGCTGGCCGTCATAGACCTGGTCTGCATAGAAAACCTTTCCTATATAGACTACATTTTTGATTGCCTGTTGTATTTGAGTAACTCCGAACTTTAAGCCTCCGTATGGTTTTCCGTCCCTTTGCTTGCCTGCCCGGCTTCTATAGCCTTTTTCATTCAGGATGCTGGCAACTTTAAGAAGGGAGTTACCTTTTAGGTACAATTGAAACATCTCTCGGACGATTTTTGCCTCGTCTTTATCGATTACCAGCTTTTTTCCTTCTTTATCTCTAGAGTAGCCAAAAGGAGGCCTGCCTCCCAGCCATTGGCCCCGTTTGCGCGCAGCTCCCATTTTGTCGTGGGTTCGTTCGCTAATCAGCTCTCTTTCAAACTCGGCAAAGGAAGACAAGATATGCAGCATAAGTTTTCCTGTTGAGGTGCTTGTGTCAATCGGCTGGGTAATTGAGGCGAAGGCAACCCCATGTTCATCAAAAAACTTAAGAAGTTGAACAAAATCCACAAGCGATCTGCTAAGCCTGTCTAATTTATAGACAACTACCATATTAACTCTGCTTTCTTTGATATCATTGATCAATTTTTGCAGAGAAGGGCGGTTGGTGTTTGATCCAGTAAAGCCGTTATCATCGTATCTTTCAGTTAACGGCACCCAACCCTCGTGTTTATGGCTTGCGATGAAATTTAGAATGGATTCGTGTTGATTCTCGATAGACCCGAAAGTCTCATCTGCGCGTTCTTCCACTGATTTGCGGCAGTAGGCTGCGCAGTAGATTCGTTTTTTAGTTTCTTTTGTTTCTGCCATTGGTTCACTCCTTACAAATTAAAGAATAAGTACCCATTCCAGTGAGCTCCGGTTACTTCTTTAGCAATAGCCGTAAGAGTCTTATAAACCTTACTATTGTATTCAAAGCCTGATTCAAGTATTTTAATCTGGAGTTTAATACCTTTGTATTCCTTAGTAATAACTGTGCCTGGAATCGGCAGCCTTTTGTCGCGCCTAAGGTTTGGTTTTTTAGGTTGATCTTGCGAGGTGTTTTCTGGACGCATAGCTTTGTTATTAACCGGGTCATATTTCTGAATGAGCTCTTGAATTTTACCTTGGGTCTCTGTAGAAAGCCCGCCGTATTCAAGCTCCTGTAGCCTATAAGCGATCTTCTTCCAAAGATAGGCCTTGTTATTTGAAGGTGTTGGCTTGCCCTCAAAAAGTTCTGAGTATTTTTTCTTTAGCGCCTCAAGAGACGCGTCCTTAAGCTGCATAATTTGGTTTAAGAGATTTTCCTGCATAAGTTCCTTTCTGAACAGAAGGCTTTTTTAATGAGCCTTTGGCTTGTTGGTTACTTCTAGCAATTTCTTGAAGAAGTGGTTTATCTCTTTTTCTCACCCCATATATAGCCATACAATTTGAGAGATATCAAGGCGATAAGAGATAATTTAATCTTAATATTATGCTGGCAAAACCGGATTTTTATGATATGATGTAACAAAATGTAATGGGAGCGTTGATGGGAAAGAAAATAGATTTTTATACTGCTGAAGAAGTTGCCAAAGTTTTAAGATTACACCCCTATACAGTTAGGAGATTATGCCGGGAGAAAAAAGTCCCGGCTTTTAAATTTGGGGGACAATGGAGGTTTAATAAAGCCGAAATACAAAAATTGGCAAGTAAAGGAATGAAAAAATGAATACAGATTTAACCTTCTTTACCAATGAAAAAGGTGCAACGCTACTAAACAGATTCAAGATTACATTAGAAAACAACACAAAGTTTTTTGATGTTTTAGTAGGCTACTTTAGAACTAGTGGATTTTTCCATCTTTACAAATCATTAGAGAAAGTCGAAAAGATCAGAATTTTGGTAGGAATTAACGTAAATAAGCAAACCCATGAGTTATTAGTACAGGCTAAAGATAAGCAAGTTACTATGAAGCTATCGCATAAAGAAACAGAAACAACATTTGCCGATGAAGTGGCAAAGGAGATGGAGGAGTCAGAGGATAATATAGATGTCGAGATAGGAGTTCAGAAATTTATTGAGTTTATTAAATCAGGTAAGTTAGAAATTCGCGCTTATCCATCTCAATCAATTCATGCAAAAGTATACATTATTCGTAAAGATACTACTAAAAGCGAAGATTATGGTAGGGTTATAACTGGATCGAGTAATTTCTCATATACCGGTCTTTATGAAAATCTTGAATTTAACGTAGAACTAAAAGACAGTAGGGATGTTAAATATGCTTTAGAAAAGTTTGAAGCACTATGGAAGGACTCCGTTGATATATCAGAAAAGTATATCGATACCATTAATTCAAGAACTTGGCTCAATGATACTATTTCGCCTTATGAGCTTTATATAAAATTCTTATATGAATACTTTAAGGAGAAAATAAACGAAGATATGGATTCCATCTATAAAGATAAAAGATTTTTACCAGAAGGGTTTATGGAACTGGAGTATCAAGATGAGGCGGTTAAGGATGCCTTAGCAAAGTTAGGAGACTATGGTGGTGTATTTTTGGCAGACGTTGTAGGTCTAGGAAAGACGTATATTTCAGCATTACTTGCTCAACAGCTTGAGGGTCATTCGCTTGTTATTTGTCCACCAGTACTTATGGAATATTGGCATGATACCTTTCGTGATTTTGGTGTTAGGGGATTTGATGTCGAATCTTTAGGTAAATTAGACAGAATAATCGAAAAAGGCGTCGATAAATATAGAAACGTTTTTGTCGATGAAGCCCACCGTTTTCGTAACGAAACTAATCAAACCTATGAAAAATTAAAACAGGTTTGTTGGGGGAAACGTGTAATTTTGGTATCTGCAACCCCACTTAATAATACTCCGTTTGATATTTTGAGTCAGATTAAGCTTTTCCAAAAAGGTCATAATAGCGCAATTCCTAACGTCAGAGATTTAGATAAATTCTTTGCTGGAATGCATAAAAAATTAAAGTCGGTTGATCGTAAAAATTTAAAAGCATATTTAAAGATTGTCAAAGAAAATTCCATTCAGATGCGTGAAAATGTTCTTAAGTATTTGATGGTACGTAGAACGCGCTCTGAGGTTTTGAAGTATTTCAAGAAAGACTTAGAACAGAGAAAACTTAAATTTCCCACACTTTCTGAACCCAAAAAAGTTTATTATGAATTTGATTATAATTTAGAAAAGACGTTTGTGAAGACAATAGAGCTTATAAAAGCATTCAAATATACTCGGTATATGCCTCTAGTACACCTTAAAAACCCGGATGCTGATGAAAAGCAAGAAATGGTTGCTCAGAGAAACTTGGGTCGTTTCATGAAGATACTATTAGTAAAGCGGCTAGAGAGTAGTTTTTATGCTTTTAAGATGACGCTGGATAGATTTATTGGGTCTTACGCAGGTTTTACAGATATGTTGGATAAGGGTACTGTATATATAAGCAAGAAGTATGGCGATAAAGTTTTTGAAGCACTAGATAATGATGATGAGGAGAAAATATTGCAATTAGTTGAGCAGGAGAAGGTGAAAAAGTATGAATCAAAAGATTTCGAGAAATCATTTAAAGAAGACCTTGAAAAAGACTTAGCTATTCTTGCAGAGATTAAAAAGCTATGGGATAGTGTTAATTCAGATCCAAAAATAGAGAAATTTGAATCAATACTTAAAAATGAAGATATTTTAAAGAAAAACAAACTTATTATTTTTACTGAGTCTAAAGAAACTGCTGAATATCTGGCAAAAGGCTTAAAAAAGCATTTTGGCGATCAAGTTGTATCTTATTCAAGTAAATCAAGCGTCGCTGAAAGAGACACAATAATTGAGAATTACGATCCTAGGCATAGACATCCGAAAGATAATATAAGAATATTAGTTACAACTGAAATTTTGGCAGAGGGAGTTAATCTACATAGGTCTAACGTGGTTATTAATTATGATTTGCCTTGGAATCCCACGAAATTACTACAAAGAGTTGGGCGTATTAACAGGGTTGGGACAGAACATAACAATATATATGTATTTAATTTCTTTCCTACAGTTCAATCCAACAATGAGATTAAGCTTGAAGAAGCAGCGATTGCAAAGATACAAGCCTTTCATGATACCCTTGGAGAAGACTCTCAATACCTAACTGAGGGCGAGGAAATAACATCACATGAGTTATTTACTAGACTAAATTCTAGGAAAATATTAGAAGAAGGCGGAGAGGAAGGAGAAGATTCTGAACTCAAATACCTTTCTGAAATACGTGATATTCGGGATAATAAACCGGAAATATATGAAAAGATAAAGCGTCTACCCAAAAAGGCACGTAGCGCAAAAGTTTATACCGATGCGAATGAATCCGTTATCACATTTTTTAGAAAAGGAAAACTACGCAAGATATATTTTGCTAATTCCAAGGAAGTAAAAGAATGCGACCTATTTAATGCTGCAGACATTTTACGATCAAGCCCTTCAGAGCGAAGAGAAAAGCTGACGGATGGCTTCTATAAATACCTTGCTTTGAACAAAGAAGAATTTAAGTTATCAACAACAGAAGAAGTAAGAGAATTTAAACAATCTGGAGGCAGGAGCAACGAGACCGCATTGGTTAGAACTATTAAAGCTATAGAGAAATTTACAGGCCTTACCGATGAAGATGAAGATTATTTAGCCAAGGTTTTAAAAGCGCTTGAAGATGGCGCTCTGCCTAAGCAAACTGCAAAAATCCTTGTAAAGGGAATCAAGGGAGAGAGTAATCCTTTGAAGATTTTATATAAGTTCAAACAGGGTATCCCAGCTACCTTTTTTACAGATTCCGTTTCCGGGAGTCCGTATCATGGAACTTTGCCCAGAGAAGTCATCTTATCCGAATTCTTGGTATCTAGAGAAAGTAAATGAAAGATCTTCTAAAGCGCACTTTTGCAGGTAGTTTTAATACAGATAACTTTATTCTGTTTACCAAGAATCTGTTTAATGAGATTGATATTGAACCGCGAGAAATTAGCGTTTCAAGCGGGTTTGGCGAGCACATCAAGAAATTTACTTATTTAGGTGGATATTCTGATTCTCAAAAGAGAAATATTGATGTGCTCGTAGTTGAATTAATAGGAGACACAAAGGTTGAACGTGCTAGGAGTTTTCAAAGAAATTTAGTAGCCAAGTTCCTCAAAGATAATACTAAAGACGCTGGCTTAGTTGCCTTTTATTCCGCAGATAATCCTGATTGGCGATTATCATTTGTCAAAATGGATTATAGGATTACGGATAAAGGAGTAAAAGTCGAAGTTGGTACTCCGCCTAAACGTTATTCATTCCTTGTTGGCGAAACAGAACCATCTCATACTGCCCAGAAGCAACTCTTCCCGATTTTAAGCGACCGTAAAAATAACCCTTTAATTTCAGAACTTGAAGAAGCGTTCAGTGTTGAAAAAGTTACACGAGAATTCTATGAGAAATATAGAGCTCTTTTTGAGAAACTGGCTAAAAATTTAAAGAAAAATAAATCCTTCCAGATTATTGCAAGCAAAGAGAATATAGATATCGATAATTTTGCTAAGAAATTGCTAGGGCAAATAGTATTTTTATATTTCTTGCAGAAAAAAGGTTGGTTAGGTGTTCCTAGCGATAAGCTTTGGGGTCAGGGAGATAGATTATTCTTACGGACTTTATTTGATAAGGCAAAATGCGAAAATAAAAATTTTTATAACGATTATCTTGAGCGTCTTTTTTATGATACTTTAAACAACCCGCGCAGAGATGAAGTCGACCCGTCATATTCACGCTACTTCAATAGTAAAATACCTTTTCTTAATGGTGGTTTATTTGAGCCGGACTATGATTGGGCGAACACAATTGTTTATCTAGAAAACGATATATTTGAAGATATTATTGATACATTCGATCTGTATAACTTTACTGTTAAAGAAGATGAGCCATTAGAAAAAGAAGTTGCTGTTGATCCAGAAATGCTAGGTAAGGTTTTCGAAAATCTACTTCCGGAAAACTTAAGAAAGGGTCAGGGTGCTTATTATACACCAAGAGAAATAGTGCACTACATGTGCCAGGAAAGTTTAATTAACTATTTGGCAACCGAAACCAAAGTCGATGTAGATAAAATTAGAAATTTGGTTGTTACTAAGCAGTTTGAAGGAACTGGGGAATCAATTGATAGGGCGCTTCAGATCATAAAAGTTTGTGATCCTGCCTGTGGTTCCGGAGCATTTTTAGTGGGCATGCTTCATGAAATTGTCAGCGCAAGGCGTCTATTAAACCATGAGAAAAATGAATACCATCTTAAAAAAGAAACTATCCAAAACTGCATATATGGTGTTGACATTGATCCGGGAGCTGTTGAAATCGCAAAGCTTAGGCTTTGGCTTAGCTTGGTAGTAGATTATGAATTAAAGGATATTGAACCATTGCCTAACCTTGACTATAAGATAATGTGCGGTAATAGTCTTCTAGAAGAGCTTGTTGTAGGTAATGACACCATAAAACTTTTTGATGAGAGATTGTTAAATATGTCTAAAACTAAAAAAACTGACAGTATACTATTTAAGGAAGCCGGATTAGAAGGCAAAAGTGAATCTGCCAGGAATGAATACCTTCGAAAACTACTAGATGAAAAACAGAAGCAACTGATAAAACTTCATAACACTAATCAGCTTACGCATAACAAAAGACGAGAGATAGATCAGGAGATGGCTGCAATCAACAAAGAGTTAAATCCTAAAACAAAGAAATCCAAAACCATTGATTATCATCCAACGCTTTTTATTGAGGACGCAGAAAAATATTTTGTTATTTTGAAGGAGCTACACAAACAATATTTTAGCGAATATGACCCCATAAAGAAGAAGGACAAAAGAGGACAGATTGAGAAAATTGAGCTTGAATTTATAAGGAGCTCGATTCAAGAGAAGGTAGATAGCATAGATGTTACTGTAAATAACCTAAACATGCAGTTGGAAAATGATAGAAAACGTCAAGCAGTCTTGTTAAAGAAAAAGTTAGAATATTTAGCTATGCCAGCTCAAATTCATAGTTCTAAAGCGAGACCATATTTTTTATGGAAACTTAATTTCTTTGAAGTATTTCAGGAAAAGGGTGGGTTTGATGTGATTATCGCCAACCCACCATATGGAGCAAAAATTGAAACAAATGAGAAAGACTATTACAGGAATAAATATAATCTTGTTAAATTCAAGATAGATAGCTATGTTTTATTTGTAATAAAATCATTTGAGCTATTCAAGCTATATGGTAATTCGATTTTTATTGTACCAAACACACTCCTTAATAATTATTTCTTGAAAGAATTGCGTTTCAAGATTATTAATGACTATAGCTTATTGTCACTAGTCAATTTCAAAGACAGTGTTTTTGAAGCTGTTGTTCATTCGCTTATCATTCATTTTATGAATAATAAGGCCAATGATACGCATAAGGTTAGATTGGCTTTTGATATTAGTAGTATTTTTTCTGAAATTGATCAGAAGAATTATTTAACGAATGAATTTATTGAATATGAATTTCGTAATCAAATTGATGAAAGCTTTTTCAAGAAAATAAAAGAACGAACAGAAAGGTTCGGTCAACTTATAGATTTGAGGCAGGCTATAAAATCAGGTAATGATAGTAAATATATAACTACAAAGAGGATTAATAAGCAGCATAAACCAATACTGAGAGGCAAGGATATAAACAGATGGCTTACAATGGATCCTAAATTGTATTTATATTATGGGCAGCACCTCGCTTGTCCGCGAGACCCTATTATTTTTAAACAACCTCATATATTAATTCGAGAAGCTGGCGCAGGAATAATTGCTACAATAGATTACGACCTTTTTTATATTATGAGCTCATTGTATTGTGGGATACAGCTGAATAAAGATTATTCTTTGGAATTCATTTTAGCTCTTCTAAATAGTACACTGTTTAATTATATAATGTTTGAAAATACAGGTGGTGCATTTACAAAAGCGAAAATTTATCATTATAATCAACTACCAGTAAAAATTTGTTCAACATCGGAACAGAAACCTTTTGAAAGAATAGTAAAAAATATTATAGAAATTACGTCTTTAAAGGATTATTCTGAAGATGTTAATAGAAAATCTAAAGTTAAAGAATACGAACGCCAAATCGACTTAATGGTATATAAGCTTTATAATTTAACTCCTAGCGAAATTGATATTGTAGAGAAAGGATTGGCAGGTTAGGTTATGTCAAAAATTACTTCAACAATTTGGACAATAGAGCCGCATACAGAAGCTAAGCATGCAATTTTAAGGAAATATCTAGATGCTTGGTTGCCCATAATTAGCAGGTGGAATGGGCGAGTTATTTATATCGATGGTTTCGCAGGCCCTGGCGAATATATAGGTGGTAAAGAAGGTTCTCCTGTAATTGCAATTAAAGCAGTTATGGAGCATAAGCTAAAGCTTCGAATGACTGCAGAATTTATGTTTATTTTTATTGAAGATAACGCTGCAAGGTGTGAGTATTTACAAACTAAACTTGGTGAGCTAAAATTACATTCGAATTTAAAATATGAGTGTATATGCGGAAAATTTGAAGACGCGATAAAGCAAATATTGAGTCAATTAGATGACCAAAAAAAGAGGCTTGCGCCTTCATTTGTTTTTATCGATCCATTCGGTTACTCGGGTATACCTTTTATACTTATAAAGCGTATCATGGAGAATACTCATTGTGAAGTTTTTATAACTTTTATGTATGAAGAAATAAATAGGTTCGCACAAGATACCAAATCTGATGGAATTTTGGATCAGACTTTCGGTACAGATAAGTGGCGAGAGGTCCGGAAAGAAACAGATTCAAATAAGAGGTGTTATTTTCTGCATGATCTATATAAGAATCAATTGCAACATGAGGCTGGCATAAAGTTTGTTCGTTCTTTTAAAATGATTAATAGCATGAACAAGCCAGATTATTTTCTTTTTTTCGGTACTAATGAAATTACCGGGTTGAAAAAGATGAAAGAAGCGATGTGGAGAGTTGACGAGACTGGTTCATTTCAATTCTCAGATGCGACGTATGATCCTAATCAATCATTTCTATTTGAACTAGAGCCAAATTTTGTTAAACTAAAGAATATTATTTTAAAGAATTTTAAAGGTAAAACAGTTAGCGTTGAAGAACTTGAAAACTTTATTCTAACAGAGACACCATTTACTCAGAATCATTATAAACGATCAATTTTAGCAAAAATGGAACAAGCTCATCCTTCAGAAATCAAAGTTCAATGTAAGGGCTCGAAAAGAAAAAAGGGGACGTTTCCAGCTCAAACTATTATACAGTTTCTTTAGGTGAACTGAATAATGCAAACAATCAATAGAAAAACTTTATTGTATAAAAGTGGCGTAGAATATGCCGATTTCTGCTTAAATCATGTAGAAGGGTGTTCTCATGGTTGTAAGTACCCCTGTTATGCATATATGATGAAGAGACGGTGTGGAGTTGTTAAAACATACGATGAATGGTGCAAGCCAAAACTAGTATCTAATGCATTAGAGCTTTTGGATAAGGAAATACCGAGGTATAAGGACACTATAAAATATGTTCATATGTGTTTTTCAACAGATCCGTTTATGTATAATCAAGAGCGGATATGTGATTTAAGCTTAAAAATAATCGATAAATTAAATTCAAATGAAATTAGATGTACTGTTCTTACAAAAGGTATTTTCCCCAGAGAAATTGCTAAGATAAATGGGTTCAGCAGGAATAACGAATATGGAGTTACGCTAGTTTCTTTAGATGAAGATTTTCGTCAAAGTTATGAACCCAATGCAGCGCCATTTAAGAATAGAATTCAGTCGCTTAAGTATCTGCATGAAAAAGGCTATAAAACCTGGGTTAGCATGGAGCCATACCCAACACCGAATTTCATAGAACAAGATTTAAGTGAGATATTAGATGCCGTTTCTTTCGTAGATAAAATTATATTTGGGCGGTTAAATTATAATGCGAAGGCTTCTGAATTTAAGTATGCAAAAGAGTTTTATAATAGTCTTGCTTGCTCGGTAATTAAATTCTGTAAAAAAAATAGGATCAATTATCATATCAAATCCGGAACTCAAGCTACATAGAATAAGTCAGCTAATGGATAAACAATCCTAAATTAATGACTGGTCACGATTATGCGGCCAGCAGATTCAATCTTTGCAGTAGGATATGAGAGAGGTGTGTAATTGAATAAGAAAGGTAAAAATATATGAAAGTTTTTAAATTGTCACCATCAGCTTTAAATCTTTTTCTTGATTGTCCGCGTTGTTTTTGGCTTGAAAGAAATAAAGACATAAAACGGCCGAGAGGGATATTTCCATCACTTCCTGGAGGGATGGATTTGGTGATCAAGAAGTATTTCGATAGGTATCGTGTTAAAAAAGAAATGCCACCAGAAGTCAAAGATAAATTACCGGGTAAGCTCTTTTCTGATATGGGAACACTTGAAAAATGGCGTAGTTGGTCGCAGACAAATTTAATGTATGAAGACAACATCATAAATGCTACATTATCAGGTGCATTGGACGATTGTATCATGGAGGGCGGGTTTTATATTCCGTTAGACTATAAAACGAGAGGCTCAAAACTCATTGAGGACCCAAGAAAGTATTATCAAACCCAACTTGATTGCTATTGTTTAATTTTGGATTCAAGCGGGTTCAAAACAAAGGGAATAGCTTATCTTCTCTATTTTTGGCCTTTGGAAGTTTTAGAAAATGGGATGGTGCAGTTTAACGTTGAACCCATAAGGATAGAAACCAATATTGAATCTGCTAAGAAGATATTTCGTGATGCCATCACCTGTCTTGTAAAAGAAATTCCCAATGCAAGTTCAAGTTGTGAGTATTGTAAATTAGCAGAAAAGCGCAAAAATGAATTTTAATATTGATAAACTGAAACAAATCCCAATACTTGATATTGTTAATCGTCTTGGGATCATTGTTCGTAGAAATAAAGCTATGTGTTTTAAGGGTCATGATAGGAAAACGCCAAGTCTTTCATTCAGTCCGCAGAAAAACCTTTGGCATTGTTTCGGTTGTGGTGCAGGAGGTAATAGTATCACCCTTATTAGGGAATATTATGGATACTCTTCTAGAGAAGCAATCATTTGGCTAGAAAGAGAATTCAATTTATCGTCTCCAAATTATTTCAGAAATAGAGCTATGCCAGAGAGAGCGTTAAAGATAGAAGCTACCCATTTAGAGAATGTGAGAGTAAATTTTGTATCTGACTTCGAAATCTATGAAAGTTTATTTTCTAGGTGTACTTTAAGTATGCAAGGGAAAGCATACCTTATAAAAAGAGGTTATACTGAAGAAACTATTAAAAAATTCAATATTAAGGATATTATAGAGATTAAGAATGAGGAAAATTGGCTTTTAAAAAAATTCGGCATGACAAGATTACTTAAATCAGGCTTAATGGTTAGGCGGCGCGATAGAATTCGTCTGATCTGGTGGGATCATGCTATACTTTTTCCTTTTTTCGAGAATAATCATATCATTTATATTCAAGGGCGGAGAACATCGTCAGAGTATCCAAAATACATGGGGCTTTGTGGAATTATTAAACCACTATATAATCAAGACGTTGTTAAGAATTTACCAGCTGGTAGTATCGTATGTATTTGTGAAGGAGTTACAGATACATTGACTGCTGCTCAAGTTGGTTTGAACGCTGTAGGCGTATTAGGGGCATTGTCATTTCGGAAAGAATGGTGTGATATCTTAAATAAATTCAGAATAGTAATAATTCCAGATGCCGATTCCGCTGGAGATATTTTTGAGCAAAAAATTAGAGAGGCTTTCTTGGATAAAGAACATACGGTGGAAGTATTTAGGTTACCCATGGGGAGAGATTTAACAGATTTATTAAAGACATAAAATGACTCTACTAAATGGTATAACGGAAAGAAAGAATTTATTATCAGCATGGCGCAAGGTAAGAAACCATCTATTTACCTATGAAGGGTGGGTAGATATTGAAAATATCTATTTATTTGAGGCTAATCTTGATGAGCACCTCGAATATATTTATAATGAATTTTCTAAGCGAAGTTGGCAGCCTAAAAAAATGGTGCCATTACCTAGATTGAAAAGAAAAAAAACAAAAGATGGTACACATAAGGAAATAATTCGACAGGATTTCTGGGTTCCAATAATAGATCAAGTTGCATGGGTTGCGGTAGTGAATATAATTGGGCCTATCCTTGATTTGCAGATGCCAGGGTGGAGTTTTGCAAATAGAATATATCGTTCTGTTTTTTATGAAGAAACAGATATTACAGGAGAAAAAGATGAGCTTCAAATAGGGCCATACAGGCATTCCCCCGAACTTTTATATAGGAGTTGGCACAAAAGTTGGTCTTTGTATAGGCGTTTATCGTATCTAACTTGGGTCGCTATGCAGAAAGGAAAAATAACCGAGAATGAAATAAATACATTTACCGAAGGAGATAAAAGGGCGCAGCAGAATTATACAAGTAAGAAGATTATTAACGATAACAGTCAATGTATTCCCTATTTAACTGATGGGTATTGGGGTAAATCTTGTGATAATATATTTTATGCAAAGATTGATCTTGAAAGCTTTTATCCTTTATTAAAAAGAAAAGCCGTATTAGAAGGTATAATGTTTGGGTTAAAGAATTTCAATGGTTATAAGAAAAACGAAGATCCCAAAATATCAGATATTGAAAAGTTGGTGTCTCAGATGTTGCAATTCTCTTGGGAAAATGTTAATTGGGCTGACCAAGAGCAGGCATTTTTGGATAAGACTAATAGAGGGATACCTGTAGGACTTTATGTCTCAGGATTTTTAGCAAATGCGGCATTATTACCGATCGATGTTAAGCTTCAACATAAGCTAACTGCTGAAGATTCCAAGAAAATAGCTCATTTTCGTTATGTAGATGATCATATAATACTATCCAAAGATTTTAAAGAGCTAATTTCTTGGCTTTCAGAATATAAAAGCTTATTAGGGGGAAAATTAAATGCTGCAAAAACTGAGCCTAAAAAACTGCAAAAATATTTAGGAAAGAAATACACTGGTAAAGGAATCATAAAAGAAGATCAAAACGAAGACTTGGTTGTTGATCCTAAGAATCCGAAGGAATTTTTTACTCAAACCTTAGCTTTAATATCCGACATAGCCCATAAAGATTTTGGACTTTTACACATACACGAGCAAGAATTTCTTCTAGGGCAATTGAAGCATTTGTTGGTTGTTCCACTTGAAGAAGATGAGATAAAGAATGATACCCGAATGACTTTTGCGATTTATAGAATAATTCGTCTTATTGTTGATTGGCAGCTTGATTGGATCGATGATGTTGTTGAGCAACGTGAATTTTTGAAGAAATATAAACTCAATTCATTAGTTAGACATCTCGTTGAGCCAGATTTTCCCAATAAGGAAGAATATAAAAATATAATAGCCGGAGCATTTAAGAATTTACTTGAAACAACACAACAGTTTCCTGAAAAGCTTAGATTGTGGAGACTGATGGTTGAGTATTGCAGGAAGACAGGATATGAAGGATGGCGGGAATTAAAATCAGTTTTTGAAAACAAAACAACCCCCCAATATAGATTTTTACGAGCAATAATTTCATTAGAGTTAGGGCAACAAGTTTTAAGTGCTGCTAAGGCGCTAAAAATATATCGAAATTTATATTCTTGGGAAGCCATTGGTCAAACCAAATTCTTTGAAGATATTGATAAATGGGTAAATAGTCTTGAAATTGGCACATTTTTGGATTCCTATGAGAAGATTTCATGGGATTATTTGCAGAATTGTATTAAATTGGCGAAGTTCATAAATTACGGCGGTCAAGTAAGATTCGCTCAAAAAAGACCACTTTTGTATTATTGGGCAGAAATGAATTTAACAATTATGGAAGATGCAGAGCCATCAAACCTATGGAAGGATAATATTCTGAAATTAAATTCTGCCGATCAAGTTACTAAAACGCTAATAAAATTATATCCAGCTGCCACTGCAAGATTATCTCACAGTAAATTTAACATGGTGCTGAATGAATTTGGTAAAGAAAGGACAGCGTGGGAATGGGAAGGGGCATCTTTTACAAAAAAAGAAAAGGGGAGAATTAATTTAGTGGACTGGTGTAATTGGACTAAAAGGCATCAAGATTTATGTAGTAAGAAAAATCGGTATGACCCACGGATAAGCGAGTGGACATCCTTAGAGATCGTTAGACAATTATTAGAAATTTATGAACCAAAAATAAATGAATTAGCTGATATTAAAAAATATGTAGAAGGAAATTATGTCTTCCCGCATCCCGCTAATTTCCTAGTGCCAAAAAGTTGGATTAATAAACCTTGCGGAACTTATACCTGGCAAGACTGGGAAAATGAAATGAAAATCAATTCTGTATTGTCAATCAAAGTCGTTAATCTTGAATCTCAGATTAAGTTTGACAATAGAATTACTCCTTTTTGGTCTCCAGATAATAAGGTTAACCAAACAATTCAAAATAATAATTTACTATATGGAATAGGATTAATTTTATTAGGTTTATTAAGAAGAAGTTTTGATTGGCCTGCTAGATGGAATCTATTAGCATATGCAAGCGATTGGAGGAATATTAGCAAAGATTGGTTTAGGTCATCGGCTTGCTCTTCGGACACACTTTTTATACTTCAATCTCTTCTTTTGCCTAGGCATGCTGAAAGCATACGAATCAAATATCAGCCGACAATTATCTATGATTTCGACGATGATAAAATTTATGATCCACCTCTTATTATTACCTTGAAAGAACTAAAAGAGATTTTAGGAAAGGCTCAGGATAAGCTTAAAAGCGAACAGATAACTTCCTTCCGCAGTTTTCCTAGACAATTAATTCCTGTTAGTATACCAGATCTGATTAAACGAGAGTGGTTGAAATGAGTAATAAGCTAAGAAAGACTTTTGATGTAGGTTTGATACTTACTCGTTTAGATTTAAAAAGCGCCTATTATCGAAATCGCTCAAATTCTCATCCTCCTATAAGTAAGATGGAGGAATATGAGGCTCGTAGGGAATTGAGAGAAGGTTTTAGGCAATTAAGCAGATGTGTCGATAAGCCTCAAATAATATTAGCCCCTGAATTATCAACCCCTAGAAGTTTTTTGTCAGAACTAAGACGGCATTCGTGTTCTTTGGGCGCAATTTGTATTATCGGATTAGATTACCTTTTGGATTATAACAAAAGAACTGCTAAAAATGAAATTGTCATTATAATCCCTGAACGATGGCCCGGAAGAAATTTTAATAAGAAAACTTTCCAGATGTCAATTTTTAAAACCCACCCTTCTCCTGCAGAGCAAAAAGCACTTCGAAAACGAAAATGGAGTTTTAATTCTGATAATAGATTATGGTTATTTGATGCAGGACCGTATGGGAAGTTTGGAGTTGCAAATTGCTATGATTTTTTAGATGTAGAGATGCACCTCCTATACAGAACAAAAATACAACATTTGTTTGTTTTATCCCACAATAAAGATGTATCAAGTTTTAGACATACTGCAGAATCTTTATGTCGAACTCTATATTGTAATGTTGTGATTTGTAACACAGGATATTATGGGGGTTCGGTTTGCGTAGCTCCTTATAAAGATTCTTTTAGAAGGGTAATTTATAATAGTGAAGGGAATGAATTGTTTTCTACACAAATAATTAAATTACCGGTTAAGTCGATCGACGAACAGCAGAGAAGCGTTGGCCGTAATTCAGACTTAAAAGACTTGCCTCCAGGATTTCAATATTTCAAAAAAGGAAGAATATGATTTATGTTAACGAACAAAAACAAATTAAAGTTTGGTTGCGAAATAGTAGTTGGTACGCAATTGGCTGATTTAGCAGCTTATCCTATCGCAAGACATGTTCTTAATCCCCAAAAACAAAATTTCGCCTATGAGGTAATAAAAAAGAAGATCTATAAAGGAAGAGGTTTAATTTCTGGTCTTAAAATATTTCCATAAAACAAAAGGCTCCGACTTTCGTCAGAGCCTTTTTCCGACCGGGAATCCCCAGTCCCTTGTTTCTAAATCTAACTAAAGTATAATCAAACTTTGTCGTTTTGTCACCGATTTTATCATTTTAGCGAAAAAAAGGAAGATGGGGGCACAAATAACAGGCCTGTTCGCTATGAAATTAGCGGGCAAGCCTATTTTTTTTGAGCATTTTGCCTTGATATATAGTTTATTTTATGGCTATATAGTAAGTAATGAAGAAAATCGTAGATTCAATAATTCTGAATTTAGCAGGTAAAACAAAAGAAGATGTACTCTTGAATATCTCAAAGTTTGCCAAGCAGAAAAAGCTAATTAAAAATGAGCAGCTTGTTTACAGGGAATTCTTAAAGAGAGAGCAGCTAGGCACAACTGCTATTGGCAAAGGGGTTGCCTTGCCTGAAGCTTGTTGGATAGTTATGAGTAGGCCTTATGCTTTTATTCTCTGTCGCACAAAGGAGCCAGTGGATTTTGATTCTTTGGATGGCAAACCGGTGCGGATTATTTTAGTTTCTTTGGGCAGGGATAAAGCTGATCTAACAAGGTTAAAACCAATGGCTAAATTAGCAAAATTGCTTAAAAACAGTGAGTTCCGGAATAGTTTTTTAAATGTTAAAAACACAGAAGATGTTTATTCGTTATTAAATGCATGAAATTACCTAAATCATAATCTTGAATATGGGTA
>Ga0265297_10006041_pt1 | contig 17913 bp, 17 predicted proteins | sample Munlanlwell13791_FD_192502 | JGI IMG/M metagenome (GOLD analysis project Ga0265297, IMG submission 192502) | Leachate microbial communities from a municipal landfill in Southern Ontario, Canada - Leachate well 137-91 | ecosystem: Engineered > Solid waste > Landfill > Unclassified | place...
TGACCGTAATCATTAACATAATAGGCTTTTTCAACCTTAGCCCCAGTCTTAGCAAGAACATTAGCTAAAACATCTCCAAAGGGGCCTCCCCGGCCATTTCCGACCGTTAAAGGACCAGTTGGATTGGCAGAAATGAATTCAACCTGAGTCTTAGACTTAGAAATATTCAAATCTCCGAACTTGTCTCCTTTTTTCAGAACCTCCTGAATCTCATTTAAAACTAAATCCTTAGAAATAAAGAAATTAATGAAGCCGGGATTAACCACTTCAATCTTTTCAAAGTATTTATTATCAATTTTCTCTTTTATCTTTTCAGCAATTTCCGCAGGATTATGCCCTTCTTTTTTAGCTATTTCCATAGCCACACTAACTGAATAATCACCAAAAGAAGCCTCTTTAGGCTTTAAAACTTTAACCACAAACTCATCTCCGTATCCCAGAGATTTAAGTGATTTAGAGACACTATTCTTTATCTCTTCTCTCACATTCATCATATGTCCATATTCTATCAAAAAAAGAGCCAATTGAAAACCAGTAACTATTTTTTCAAATAATCATTAATGCGTTCCTTATTTTCATTGACTTGCTCTCCTTTAAAATAAATCTCTATAAACTCAACTACATGAGACGATAAATGAAAAGCATAAATAACCCTTATTCCACTCATAGCTCCTCGTCCCTTCAAAGCTTTGCAAGCGAATTTTTTAATCTTACAAATCTGCAAAGATTCATTACAAAATCCAGGAATAGGAAAAATACTCTGATTTTCTATGCCCTTTAAATGATAAAGTTCGATTGTATTGCTTTTAACAACTTCTAAATCTTCTTTAAGAGTTCTATATTTCTTAACTAGTCGTTTAAAATCTTTACGAAAACCATTCGTTTCTTCATATTTAATCTGATTCTCCATAGTCGCGCAAAGAAGTATCACTAGTTCGGTAAAAAACCGATTCGTAATTAATAGATTTGCCGTTTTCCGCACTTATCCACGGCACATCTTTGTGGGAAAGATCTGAAAGTTGTATTGCTGTCATATCAGACAATCTTTGAAGTTCAAAATCTATATGCTCTTTCTCTTTCCCGTCCAATACAGTTAAATCTGGCTCGACTTCCGGATTAACTAAATATTTAGTTTGAGGATATTGATAAAATTTACTCTTCACTGTTTCTACCTCCCCATCCTTAATCATTTTTTTAATAAGATTATCAAATAATAAAGGGGTCGGTCCATAATGATTTTTGATATAATTCAATCCCATTAACTGTTCCTCATATTTTTCGTAGTAGTCAAAATCTATAAAATACAAAAATTTATATATCGCAGTCATTCCGACATTAGGCTTCCCACCAACTTTTTTAAGAATATATAGTAAAACTTGACGAAACTTTTCTATTTTTTCCTGAGGAACGCTAATACGAACTTCTTCTTTTTCAACTTTAGATTTTTTCTCTTCAATCTTAAATTTTGGTTCTTGAAATTCTTTACCTTTTAATAAATCTTCTAATGAAATATCAAAAACCTCCGAAAGCTTCTGCGCTTCGGTTACGGTCAAATCTCTTTCTCCTTGCTCTATCTGTACATAAGTCGGACGAGAAATATTAAGCAAAGAAGCCAAAGATTCTTGGGTTATATTGCGTTTTTTACGCTGATTTAGAATAAATTGACCAATCATATTATTTTAATTATAATCTTTGTAAATATATTTGTCAATAGCTATGTAAAATAACTTTACAAATAAACATCGCCTATTATAGAAAAACACTATTATTAAACAGTGTCTTTCTTATTCTTTTTAATAATTGCTTTGCGAGGACAGAGCTTCTCTCCCCCGCATTTCTCTAATTCTTTGCAATCTATTATTCTCGCTCTCCCATTACTCATTATTTCTATCCCTTTAGGACAGAAAATTGTACAACCGGCACAGCCAAGACACTTCACTTTATCAATTTTGTATAAATTCATTTGTTTTTTAAAATTACAAAGGCATGCTGCCATGTTTTCTTGTTATCAATCCCTCTCGCTTGGTTGATAGGGATTCTAGCGATTTAATTAAAACGCTTCTTGTTTCTCTTGGATCAATAATCATATCCACCTGACCAAGTTTAGCAGCACAAAAAGGATCAAGGAAACAATCTTTGATTTCCTTTATCTTCTCCTTCTCTAATTTATCCGGATTCTTAGAATCGGCTAATTGTTTTTTAAAGATAATCTTGACTGCCTGCTCAGCTCCCATCACCGCTATTTCCGCACAGGGCCAGGCGATAACACAATCGTATCCTAAATCACGGGAAGCTAAAGCAATATATGCTCCGCCGAAAGCTTTTCTTAATATCAAACTGATCTTTGGAACCGTTGCTTCGGCATAGGCATATAATATTTTAGCTCCGTGACGAATAATTCCCTGATATTCCTGATTGGTTCCGGGAAGATAGCCCGGAGTATCAACTAAATTAATCAAAGGAATATTGAAAGCATCACAGAAGCGAACAAATCGAGCAATCTTATCCGAAGAATCAATATCCAATACTCCGGCCATTGATTTGGGCTGGTTAGCAACTATTCCCACCACGTTTCCGTTTAATCGGGCAAACCCGACAACCGCATTAACAGCAAACTTGGCATGAACTTCAAAAAAAGTATCTGTATCAAAAACCTCTTTAATGACCTCTTTAATGTCGTATCCCTTTTCCTGTTCTTCAGGAATTATTTCTAACAGTTTATCATTTTTAACTTCTTCAACTGTTTCCTGTCTCATCATTGAATCTTCGGTATTGTTTTGAGGAAGATAAGAAAAAAGATTCTTAACACCATTAAAACAATCTTTTTCATTGATATAAACAAAATGAGCACAACCGCTTTTAGTAGAATGAACATTCGCTCCTCCCAACCCTTCAAAAGTTACGTCTTCTCCAGTCACTCTTTTAATCACTTCTGGACCAGTGATATACATTTGGGAAATTCCCTCAGTCATGAAAATAAAATCAGACAGTCCAGGAGCATAACAAGCTCCTCCGGCCGAAGGACCAACCATGATGCTAATCTGAGGAACAACTCCCGAAGCTTTAACCATACTTCTAAAAATACCGGCATAACCGTCTAAACTAGAAACTCCTTCCTGGATTCTCGCTCCCCCTGAATCAATGATTCCAATCACCGGACAGCCGGTTTTGCGCCCCAATTCAATGATTTTGGCAATCTTTTTGCCATGCATCTCTCCTAATGACCCTCCCATCTTAGAAAAGTCCTGACTGTATAAATAGACATTTCTGTTATTAATCTTACCGAATCCAGTAATCACCGAATCTCCTAAGAACTTCTTCTTGTCTAAATCCAGACCGGAAAAACGACTTTCGATAAAAGCATCCAATTCGGTAAAACTGTTTTCGTCTAATAACAGATTAATTCTTTCTCGGGCTCCCAGTTTTCCTTTCTGATGCTGTTTATCTATCAGCTTAGAATTATCAATGTCTGATAAAGTATTATTCAATTTTTCTATTTCCTTTTTAAATTTCATAATATTTATTCGCTAATTGTTTTGAATTGATTTTTCAATTCAGTAATTATTTTTTCTAATAAGACATTATTATCAACTTCATGCCCCAATTCCATCTTTAAAGAAGTGGCAATATCTTTTAATTCATTTGGGAAACTTTCAATATTAGTATTAATTCCTATCCCAATCACCGAAAGTTTAACCTCCGAACCGATAACATTTTCAGTTAATATTCCACAAATCTTTTTCCCGTTTAATAAAACATCGTTCGGTAATTTAATTAAGGGTTCAATATTAAAAGATTCCTTAATTACTTTAGCGACAATGAAAGCAGCTAAAATAGTTATCGTCTGCAAGTCTTCAATATTTCCACGAGGAAGAATAATAGAAAAATACAATCCTCCCAAAGGAGAATACCAAGCCTCCCCTTTTCTCCCGTATCCGTTTTCCTGAACTTCGGAAACGATAACCGTCCAGGGAGCAACACCAAGATTGCTCATCTCTTTAGCTTTTTTATTGGTTGAAGAAATTATTTTGAATTTTTCTATTTGCATATCATTCTAAAATAATTAAGACTTCTCCCTCTTTAACCTGTTGATTCTCTTTAACTAATATCTTTTTAATCTTACAATCATTTTCCGCCACAATTTCATTTTCCATCTTCATCGCTGATAAGGTTAAAAACTTCTTGCCCGATTTAACCTTTTCTCCTTCCTTAATAAAAATATTAATTATTACCCCTGATAAAGAAGAAACAACCTCTTTGCTTAAATCTTTCTTAGTTGCAGACTGAGCCTCAATTAAGCCTTTATTTGAGCCAAAAACGAACTCTTTTCCTCCAACCTTAATCTTGACGGCTCCACCATTTTCTTTCAGTTCGACCTGATATTCTTTATTTTTAATCTTTATCTTAAAATCCATATCTTTAATCGATCATTTTTAATCTTTCCGAATTAAGCCATTTGGAAACATACGTATGAGAAAAACCGCTCACCTTCTTAATCTTTTCATAAATATGGAAAACAATATCTGCCAATTCCTCTTCATTCATTTCTTCAACTAATTTCCCCTTCATCTTTGTTTTAAGATAAGGCTTCAGCATCAACTCCTTTATAATTCCGTTCTTTTCGATAAAATTGGTGTTAAAGTTTCCCTTAATGAATTCCTTGTCCTCCAATAATAATTTGAAAAAAGGAATAGTCGTATCAACTCCCTGAATAATAATCTCGTCTAAAGCTCTCTTTAATTTATTAATCGCTTCCTTTCTTGTTTTTCCAGTTGCCACAACTTTAGCTAACAAAGAATCGAAATAAGGATATATTTCTTGTCCGTGATGCAAGAAGCTATGTAAGAATACTCCCTGTCCTCCAGAAGGAAAATACTTTTCAATTGTTCCTGGAGTAGGTTGGAAATCTCTCTGTGGATCTTCGGCATTAATTCTGGCTTCAATCGCATAACCATTGAAATGAACATCTTTTTGAGTAAAAGATAATAATTCTCCCTGAGCAATTCTTATCTGCTGTTCAACAATATCAATTCCGGTAATGGCTTCGGTAACCGGATGTTCAACCTGAATTCTCGGATTCACCTCCATGAAATAATAATTCTTGTCGTTATCAACCAAAAACTCAACGGTGGCTGCTCCCTTGTATTTTAATTCCTTTATTATCTTCACCGCCCAAACACCCATTTCTTCTCTGGTTTTAGAATCAAGAAAAGAAGAAGGTGCTTCTTCTAAAAGCTTTTGAAATCTTCTTTGAATCGTACAGTCTCTTTCTCCCAAATGAACGGCATTCTTTCCGTCGCCTAATATTTGAAATTCAATATGTCTCACCTCGGGAAGATATTTCTCTAAAAAGAAATCGGCATCGGCAAAAGCAGTCGCCATTTGTCGCTGCACCGCTAAAGAAATAGCAAACAACTCTCCTAAGTTTATCTTATTCTCAATAATTCTGATTCCCATTCCCCCTCCGCCTTTCTGAGCTTTTAAAATAAAAGGCGGCTTGATTTTATTAGCCCACATCGCCAACTGTTTTTTATTCATAATCGGTTTATCACTGGCCGGCAAAGTTGGTATACCAATCTTCTTGGCAATCTTCTTGGCTTCAATCTTGTCTTCAAATTTACTTAAAAGATTATGATTCGGTCCGATGAATTTGATTTTATTTCTTTCACAAAGCTGGGCAAATCTCCAATTCTCAGCTAAAAATCCGTAACCGGGATGAATCGCATCAGCCTTAGCAATCTTAGCTATTTCCACAATCTTTTTCATATTAAGATATCCTTTAACTCCATCTTCTTCTAAGAAATAATATTCATCAGCCAAGGTGGTTTCAAGAAAGTTCTTTTCGTCTCCCGGATTAGGACAAAGAACGACGGTTTTAATTCCCATCTCTTTGCATGTCCTTATTATCCGCAAGGCGATTTCTCCCCTATTGGCAATTAAAATCTTTTTGATTTTCTTAATCTTCATAGGTTAGCTTTTTAATTTCTTCCATTACTTTTTCTGTAATCTTAATACAGACATCTTCATACTCTTTTGAATCACGACTCATTCCTTTAACCAATTCTAATTCTTCTTTAAAGAAAAGTGGCTGACCAATATTCAATCTGATGTTCTTTTTAACTTTCGGTTTTTCTCCCGGAGGAAACAATTCAAATGCTCCTCTGATTCCCAAAGGCAAAATCGGCACTCCTGTTTCAAGAAAAAACTTTGCCACTCCCCATTTTCCTTTTCCAACTTCTCCGGTCCTGGTTCTGGTTCCTTCAGGATAGATAACCAATGAATATCTTTTATTTAAAAATTCTATAGCTCTCTCAAAAGCTAACTTTTTTGAATTTTCATCTTTTCTGTTTACCGGAATAACTTCGCCTAAGGAATAAATAAAATCACGGAAACCGCTCCATCCTTTATTCTCTCTGTCTACCTGTCCGATATGAGTATACTTTCTAGGTACACAAATATATCCGCAAAGAAGAATATCCAAATAACTCTGATGATTGGAAGCTAAAATCACATTTCGATCTGGAAAATTATCCTTCCCTTTCACTTCTTTAATAAATAATAAACCGATTAAAGGAGCCAAGGTAATTCTTAATATTGTTGAAAGTATTTTATTCATAGAAATGTTCGCTTTCCTTTATCGCTTTCTTAGCGTCATCAATAATCTCATCGACAATCTCTTTACAACTTTTAATTTCGTCTATTCCTCCGGCACAAATACCGCATAATAAAGGAGTTAAATCGATATTGGCCGAACCTTTATTCCCAGCAAATCTTTCTGAATTCAATTCTTCCGGGAAAGGACTCTTTTCTTCCATCTTCTTGATTGTTTCCGAAAGCTTGTTTTTAATGGCCCGAATCGGATGACCGGTGAACCTAGCCACAACGGTAATATCTTCATCGGTCGCATTAATAATAGCCTGCTTGTAGTTTTCATGAATCTGACATTCGGTCGAAGCCATGAATCTGGTTCCGATTTGAACTCCGTCAGCTCCTAAGACTATCGCCGCAGCAAAAGTTGCTCCGTCAAATATTCCACCGGCCGCAATTAAAGGAATATTCTTCACCACCTTTCTAGCCTGAGGAACTAAACAGAAAGTTGAATTTTCTCCGATATGTCCGCCTGATTCCATTCCTTCAACCACCACTCCATCAATTCCATTCTGCTCCATCTTGGAAGCCAATCTGACCGAAGGAACAACCGCAATGACTTTAATCCCCGATTGTTTTAGATAAGGAAGGATAGGCAAAGGATTTCCTCCCCCGGTAAAAACAACCGGAACCCTTTCTTTAATGATAACTTTAACTAAATCAGCAATATTAGGATTTTGCATTAATAAATTTACTCCGAACGGCTTGTCAGTCATTTCTTTGGTCTTCTTAATTTCTTCTTCCAACCATGAAGGTGAAGCAAAGCCGGAACCGATTATTCCCAATCCTCCGGCATTAGAAACAGCAGCCGTTAAAACATGTTCTGAAACTCCAGCCATTCCGCCCTGGATAATCGGATACTGAATATGTAAAAGCTTTGTTAATTTATTATTTTCAAACATATTATATATTTCTGATTAAAGGATCTTTGATTAATATTTGTTCTGCTTCATCTACCAGTTCTTTTAATAAATCTTTAACTTTCACAATCTTGTTAATCCTCCAGGCATTAGCCCCGGCAAAAACTAATCCGTTTTCCAAATCTCCTTTTCTGGCATTCTCCAAGGCTTTTAAAATACAATAACTCTTATCGCAAACCGGACCGATACATCCTTCGCATTCAATAATATTAACTTTGGGAGCATTGTTATTTAATAATTTATTAACAAAAGAAGTTTTAATCGCCCGACCAGGCAATCCGACCGGAGAATGAATAATCACAATATCTTCTTCTTTAGCTTTCAAATATGCTTCTTTGAATTTCAAATCGGCATCGCATTCTTCGGTTGCCACAAAGCGAGTTGCCATTTGTACGCCCGAAGCCCCTGCCCGAAGCATTTCCACAATATCTTTTCCGTTAAAAACTCCTCCGGCTGCAATCACTGGAATCTTAACTTCTTTAACCACTTCTCTCACAATATCTATCGCATGTCTGAAAGGATGTCCTTCGGGAAATCCCAAATGACCTCCGGCATCACTTCCTTCAATAACAACGGCGGTTGCTCCGGAATCTTCTGCTCTCTTTGCCACTTTAGCTGAAGAAGCAATGGCAAAAACCGGTACATTACCTTCTTTAGCAATATCAAAAATGTCTTTTCTAAAACCGGCTCCCTGGATAATCAAATCTATCTTCTCTTCTACGGCAGCTTTAACTAATTCTTTAAATCTTCCCACCACTCCCATAATATTTATTCCAATAGCTCCATTGTGCCCAGAAATCTCTCTCGCCTTTCTGATTTCACTTTTAACTTCTTCTACATCTTTCATTCCCGACACAGCAATAATTCCTACTCCTCCTTCTTTCGCAACATTACCAGCTAATTTGTGCAAAGAAACCCGAACCGCCATTCCGCCCTGGATAATGGGTAATTTAGAAAAGATGTTTCCTATTTTCAAATTAGGCAATTTAAACATCTTTATTGAATGATCTTTATTTTCTTTATTGGCTGATAATTTCTTTTCTTCCATCTCTGTCTTATCCATAATCGCCACACTGAATCTCACTTCACATTTTCTGGTGTCATCAACAAATGCTTCCCCTAAAAAGTTAGCAATCTTATTATTATAAATTCCGAGAAGTTTAACTTTGTATTTGATTTTATCTCCTGGCCAGATAGGGTCATAGAACAAGGCGCTTCTCACCTGATAAGCTAAAAGATGCTTTTTCTGATGATCTTTCCCTATTTTCTCTCTTAATAATAAAGTTCCGGTCTGAGCAATTCCCTCAACCACCAAAACTCCAGGCATAATGGGAAAATCAACAAAGTGTCCTTTGAAGTATTCATCCGTAGAATTTGTTTGCTTAAAACCGATAATCGTATCGTTTTCAATTGATTCAATTTCATCCACCCACAAGAAGGGATCGGCATACGGTATTATTTGTTTAATTTGTTCTTTAGAATAAAGCATATTATAAGGATAAACCGCCATCAATATTTATTACTTCACCGGTGATAAAGCTGGCTTCAGTAGAAGCTAAGAAGGCTACCGTTGCAGCAACTTCCTCCGGCTTGCCGAATCTGCCCAATGAAGTTAGCTTTCTGACCATGACTTTTAATTCTTCGGGAATAGCCTCGGCCATTTTAGTTTCAATAAAGCCAGGAGCGACAGCATTAACTCGAACATTAAATCTTCCTACTTCTTTGGAAACCGATTTGGTAAAGCCGATGATTCCTGCTTTTGAAGCCGAATAATTAGATTGTCCGAAATTACCTCTTTGTCCGACAATCGATGAAACATTCACGATATTCCCTTGATTAGGGATAAGGAAAGTCAAACCGGCTTTAGTGCAATTAAAAACTCCGGTTAAATTAATGTCGATTACTCGCTGCCATTCTTCAACCGTCATTTTGGCTAAAGTCCTGTCCTGAGTTATGCCAGCATTATTAACTAAAACATTTAACCCGCCCAATTCTTCAGCAATTTTATTCATCATATTTTCAACCTGGTCCATTTTAGAAACATCTGCTAAATAATATTTGCCGTTTATTTCTGCTGCTACCTTTTTTAAATTTTCTTCCTGCGAAGGAATATCATTTAAAGCAACCTTAGCTCCCAGTGAAGCAAACTTTAATGCCATCACCCTGCCTATCCCCTGAGAAGAACCGGTTATTAAAACAACTTTGTCTTTAAACATATTTTTAATTTAATTATTAATAAGTTTTACTTCTTTAATATCTCTACCTGTTATTTTAATATTTTGAATCTCGACTCCTTTTAAAATCTCTGGCAGATCGCTCGCAACTATCTCGTTAAAAACTCTGTCTAAATTAAGGAAGCTCTTGCTACCTAAGATTAAACCGGGATAAACAATAGTTTTATTCTGTTTCTGAACGAAATCAGCTTCTCCTAAGGTAATTGTGTTTGTTAAGTTATTCTTTAATTCATTCACAATATCCTCTTCTGATTGCAGATATTTCAAAGCAGCAAAGTTTTCTTTCTTTAATACTCTATATATGTTTTCTGAAGCACTAGCCCTCCCTATCTTCATCATTGATAAATTCAAGATCATATCAGCATTTAAAATATCTTCTGCTATTTCTAAACTGCCCTTTTTAACAAAATTCAATTTTGATAAATCCACCGGCATTATTTTATTTTTCAAACAAACATCGAGCAAGCCTGACTTCTGAGCCATACCTTCAATTGAAACTTCATCAAAACTCTGAGTCGCTATTTTAATATTCTCCAACTTAATCTTCTTCTCAAAAAGAAATTTAATCACCGCCTCGAGAAACTCGGGAGAGGTATTGTCTCTGAAATAAGATTGATTAGGAGAAACTAAAGTCGGCAAGATAACAATCTTTGAATTTTCATTTAAAGATATATTTAATAAGCTGAATACTTTTTCAATCGAATCAATAATATCGTATTTTGTTCTCCAGACCGCCACCGAATTTTCATTAGTAGTAAAATTGATTTCTTCTCCAACAACATATTCTTTAATCGATTTATGGGCCCACTTGTTTCCTAATTCATCTTCCAAAACCAAAGCAAAGTACGGAACTTCAGGATGAGGAAGAGATGGAATACTTACCTTAGAAATTCCTATCACTTTAGTTTTGTTAGTTTTTACCTTTTCCAATTCGGAAAAACATTCCGGACAAACCCCGATTGATTGCTGCCAAATCTTTTTGCATTTTGAACATTGATAAAAAACCATATTATATTTTTTTAAATATATGAACTGTAACGCTTCCTCCCGCTCCTCCGATATTATGCGTTAATCCTATCTTCGGATTCGAAACCTGACGCTCTCCACATTTACCCCTCAACTGATTAACTATTTCAAACACCTGAGCCAAGCCAGTGGCGGAGATAGGATGACCCTTGGCTTTTAATCCGCCCGAAGTATTAATCGGCATTTCTCCTTTAAGATTAATTTTCCCCGATCTGATTAATTCCCCTCCCTTGCCTTCTTCGGCAAATCCCAAATCTTCATAGGAAATCAATTCAACTGAGGTAAAAGCATCGTGAACTTCGGCAATATTAATATCTTTCGGAGTTATTCCCGCTTGAGCATATGCCGCTTCAGCTGCTAATTTAGTTGCTTTAAAATGAGTAATATCATCTCTTTCAAAAGTTAAGATGTAGTCGGTTGCAAAACCGGAACCGATAATCTCAATGTCTGTCGTTTCAGTTGAAACAACCGCTGCCGCTCCACCGTTAATTGAAAGCGAACAATCCATCAAACGCAAAGGTGACGAAACAACTGGAGAATTCTTTATCTTTTCCAAATCCATCGGACGGTTATAAAAATAAGCATTGGGATTTAAAGCGGCATTAGTATGATTCTTAAAAGCAATTAAAGACAAATCGTCCATACTGCCTCCGTATTTCTTCATATATTGCTGCCAGATTAAAGCATTCTGAACCGGAAAAAGCATTCCTTCGGTCTGCTCCATCACTCTCTCTGCTGCTGACAAGATATAATCAACCACAACCTCGCTTTTATTATCAACCAATTTCTCTCCGGCTAAAACAAGAATGTTTTTAAAGCCTTCTAAATGCAAAGCTGTCCACAAAGCCACGCCTCCTCCTCCGCAAACCGAAGGAACTTCAATAATCGGAACGTTTGTTTTAAACAAACCTGAAAGAAAAGACACTTTGTGTGTCTGATGCTCTCCGCCAGCCGCACTCGACATTCCGGTGAAAACAATCGCATCTATCTCGGATATCCCTGTTTTTGCATCCTTTAAGGCTTCAATAGCTGCATCGTAGGCGAATTGCCACCAATATTTCTGAGAATAATCGAATTTGGTCATTCCCACTCCTTTGATATACATCTTTTGCTTCATAAATAAAAAACAATCTCTTACAGATTACTAATTAATACTACCCTTCGCTCGCAGGCATAGCAAAATTATTATCCCCAGCTGAGAATTAGAAAATAATGCTAACAATTAGCAAGTTTTATTCTTTATTCAAAAAACACCGTTTAAGCGGTGTCTTACAATTCCCATAGCCTTCTCTATGCCGAAATTCCCATTAAATCTAATGTATTTTTAAGAACAGCCTTGGTCATACTAATTAAATTCAGTTGAGCTTCCCTTCTTTCCTTGTTTTTATTCGAAACATAACAGTGAGAATAAAACTTGTAAAAATAATTTACCAGATTAATCGCATATTGAGGAATTCTCTGTACCTCGTAATCATTAACCGTGTCTTCAATAATCTCTGAAAATCTCAAAATCTGCTTAATCAATTCTATTTCTCTTTTACTATTCAAAAGTTCAATATTTTTAATCTTCCTGATTCCCAGTATATTTTTAAAACTCTTGAGAATATATGAAATCTTTGCATAAGCATTCTGAACATAAAAAACCGGATTGTTTTCAGAAAGATCTTTAGCTAAATCCAAATCAAAGTTCAGATAAGTATCGGCTGATTTCATTAAAAAGAAAAAACGGATAACATCAACTGATAATTCATCTAATAAATCATCTAAAACAATAAACTCTCCTCCCTTCTTTGACATACGGACCGTCTTTCCTTCTTCAACTAAAACAACGAACTGCAAAAGAACAGCCTGTAATTTATTGATATGCAGCATTGCCTCGACTCCGGCTATTAAACCCGGAAGATCAGAGGAATAATCTATCGGCTTGATATCAATAATTCTATCAAACTTCTTTTTCTCGAACTTGTATTTATGATAAGCAATATCATTTAACAGAGGTCTAATCTTCCCATCGCTTTTGATAATCATTCTATCTCTCTCGTCTCCCATGGCCGTTGACATGAACCACTCTTCCCCCTCCTGTTCATAAATCAACCCTTCCTCTCTTAAAAGATGGATTGCCTTATCAACTTCTTTGGCTTTAGATACAACACTTTCCGTCGGCCATTCATCAAATTTAATCTTCAATCTTTTAATCGTCTTTTTGATTATTTTTTGCATAATAATCTTAGCTGCTTTCTTGCCGACAACATAAGGATCTTTGCTTTTTATACTTTTATGCAGCTTATCAATATAATCGCCGGCATATTCAGATTCGTCATCTTTTAAAACCGAATGTCCAAGAGCCAAAATTGATTTTCCCTGGTCATCAAGATGGTATGATTTTTTAACATTAAACCCGTATTTTTTAAAAACATTGGATAAGACGTCACCAAAAACACCTTCTCTTCCCTGACTCGGAGTTAAAGGGCCAACAGGGTTAGCCGAAATAAACTCAATTTGAATTTTTTCTTTCTTTTTTGGAAACTGCCCAAACTTGTTTCCTTTTTTCAAAGCTTCGGTAATCTCTTTTAAATAATATTCTTTGGAAATAAAAAAGTTAATAAATCCCGGATTTATAACTTCAATCTTTTCAAAATATTTGCCTTTAATATTGTCTTTAATCTTCTCGGCTATTTCCATCGGATCCTTATCTTCTTTCTTCCCTATCTCCATCGCAACACCGATAACGTAATCTCCGAGAGATGATTTCTGAGTTCGCAATACTTTAACTGAAAAATCACCTTTATAATCAAGGGCTTTGATTGATTTTAAGATACTACTCTTAATTTCTTCCCGTATGTTCATAACCGTAGTTAATGACCTAAAATCGCTATTCCTTTTCTCCAAAAACTATTTTTTTAATATTTAAAGCGCCTAGTTGTTCTTCTTTTACAAATCCCTCCATCGCCATTTCGGCAAAATGTCCGTTACGCAACCAATCGGAAATCCATTCATGAGAATAATCCACATTTCCTTGTTCGGCACCGAAACCGCTCGTTATTAACCATTCTTTGTTAAAATCTTCCTGAGAACCGATGGTTGGAGCAATAACTATCGGTACGCCTAAAGCGGTATAAAAAGAAAGTTCCGAAGGCTTAGTCCAAAGAATATCCGCCTTACTTAAGGCTTTATTAAAAGCATCGAAATAATCATTGAAGTTATCGGCATAGACAATCTCTATGTTTTTAAGCTTCTCCATTTGTAGATTTTTTATCTCTTCTTCAAAATACTGCTTAATTTTCAACTTTGTTCCGGCAACCAACACTATTTTAGCTTCATTCTTTTCAATATCTTTTTTAAAACTGGTTAAAAGTTTAATACCGATATTTTTTTGTGCTCCCGCTCCTCCGACCGCAAACATTATCGTCAAAGGATGTGTGGAGGTAACGGTTGTTTCTTTTAAATAAATATCTATCAAAGAAGCATAATTTTTTTCGTAATTCTTTTCCGGATCAAGATTAATCAAACGACTTTTAATATCGTTTTTCAAAATCATTCTGGTTTTGTCTCCGATACAAGACATCGGCAAAGGATAACCGGTTAAAAAAATATTTTCTTTAGGTACACCGTAAAGAGCCAATCTTTGTCTCGTTCTTTCATTGGGAGCACAATATTTAATTCTTGATTTTTGCGGTATTAAAGGAGCCCAGCCGCGAGCAACATCGGCATCGCAGACGATGCAATATATTTCTCCCGGATAATTATAATGTTCGGCCATGAAAGCCGGAATGAAAAAAGTCGAAATAAACGGCTTAGCTTTTTCTTTTGCGCTCGGCCAACAAACATTTTTAATCAAATGTTCTCCCCAGTGAAAAGAAAATATCTGATAAGTAAACCATTCAGTAAAGCCGGCCTTAGATAAATTTCTTTTGGGATAAAAATCACCGATTTTCTGCAACTTATCGTAAATCTTAAAAATTCTTTTTCCAATCAGCGGAATATCGTTAAACCTGGAAATGGTTTCATAAAACTTTCGGGAACCGTTCCAAAAAGCCCTATCTCTATTCGGGATTCCCTCGTAATCATTAGCGCAAATTATTTTATTATCTACTGCTATTTCTCTTAGAGCATAAGCGGTTCGCTGATGCCCGTAGCCCATATTAATTGATATCACCCAAGCTTCTTGTTCCATGATAAGTCTATTATTTCTTGTTTATCTGTAATCTTTGTTTGATTTTGTCAACCACGGCATCAAGAGACCAATCAGTTTTTACTAAATATTCATAAGTATTATTAATATTAGACAAGCTGGAAGATAAAACTTCGGCCACCTTTGATTCATCGCTAATATTAGTAAGAATAATAACGGCTGCCTGTGATCCCCATTCATCCTTACGCAACATCTTAAGCATTGTCAAGCCATCAATTTTAGGCATGATAAGATCTGATAAAATCAAATCGGGATGTCTTTCTAAAGCCAACTTATATCCTTCTTCTCCGTTAGACGCTCTAATAACATCAAAACCTTCTTCCAATAGTTTTTCTTCTAAAGAATCTCCTAAAGGTGCTTCATCTTCAACCACTAATACTGAATATTTTTTTTCCATAATATTTTATTTATTTTTAACTATTGTTATGTAAAAAATAGTACCGATTTTGTCATTAGATTCGAACCAAAGATTACCGCCATTAGCCTCAACCACCTTTTTTGTAATATACAATCCGAGACCGCTGCCCGATGGCTGCTGCTTCGGAGCATTATCTCCACGAACAAACCTTTCAAAATTTTTAATTTTTTCTATTGTTGATTGATCAATAACTCCGCCATTGTGAATAGAAATTAAATAATCATCTTTTCGAACATCAATTGCAATGTCTATATCTTGAGAATCTTCCGGAGAATAATAAATAGCATTGGTTAATATATTCTCTATGGCTTCGGTAATCAGAAGTGGGTCGCAGTATACATTTTTTATTTCTAATGGAGCATTAACTTTTATACTTTTATTCTTTTTGCCGGTTAAAGGTTTTAATATCTCCACTAAATTATCGACCAATTCCCTAAGGTCTATAATTTGCTTATGAATTAATAATTTATTTGATTCAATTCTGTTCACATTCAACAAATCATTAACTAGATGGATAAGCCTCTCATTAGAAGTAATCAAGCTGGCTAATTTGCTTTGCTGTTTAGGAGAAAGATTCTGATCATTTGCCATAGACTCTAAAACCCACTTGTTGGTCGCCAAAGGCGTGCGGAGCTGATGGGAAGATAAAGATATGAAATCTCTCTTTGCTTGATCCAGTTGGCGCTCTTTGGTTACGTCGCGGAAAACCACCACACAGCCAATAATTTTGCCGGCTAAATTTTTAATTGGAGCCGCCGAGTCGGCTACCGGAACCCTGTTTCCATCCTTCTTTATTAATAAAATATGATTAGCCATTTCGGTTCTCTTATCGTACTTAATGGCTTCATTGATAAAATCGTTTTCCGGCTTTTCTTCTTTTTCCGTAATCAGATTAATAATTTTATTATAATGACTACAAATTGCCTGTTTGGCTGAAAAACCCGTAATCTCTTCAGCAATTTTATTAAATAACAATATTTTACCATTTGTATTGCAAGCTAAAACAGCATCCCCGATTGAGGCTAATATTGCCTCGTCTCTCATTTTAATATTATATATCTGTTGTTCTGATTTTTTTCTTTCTGTAATATCAGCAATACTCGACAAGATATAATCTTCTGAATTCAGCTTGATTAATTGAGCCGAATATAATCCGGTAAGAATTTCACCTTTTTTAGTCTTAAACAAATATTCTCGATTCATGACAGCACGATTAGCGATAAGATCATTTATCATGCTTTTTCTATTTTCCAAATCAACCCATAACTTCATTGCAATAGAAGTATTGGATAAAGATTCTTTTCGAGAATATCCCGTTAAAGAAAGAAAAGCATCGTTAACTTCAATAAAGCGCCCATCCTTTTGTCGAGTAAGAACAATGGCATAAGGAGAGGTTTGAAAAACCTTAGAAAACTTCTCTTCACTCTCTTTCAATTCCTTTTCTGCTTTCTTGCGGTCATCAATATCACGAACACTCTCAATTGCTCCGATAATCTTGCCGGAATCATCACGAAGAACAGATGCTTTGGCGTAAACCCAAGCTCCTTTTTTATTATAAAGATTATCGGCAAAAACTTCAGCGATAATTGCATCTCCGTCGCGATGAATATTGGGATACAACTTTTCAATTTTCTTATTTTTTTTAAATGCTAAATTAACCAACTGCGGTCTTCTCTTTCCGTAGAAAGGAACTGAATAAGCATAGTTTCCTTTGCCTATTATTTTGGAAGCCGGAATCCTAGTCATTTTTTCAATTGCCCTGTTCCAAATAATAACTTTTTCATTTTTATCAATAACTAAAGTTGCATCCGGTAAAAATTCAATGATATCCATCATTTCCTTTTGACTTTTTTGCAAAACATCTACTGTCTTTTTATTCTTTATTGTTTTTTTGATTGTTGAGGAATTATTTTTCCTTTTAATCATAAAATTATTTATTGATTTGCCTAATATTATTAACAATTCATAAAACACGCATCAACTCTTCGTTATTTTTAATTTTATACCTTTAAAAAATTAAAGGCAAGTAAATTAACAAAAATTGAAGCCTTTTCCCTCTTTGCCTTTTAATATCTACAAAAATCATATAATATAAAGGTATGCATATTGCCGAAAATAAAAAAGCATATTTCGATTATGAAATCCTCGAGAAGTTCGAGGCCGGTTTGGTCTTGAACGGACAAGAAGTGAAGGGATTGAGGACCAGAAGCACCAGCCTATCAGGCACCTATATCCTCATTAGGCGTGACAAAAGCGGCTTAGCCGAAGCTTTCTGGATTGGAGGCAATATTCCCCCTTATCAACCGGAAAATGCTCTTAAAGGCTATGACCCAAGACGCGACCGAAAGCTGCTTTTAAATAAGGAAGAAATCGATTATTTGCTTCAAAAATCAACGGAAAAGGGCTTGACTTTAGTGCCTATTTCGGTTTATACTAAAAAACACAAAATAAAGCTTGAATTTGGCTTAGCCAAAG
>Ga0265297_10006042_pt1 | contig 17913 bp, 11 predicted proteins | sample Munlanlwell13791_FD_192502 | JGI IMG/M metagenome (GOLD analysis project Ga0265297, IMG submission 192502) | Leachate microbial communities from a municipal landfill in Southern Ontario, Canada - Leachate well 137-91 | ecosystem: Engineered > Solid waste > Landfill > Unclassified | place...
TCTGTAAATCGTTTTGCTTTCATATAGCTAATTTAAAATTAAAATTCAATACGAAACGCCTCGCTGGCGCTTCGGCTAAACTCTAATCTCAAATGGCCGACTTTCAGGTAAGCTTACAGTATCACTAATTGAACTACTTCTACCAGCATACGGTGGATTTCCAATAACCACATCAAAACCGCCTTTGTATTCGGTGCGGAAAGCGTGTTCGATGGTACAGGTCATTTTATCTATGAAATGCTGTAAGCCCTTATTCTCACCCATCATCACAAGGGGCTGCTGCCCCTTGTAATCGTAATCTGCGGGGTCCTTGAGATCATTGTTTGCTGCACTGTTATCAGCAATGGGCTGCAGCCCCTTACTGATGTCAGGCAGAGAGTGCTTTATCCTGTTTGTTTGTATATAATTTATTGTGGCTGCCAATTGCCGGTCATTAGTAATCTCTTTCTTATTGAATTTTTGCGCCCAAAGGTGAAAGGTCTCGTCGCTGGCAATGGCTTTGTATTCTTTAAATTTCTGTGCAGATTTTCCTTTGAGCTTTCTTACAATATTGGCCAGTTCTTCTTCTTCGCATACCAGTATGATATGAATATGGTCGTAACAAACATTATAAGCCAGACAATTCAGCGCATCTTCAGTAATAATATCACAAAGTATTTCGGTGATTTTTACCGAATCTTCTTCGTCAAAACATATAGAACGGTCAATATGCATCTCTCCGTCGGCCTTTCGCTGCCGTACCCTGTATTCAACCATACGTTGCGAAGTGCGCGTATCGTGGGTAGCGGTGGTAATATGCCATATCTTCTTTTTCTTTTCTTTAAAAATATTCGGAAATTCTTTTTGCCAGTTAAAAGCTTTATTGCCTGCAACAGCAGGGTCATCAATCAAAGAGTTTCCGCATTTGATATTATTATTCAGCGAGCTTAGTTTACGCCCTTTTTGTGCAGTACGCAGCCATAATGATAGTTTGGCTATTTCAACACTTTCTTCGTTTAAATCCACCCCGTAAAGATTGTTTTCAAGAATAGTGTTTTCAATATTCGGGAACACTATGCTGCTGTCCAAAACCCTTGCCTGTAATTCATCTATTAATTTGTGTTCGTCAATTAAAAAATTCAATGCCTGCACAAGAAATGCACCCGAACCACAGGCAGGGTCGCATATAGTAAGTTTCAGCAACCAATTTCGATAAGCATCAAGTTTTTCAACCAACTTTTTCTTTTTTTCTTTGCGTTTGGCATAGCCAAATTCATCCTCATTAATCACTAATTCATTTTTCTTTTCGTTGCATAAAGCACCAACAGTGCTTTCAACAATGTACTTGGTGATGTATTTTGGCGTATAAAAAATTCCGTCTTTTTTTCTTTTTGTTTTGCTTTTATCGGTTTCTTTCCCTTCAAGTTCTGCCTGTATTTGTTCAATTTCGCTTAAACTGTGTTCAAAAATATGTCCGAGAATATTTACGTCAACTTCTGTTTCGTAATTGTAATCGGCTAAGCGGGTCAAATGAGCAAAAAGCAATGTGTCGTCAATAGTAATATTATCCAACACATCATCGGGTTCAAACAAACCGCCGTTGTAAGCAAATATTTCATACTGTTTGCCCTTATGCCCTGTTAAGAGGTAGCCAAAATACTTTTTAAATCTTTCGTATAAAGGCGTGTAACTGTCCAATTCCCTTAACGTTTCCCACTGCTTTAAAATTTCTCTTATGGAGTTTGGCGGTAGTAACAGCCTGTCCTCTGCAAAGAATATGAAAAGAAGGCGGTCTAACAGTTTTTGTGTTTTTTTGTAAACCAATAGCTTGTCATAATTCGGATTCAGTTCAACTATATTGGCAAACAGCACACGTTTAAAAGCCGAATAATCGTTATAAAGTTTCTTGGTAATGTTTTCCTCTTGTGCTACCGATGCCTGCTTTATAGCAAGCGGAATGTCGTTTAAAAGGCATTTTTCAGCCAAACACAAATAAAGTAATTCAAACTTATCCTGTGTCAGGTTAAACAGGTCAAATTCTTCAAAATCTATTGCATTTTCAATATAAAAACGCAGTTTTGCAAAGTTTGAAATGATAACATATTTGCAGGCACTCTGGTTGTTTTTATAATTAAAAGCCTGTTGCTCTACCGTATCTAAATCAATGGTGTCTGTGCCTTTTAATTCAATTATTGCGACAGGTTTGTTGTCTTTTAATATGGCGCCATCCGCTTTTTTGGCATCCTTTTCGTTTTTATACTCGGTAGTCAGGTTATAATTGTTTTCGGGATTAATGGTATAGCCCAAAACAGTACAAAACAATTCTCTTAAAAAACCTTCCTGATACTGCTCTTCCTTCGCATTACGAATATTATCCTGTTTGTTTTTATCGCCAAATTTTTCAACAAATTTGCTGAATGCTTGTTGTACTTGAGTTTTATCAAGGTCTTGCAAGTATTTTTTCAGTACGGAAGATTGGAATAAAGGCATTTCATAATATTTTAAAGGCTATGCAAAGTACAAAATATTTTAGAAATGCAATTTTGTTTGTGAGAAAAATGGATAAGAAAATATACACTAAAAGTGGATAAAGACATTTTAAGTAATGTAGACGTTAGTAAGTAAAAATAAGATTAGGTTGAACCTAATCCATTATTTCGCAGCAATTTTTTTAGCCCCCCGTATCGTACCCCATTATAAAGAAAATCGCCAATAAATCAATGTTTATGGGCGATTTTATATTTATTTGGCAGCCCCGATGAGAATCGAACTCATGTTTTTAGACTGAGAATCTATTTTCCTAACCACTAGAAGACGGGGCCGTGCGGTATTAGTATTGAGATGAACGCTTATACAGACACAAAATTATAACATTTTTTTGGTTTAGGAAATACTTTGAAAATTTTAAGACCTATAGGCAGTAAAAGCCCAAAGGCGTGCAATATCAACACTTACAAACCTTTTTTTGTAGCGGGGGAAAAAAACCATAATATTTACCGTCAGAAAAAACAATAGTTAGGTTTTTTATTTTTCACTAAAATACAAAACATTTAGTTTTTTTGCCGACCCGCATAAAAGAAAAGCAGAAAGCCATCGCACATTTGGCACTTTGTCTTTTGCCCCGACACACAAAGCTTTCGCTCATGCAAAAGCCAAAGAGCCAAATCTTGCTGACCCACAACTTTTTTTTGTATTTATTTAAAAATGATTATTTTTGATTTTGATATATGAATAAACTTGTGTAACAAAATTTAAAGAAAATGTAAAAAAAGGAAATATAAAATATAGCGTTTAGCGAAATTCTGTTTCAGAAAACGACCAAATTTCTAAAGACAAACAGGAAGATAAGCAAAACGCCACGCGAAAGCGTGGTCTTTGCATTACTCTTGTTTGTCGGTTCTTGGTCGGACCTCTGAAACAGCGTAGGCAATTGGCCACACTGTTTTTTTTACAAATAATAAGAATAATTAGGAAAATAAATTATTAACAACAACTAAAAAAGGAGAGTTTATTATGAAAAAAATGTATTTTATTAATGTAATTGCAGTTTTAATGATGTTGCCAGTAATGGTAATGTCTCAAAAGACAAAAGATGTTCAGATTTCAACTTACAAAATGTTAGAGTTCAATGGCTGTGACGCAAAACAAACAAAAAGTGGATTAACGATTGAAGTTGAACCATTATCACCTAAAGTTACATATAATCATTCAGAATTATTTTCTTTTACTTCTGATGATGTAAAAGGCCTTACTAATGCGAACCTTCTTTATCAACCTTATCAGGGCAAAATGTATGAATACACCTTTGGGGCTGGTAATTACTGGCTTGTTGTAATGAAAGTTAAAATAACAAATAATACTGGTCATGTATTAAAAATGAGTGATGCAAGAATCTATTTAAGGATCGAAGGAGAAGACCCCATTAAACCGGTAACAAAATTAGGTGATCCGACTTTAGTAGATTATGAAAACCCGGCAGGTTCAGGTAATTTTATTAAACTTCCCAAAAGTGCTATTGACCAAGATAAAAGTTTAATACAGTGGTCAACGGGCATGTTTGCTAAATGGGATTCGGAAAGGAAAAAAGGTTTAATTTCTTTTGATTATCCTTTAGGGCTGCCATCACAAATTATTGCAGTGAACAAAAAGAATTATAAACTTATTAGTGATGTAGATGTAGAAATATTACCTGATGATTCTTACTATGGTATTTTATTATTCCCGATAACAATTTCAAATACTGACATGAGTTTAAAGCTTTATGAATTTGTCACTAAAACTGATGCCGCCGGTACCCCCACGGAGAAAACAAATTTTGATTTTAAATTTAAAGGTGTAGATGGTAAAAGCTGGTATGATCGGAATTTGAATATTTGGAATCCTGGTGAGCCATCATCACCTAAGGAATATTATGACAAAGAACAGAAAAAGTGGATATTAGGTATTCCTAATAAATAAAGATTATTAAACATGGGCATTTCTTCCAATGCCCATGCTTTTCATTTTATGTTTAAAAAATAAAACATGAAAAAACTATTTTTATTATTTCTGATTTTTAGTCCTGTATTTGTTTTGGCTCAAAATTAAACTAATGATACCGTTAATAAACAAGATTTTAATTACTGCCAAATTGTAGGCATAAGTAATCTTTTGGGAACAAAAGTTACAGTTAGTGTTGATTATGGTGAGGAAAGGTCTTTTTTTAAGGATACAAGGATTATAGATGAAACAACAGGGAAGGTTAAAAAGTTTAATTCAATGATTGATGCACTGAATTATATGGCTTCAATAGGCTGGGAGTTTGTGCAAGCTTATGCTTTTTCTTCTGGTAGTAGCAGCACCCCTGTTTATCATTATTTGTTGAAGAAAAAAAGATAACAACTTTTCCCTTGTTTTAGTCTTTTTTGTTACTATATTGTTACTCAAAAAAATAAAAGGCCTGTAAAATCAATGTTTACAGGCCTTATTTTGTAGCGGGAATAGGACTCGAACCTATGACCTTCGGGTTATGAGCCCGACGAGCTACCACTGCTCCATCCCGCAGTATGTAACGGCAAAGGTACAACAACTTTATCTTCTGACAAGGTTTTTATGAAAAAATATTTTTCACGGCATGAATAATTAACCGCAGACGGTTGATTATTTTTAATTCAATAAGGGATTGAAAATATTTTTAAAGGTACTTTTGCCGTTTAATATTAATGTAATGTTTTTTATAGCTCTGCTGTTTTGTGCGCTGCTGGTATTTGCAGTTCCCCGTAATGCCAAGGCCTATTTTACCCTGATACTTATCGGCATCATGGTGGTTTTCAGCACCAGAATATGCATAGATGTGCTGGTGTCGGGAAAAACCTTTTGCGAAATCCTCCCAATCAATTTCTGGGGGCAAAAGCTCGAATTGATAACCGACCCGTTATCGGCATTATTTATCTGCATAATTAATTTTACCGTGCTTACCGGGTCTTTATTTTCTGTTGAATACATGAAAATGTACAATAATAAATCATCCGCCGAATTATCCATACATTATTTTTCATTTTTTCTGCTGCACTTTTCGATGTTGCTTGTTACCATGCTGCATCATGGTGTTGCATTTTTAGTTGTGTGGGAGCTGATGGCCGTTTCTTCGTTCATGCTGGTGATTTTCGAAAATGAAAAAAGCAGTGTGCTCCGGGCAGGAATCAATTACCTGGTTCAGATGCATATCGGCGCATTGTTTCTGATAGCCGCCTTCATTTTACTTCATATAAAAACAAATTCATATTCTTTTGAAGCGCTGCAGCAATATTTTTATCAAAGCATAAATATTCCTATGTTTTTGTTGTTTTTTGCAGGGTTTGGCATCAAAGCAGGATTCATCCCCTTTCATACCTGGCTGCCTCATGCCCATCCTGCTGCACCCACACACGTATCTGCGGTCATGTCGGGAGTGATGATAAAACTTGGCATTTACGGAATATTACGTATAGTTATGTTTTTGCAGACGGATATTTTGTGGATTGGCATCATCGTGCTGTTTGTATCGTTGGTTTCGGGTATCGGTGGTGTAGCCTGGGCAATCATTCAGCACGACCTGAAAAAACTTCTTGCCTACCACAGCATCGAAAACATCGGGATCATCGGCATTGGCATGGGTATCGGACTTATCGGAATTGCCATTCAAAATCCTGCGCTGGCTTTTCTGGGTTTTGCCGGATGCCTGTTGCACGTGCTGAATCATTCGCTGTTTAAGTCGTTGCTGTTTTATGGTGCGGGCATCGTTTACATGAAAACACATACGCGCAATATTGAATTTATGGGCGGGCTGATTAAAAAGATACCCATTACGGCCCTGTTGTTTTTAATTGCTGCTGTTGCTATATGCGGCTTACCGCCATTCAACGGATTTGTTTCCGAATTTTTGATTTATAATGGCTTCATCATTGGGTTGTCGGGGCAGGGGATCTGGATAAAAGTGCTAATGTTGTTATCGTTGCTTGGGCTGGTAATTATTGGCGGGCTGGCAGTGTTTTGTTTTACCAAGGCATACAGCGCGGTATTCCTGGGCAATGAACGAAAATCAGATTTAACGGGTGTTACAGAAGCAAAATGGCATACGATCGTACCACTTTTTATCATTGCAGCCTGCATCGTATTTATAGGTTTGTTCCCTCAGATTGCACTTCGCCCTGTTACCTTTGTTGTAAACAGTTTATATGCCGACATTCCCGAAAATCCTTTATCACATAATACATTACCTCTGATCCGGAATATCGGCATTGCCGGAATAATTTTGATTGGCATAATTCTGCTACTTGTTTTTTTACGAAAAATCATCACGCGAAATGCTGCCAAAGAATCTGCCGGCACCTGGGGCTGCGCCTATGACGGGCCAATACCTAAAGGACAATATACCGCCACATCCTTTGCCGAAAACTATACCGATATCGCACAGCCCTTATTGAACATAAAAACCAATTACCGGACGATGGAGCCCGGGGATATTTTTCCAAAACAGCGCGGATTCGAAACCGAAAGTGAAGACATGATGGAGAAAAAAGTTTTCGGGAAATCCATAAAATTTCTTAACAGGATGTTTTCTAAGCTGGCGATTATTCAAACAGGAAATACGCAGCATTATATTTTGTATGCTTTTCTGATGATTATATTGCTGCTGGTGTTGACCGTTTTAAATATAATATGACATGACCGGATTTTTACTGATATTATTTTGTGCAATCTTTTTTCCGGGCATAATAGTGCGTGTCAAGAGCATGGCGTCGGGCAGAAAAGGCCCCGGGGTGTTTCAGCCCATGAAAGATATTTTCCGTTTGTTGAGAAAAGGGAATGTTTACAGCGCCACTACCAGTATTATTTTCCGCTTGGCGCCGCCCGTATATCTGGCTTCTATCATCATGGCCATGTTGTTCCTGCCGGTTGGCGGGCAGAGTGGTGTACTGTCGTTTAAGGGCGACTTTGTATTCTTTGCCTATGCACTAGGACTGGGAAAATTCTTTATGATCATCGGAGCCATGGATACAGGCAGCAGCTTCGAAGGCATGGGCGCGAGCCGCGAAGCGCTGTATTCCATGCTGATTGAACCTGCCTTTTTTGTGCTGATGGCTTCGTTTGCCATGCTTACCGGCTACAGCTCGTTTTATGAAATTTATAATTCATTGTATTTTGATTCGTATTTAGCCGTTTTTACAGGACTGCTTGCTGTGTATGTACTTATACAAATCATCATGATCGAAAACAGCCGCATGCCTTATGATGATCCCAAAACACATCTTGAACTCACTATGGTGCACGAAGTAATGGTGCTTGATTTTTCGGGCTTTGACCTGGGCATGATACAGTTTGCGTCGGCGCTGAAGTTTGCTGTTTTTGGATGCCTGATGGCAAATTTCTTTTTAACTCCCGAAACGCCTCTTCATTATTTGTTGTTGATTTTTATTGCGGTGCAGTTTTGTTTTGCTGTGCTGGTGGGTTTGCTCGAATCGTTCAGGGCGCGGTACAAACTCAGGAACAACAACCAGGCGATACTCACATTGACGCCCATAGCCATTCTGGTGTTCTTCAGTGTTTTATTAATCATAACAAAACATTTTTAATTGATGACAACATTACTGACCATCATATTCATCATCACCTTGTTTTATTCGGCCATTTCGGGCCGGCTGTTTACTCTCATCAACCTGTTGATGATTCAGGGCTTCCTGCTGTTCGGTGTTGCCCTCATTGAACTGAACGAAATGAATATCATCAATTTTATTTTTATCCTGCTGGAAACCTTAATTTTCAAAGCCATGGTTGTTCCGTATTATCTTAAAAGAACCATCAGGCAAAACAATATCAAGCGCGAGGTGGAACCTTATATTTCAGGATTTAATTCGCTTATCATAGTGTCGGTGCTGATAATACTGAGTTTTATGCTCACATTTTCCCTGAATGAAAGTTTTCAGAAGATCGTATATTTCACTGCCGCTTTTTCAGCCATTATCACAGGATTGTTTTTAATGATTTCACGTAAAAAAATCATCACCCACATCATAGGATATGTGATACTTGAAAACGGCATCGTGTTGCTGGCCTTTTCGGTCGGAAACGAAATGCCTATGATAGTCAATGCGGGAATTTTGCTCGACATACTTGTAAGCGTGTTGCTGTTCGGATTTTTCCTGAGCAGAATACGATACATCTCTAAAGATTTTGAAATAACAAAACTAAGCAAGCTCAAAGATTGATGATACTTGTTTATTTCATATCGGCTGTAATTATTGCTGCGTTGATGGCGCTGCTGAGGAAAGAGTTTGTGCAATACACGGCTATGTCGTTGTTTGTTGCTTTGCAGTTGTTTCTGAATGGATATTTGCTTGTTTGCGGAGAAATCAGGTTTCCCGACTATTTTATGGCAGACCCGCTGGGCATGATATTTCTTTCGTTGCTTACCATTATTTCCGTTACAACGATTATTCAGAGTTTTGTATATTTCAAAAAACGCAGCGATTCCATAGCGCACAGGGCATACTACCTTGCATCCATGGTTATTTTTATCAGCAGCATGACAGGCGTTTTTTTGTCGAACCATATCGGTGTTATGTGGATATTCGCCGAAGCCACCACCTTGTCCATTGCATTGCTTATTTATCACGAGCGCACTTCCGAAGCCATTGAAGCCACATGGAAATATGTTTTTATCTCCACCATAGGGTTGTCATTTTCGTTCATCGGAATATTGCTTCTCGACATCAGCATCAGCGGATTTCATTCGTCAATATTTACATTTTCCGGCTTGCAGAATGTGTTTATAAGCATACAGAATAAAATGATGCTGCAGCTTGCCTTTTTGCTGATTGTCATTGGTTTCAGCGTTAAGATGGGTGTGTTCCCGCTTCATACGGTTTGTATTGACGCGCATTCTGTGGCGCCCAGCCCGGTGAGTGCGATGGTATCCACCTCGCTCATGAATGTCGGTTTTGTGGCAATATTCCGGTTTTATATCCTGCTTTCAAAATCTTCCATTGCAGGATGGATGAATCATGTATTGCTCATTATCGGCTGCCTTTCGGTGTTATTTGCCGCGATTTACCTGGTCAAAGTAAAAAACTTTAAAAGGCTCATTGCATATTCAAGCATTGAAAATATGGGAATAGTCGCCGTTGCTATTGCTGTCGGAGGAATAGCCTGGTTTGCTGCAATTTTACACCTGATCATTCACACGCTGGTGAAAGCCGGTATTTTTTACCAGATAGGCCAGCTCATCCGTTTTTATAAAACCAAAAAAGTTTACCTCATAGGAAAATATTTCAGCGTGAATCCCCTGGGCGGCTTGGTGCTGATTGTGGCTTTTATCATGCTGTCGGGCATACCCCCTTCGGGATTTTTTTATACGGAATTTTTAATATTCTATTCCATGTTCAGCGGCGGATATGCTGTGGTAGCGGTGCTGATAATGCTGCTGCTGTGTTTTATCATTTATACTCTTGCCAAATACTTTTTTAAAACATTGTTCGGGCAGATTGAGCCGCAAGTGCTGGCTGAAGGGGAAAAAATCAGCAGATGGGAAAGTGTGCCGCAACTAGTGCTTTTGATAGCCGCACTGGCCGTAAGTATTTATCCTCCGCCTTTTTTACTTGATATGATACACGCCGCAATAGTCACATTACCAAAGTAGCCTGCATATGAACCACATCATTCTTGAAAATAACTCTTCCGTTCCGCTTCAGCAAATCCCATTGCTTGAGTACACCGGTTTTTTTCAGGAGGTGTCCAGACTGCTCAGGAACCCGGATTGTCATTGTGTCAATTATTATGCTTTTCCAGAGACTCCGGATTTGTTACGATTCATTGCTGTTATTGCCGATGATGCTGCACACAACTTATGTGTCACATCCTTTTCAAAACCGCTGACAGATAAAACACCACTCGAATCACTGGCTGCACGCCATTATGCCGTACATATTTTTGAACGTGAAATTCATGAGCAGTATGGTGTGATGTTTTCCGGACATCCATGGCAGAAACCGGTGAGATACCCTTTTAACAGGAATGATAAAAGTGCTGCGATCGGGAATTACCCGTTTTACCACATCAGTAGTTACGAATTGCATGAAGTTGGCGTTGGGCCTATACATGCAGGAATTATTGAGCCCGGGCATTTTCGTTTTATCTGTAACGGCGAAAAAGTGCTGCACTTAGAAATACAACTTGGATACCAGCATCGCGGCATTGAACAACTTATGTCGAAGAATAAAAGCTTGTTGCATCAGACACTGCTTGCAGAAAGCATAGTCGGCGATACGGTTATCGGGCACAGCACGGCATTCGCACAAATAGTTGAAACGCTGAATAATATCCATGTGTCTGAAAATTTGCAGATTTCCCGCACGATTGCCTGCGAGCTTGAACGGATCGCCATGCATACCGCCGACCTTTCGGCATTATGTACCGACGTTGCTTTCCAATTGGGCAGTGCTGTATTGCAAGGATTGCGAACGATAATCATCAACACATTTTTAATCTGGTGCGGCAACCGTTTCGGGCGCAAACTCATCCGTTGTGGCTATGAACCGTTTGTGTTTGACACAGCGCTAGTTTCAAAAATAAAACACAATCTGGATTTGTTTGAAAAGCGTTATACTGAAATAAGCGATAAAACATTCGACATGCCCAGCGTGCTTGCACGTTTCGAGCGTACGGGCATTATTACACATGAACAAAACCAGTTGATAGGTGCCGTGGGCATGGCAGCTCGCTCGGCAGGGCTTAACCGCGACATAAGAGTTTCGCATCCGTTTGCTTTTTATGGTAACATGGAGCATAACCCGGTGGTTCTTGAAGGGGGCGATGTAAAAGCCAGAGCTAAACTGCGCGACCTGGAAATAAGGCAGTCGCTGAAACACATTCGTAAATTATTGTCGGAATATAGCATGGATGGGAAGCCGCAGAATAATAAACCGGAAAAATTGAAATCCGCACCAGATATGTTTGCCGTTTCGCTTACTGAAGGCTGGCGTGGAGAAATTTGTCATTGTGCCGTTACAAATAATGAAGGATATTTGAAAAACTATAAGATAAAAGATCCTTCGCTGCATAATTGGATGGCGCTGGCGCTGGCAGTGCGAAACAACGATATTTCTGATTTTCCAGTCTGCAACAAAAGTTTTAATTTGTCATACTGCGGCAACGATCTGTAAAAGCAATCATTATGATACGTACCATAAAGATTTTAAAGCACCAGGGGAAGCAATATATTAAGGATTTACAGAAGGTATGTCTGACGGAACTGCATCACGGCAAACCTGAAATAAAAGCACAAGCCTGCATAGAAAACTGTAATGAATGCGTGCAGTTATGTCCTACAGAAGCTATAACTTTGCAGCCGCTTACCCTGAATTTGGGAAGTTGTGTTTTTTGCAGAGAATGTGCAGCGTGCCCAGAAGATATTATCCGGTTCAGCAACGATTATAAAATTGCATCCAATAATCTGGATCTTTTAAAAATAAATTCCAGCACAGGAAGTATTAAATTTAATTCCGAGCTGATACGCAATGAAATACACCAGTTATTTGGCGGTTCACTGAAACTGCGCTTGGTATCTGACGGCAGTTGTAATGGTTGTGAGTTGGAACTGAATGCCGCTGATAATGTTAATTTCGATATGAGCCGCTATGGAATCGAGTTTGTGGCTTCGCCGCGCCATGCCGACGGATTGGTGGTTACAGGAGCATTAGTTGAAAACAGTTTGCATGCGCTGGAGCTTACTTATGAAGCGATACCCAGTCCCAAAATAATCATTGCTGTTGGTGCATGCGCCCTGAGCGGAGGAATTTTTAAAGAAAGCGACGCGTTGAACCGCAGTTTTTTTGAAAAACATCCGCCCGATCTTTATATTCCCGGCTGTCCGCCTCATCCACTTACGATTATCAACGGATTGTTGCAACTTTTAGGAAAGATATAATACCGATTGGTATAAGCTTAATGGGCCACAACAAGTTTTTTTATACTACGGATTTCACCACAATCCAGCCGCACAAAATAAATTCCGGGATTCAGGACAGCTGCTCCTGATAATGCAAATTGATAATTGCCTTTATCTTTTATTCCGCTGAACAGGCATAAGATTTTTTTACCCGACAGGTCGAAAATACTTAAATCCATTGGTGTTTTTCGGGTAATACCAAGTTTGATAGTAGTATTATTATTTGCGGGATTTGGAGCAATAGTAAAGGAAGATAACAGAGAACTCACAGCATTGTCAATACCTGTGGGTGTGTAGTGAATACGAAACGTAATATTGTAATTTATCGCGTCGTACATGTCGTCAGGTATGTCAACTTCAATATGCAAAATAGTTTTTCCGCAAAAATGCTCAACGGCATGGATTACCATGTGGTATGGGCCCGAAGAATCAATGACAGCAAAGTCCGATACATCACCGCAGTAAGCAGGGAGTTCCACAGGAAGATAAATCCTGGTATCGCTGAAATGAAATTTATCCCAGGCAGGGAAATAGGCAGTGGCTGCGTCGGGTTTTTTATAAGTCATCACTATGTCGAGCGTATTTTCGTTAATGGAATCTATCGTTGCCTTTGCGATTTTTAGAGAATCGGAATGATTCAGATGAAAAGGATTATACAAGGGGTCGCCGAAGTAGATGCGGTTGGCTTTACCACCCAGCATGCCGCTTGCACCGGACCAGTCGTTGGGGTCGAAATTGCCCGAAGGATAAATGTCATCGGCATAAGATGATGAGTTCCATTGATAAATACGAAGGTTGGGCCGGTTACCGAGAAAGCCCATCACCACGGCGTCATTACTTCTTTTATGTATGTCGCCCAACGGTTCATCGTATAGAAATGTATTGTAAACGTCTTCGCTCTGGTCGTTGGCGTTGTTGGCGCCGCAGGGGGCAAAATATCCGGTAATGCCTGTTTTAAGTATTTGTAGCGCAAAGCTGAAACTATCGCTCATGGTATAAAATTTAACCAGTCCCTGCGTGTTACCGAATGTGGCCATGATGTCGCTTTCCACCATCACTTTTTTGGGTTCGCCCGAATGGCAAGCTCCATTGTAAGCTACGGCAGGGTAAAGGTTCTGGGCGCCGATATCATAACTGGTAAGTCCTGTACGCGCATAAGCCGTGTCTTCGATTTTTGTGCTGTCAAAAACCCATACGGGAGGATTGGGATTTGAATTTCCTCCTTCGAAAAGCCACAACATGTGCGGGTCTCCATTATGCCCGATGTCGAGTATTTTATTTGCCTGCATGTAGTAGGAATTGGTGACAAAAAAATCATGCCCCGAGCCATTATCATTAGTTTCCATGTTTATGTACGAATACCCCGAAGGTTCTAAATATTGCATATAATCGCCTGGGCTGGTGTAAACAAAATTCAGCGAAGATGCCGCATACCCGCCTATATAAAGAGGATAATTTAAAATAGTGCCGATGGTTTCGGCATAAATGATGTTGTTCACAAAATTAATGGCGTCCTGAGCCGTTGCTCCTGTAATATAACCATAAGAGAAATCGCTGAAAGGGTCATCGTCAAGGTTGGTGCTCATCATTAGAAACCGCCTGACAAAATTAATATCCAGTTCGATGGGTTTAAGCACTATGGCAACATATCGGGGAGAAAGGTTTATCAGTGTCGGGAGCAAATCATTAATCGAATTCGGGCTGAAATGAATTACCTGTGCACTGCGGTAAGTGCTGAGCGTTTGCACGGCAGGGTAATATGGGTCGGTATCGTCAATGGTTGTAAGAACAACATAAATATCGCTTTGTTGAGAATACAAACTGTTAGGGCAAAGAATAAAACAGAATACAAACAGAAAAAACACTAATTTTTTCATATATAAATGATTTTAAAAATATGTAAACAATATTTCATGAATTTTTTCGATTCGTTATGTAGGCATTTGGCATCAAGTAAAAGTAATAAATAATTTGAACTTATATAATAAAAACTCATGTAAAATTATGAACAACAGCAAGAGATTAATGAAACAATAGTGATAAATAAACAAAAACATTAAAAGCGAAAGCTTATTTTTGTATTTAAATACAGGGGGATGAAAAAAAACAGTTATTTCTTAACAATAATTTTTTGTATCGCTTTTATCCTGGCACGTAGTTTGTCGTTGGCGCAGCATAATACCTGTCAGGACAGCACTATTCATGATGCTGTGGATTATTTTACGGATAATTATCTGAGAGCGGAAGATTTTATTTATAAACCAAACATTAAAACCGTGTTGTTTTACAGGGAGGGTTTTGTGCTGTCTCCGCCGATAATAAACATCAATGAGGGAGAAAAACTGGTGCTTAAATTTGACGATCTTGACGCCGATTACAAACACATGAAATATACCCTGGTGCATTGCAATGCCGACTGGTCGCCCTCTGACCTTCAGCCCAACGAATACCTCAGCGGGTTTTATGAAGACGAAATCACCGAATACAAGCCCTCTTTCAATACACTGCAGAAATATACACATTATACTGTAACTATTCCCGGCGACAATATGCAACCAACCTTATCCGGAAATTACTTGCTAAAAGTATATATTGACAACGAGCCCGATAATTTAATACTAACCCGCCGCATGATGATTGTTGACCCTAAAATTACTATTACTGCCATTGTGAACAAACCCACAGTGGTTGAATACCGTAACTATAAACAGGAAGTAGATTTTTCCATTGACAAAACAGGCTATACCGTTAACAACCCCTATCAGGACCTAAAAGTTATTATACAGCAGAATGGCAGGTGGGATAACGCCATACGAAACATAAAACCCTTGTATATCAAAGGAGATATTCTTGACTATAACTATGAAGAGGAGAATGTTTTCTGGGGAGGCAATATTTTTCGCGAGTTCGATATCAAGGCGATGAATTTTTATACAGAATATATCAGTAAAATATCTAAAGAGACCGATGGCTACCATGTGTTTCTCGATCCCGAAGAACGCAAAACATTTAAGGTGTTTCTGTCACGTTCGGGAATCAACGGGAAGGTGTTTATTAAATCTGACGATAATGCCCGTAATAGTGATGTAGAAGCCGAATATGTTCATGTGCATTTTTTTCTTAATTATCCTGTACCTTTAACAAATGGAGCCGTATATATTTTTGGCGGACTCACCGACTGGAATTATAAAAAGGAAGCAAAAATGGTTTATAATTATCAACTTAAAGGTTATGAAGTTTCCTTGTATCTTAAGCAGGGTTTTTACAATTACCAGTATGTTTTTCTTGAAAATGGGAAACAAGTAGGCGACGAAACGCTTATTGAAGGCACACATTACGAGGCCAATAATGAATATTCCATATATGTTTATCACCGCGAGCAGGGAAAAGTTCACGATGTGCTGGTTGGCCTTAAACAATTCAACACTTTCAGTAAATAAACCATATAGCATTAAAAATTATTTTATTTTTATGGCGCTTGCTATTACGAGGAAGTATGATATGTTTTATAAAAAATTAATGTATCATTTTTGAACATTAAATTATAATAACTAATTTTGACCGCCCAAAAACAACAAATAGAGTATGAAACAAGATTTTGACCCGAAAAACAACTATGAAGAAACTAAAAATGCGATAGGTTTTGTTGCACTGAAAGATGCTACACAGAACGATTGGACCCGCATCGGATTCATGTCGGGACTGGAAGTACATCAACAACTTAAAACCAAACAAAAACTTTTTTGCCATTGTCCCGCCGGTATTTTTCAGAAAAAGAACCAGTACGATGCCGAGCTTATTCGACACATGAGGCCAACGCTCAGCGAGCTGGGGGAATATGATGGCACGGCATTGATGGAATTTAAAACTCGCAAGGAAATCATTTACCGCATAAAGAATGAAACCGCCTGTACTTACGATGTGGACGACACTCCGCCATTTAAGCTGAATAAAGAAGCGTTGGAATATGCCCTGGAAATTTCTTTATTAAACAAACTGAATATTGTCGGCGAAGTACATATCACCCGCAAGCAGTATCTTGACGGTAGCATACCCACCGGCTTTCAGCGTACGGCTATTTTAGGTGTGGAAGGCGAAATACCGCTGAAAAATAAAAAAATACGACTTATTCAGCTCAGCATTGAAGAGGATTCCTGCCGCGAAATATCAGACATCGGGCACGTCAGAATATATACAACCGACCGCCTTGGCACGCCTCTCATAGAAACAGTGACTTATCCCGATATGCTTAATCCTTATGAAGTGAAAGAAGCCTGTGATTACATTCGTTTTTTGAACCGCAGCACAGGCAAGGTACGTACAGGCATTGGCGCCGGAAGGCAGGACGTGAACGTAAGCTGCAAGGGTGGCACACGTGTGGAAATTAAAGGAGTTTCGCATACACGATGGATACCCAAACTTACACATAACGAAGCATTCCGCCAGTGGGCACTCCTGCATATACAGGAAATCTTAAAAAATAAATTCGGCGACGGCAGCAAATGGAAAATGAATTACAAGCAAATTGACCTTGGAAGTTTCCATTTTTCAAATCTTCCGATTAATGATGAAAACAAAAAATATTATCAATTTTATGCAATAAACCTTCCGGGATTCAAAAAATTATTATCACATTTTACACAACCCGGAAAAATGTTTGCCGATGAGTTCAGCGAAAGGTTAAAAGTTATTGCCTGCATTGAGCAACCCAACATGACTCATTCCGAAGAATTCCAGCCTTTTATCAGCGAAGATGATTTTTCGAAAATACGAACCTTGCTTGAAGCCGAAAGCGAAGATGCACAGATAATTCTCTGGGGACCCGAAAATGATATGAAAACCGCGCTGGAAACCGTGGAAGAACGTTGTAAATGGGCTTTTAATGGCGTACCCAACGAAACCCGCAAATCCTTTGAAGACGGCACAACAATCTTTGAACGTGTACTGCCGGGCGCCGACCGCATGTATCCTGACACCGATTCGGTTCCTATTCCCCTGCATGACGAATATATCAACAGCTTAAAAGAAAGATTGCCTGAAGAAGTAATGACACGTTATCAGATACTAAAAAAATGGAATGTCCCGGAAGATACTTATAATTTCATTTTCAAAAAGAACTTATTTCCCGTCATTGAAAAAATTGTTGCTGAGCTTGGTTATAACCCTAAATTTATGGGAACATTTTTTGGGCAGACCTTAAAATTTGTAGAAGGGCATTACGAAAAATCACCTTTCTTCTGCTACGAAATGATATACGACCTTTTCAGTTACATTAAGAAAAGCGAGCTGGACACCCAAATAGCCAAAAAAATGCTTCCGGTACTTATTGAACATCCCAAAATGGATTTTGATTCAATACTTGCCACTATAAAATTTAAGAAAATAAGCAAAGCGGAGATACTTTCCGATATTTCGTTTATGAAAGAAAAATTCAGTCAGATACAAATATCTAACAACCCCGATGTAGGAAT
>Ga0265297_10006043_pt1 | contig 17910 bp, 20 predicted proteins | sample Munlanlwell13791_FD_192502 | JGI IMG/M metagenome (GOLD analysis project Ga0265297, IMG submission 192502) | Leachate microbial communities from a municipal landfill in Southern Ontario, Canada - Leachate well 137-91 | ecosystem: Engineered > Solid waste > Landfill > Unclassified | place...
CTTTATTCGGCGGGCGAATTGCCGTCTATTGGTCATATTCGGCGCCCGCTGCCTATTTAGATCTTACTGTTCTCTTTAGCAGTGGCTAAAAATTAGTGAAGTACTGGGGTTGATCACGATACATCTTTGTCATCACTCGCCGGATCTTTGTTAATGCTATGAGGACCCGGCGTTGTTCGAACCCGGTCTGTTCTGTTATTGAATCCGAACTTTGTTCCATGAGAACCGGACGAATGATTTCTTTTTATCTCTCTCGAAAACGTCAATGGTAATTTATGGGGAATGAACTCATACCGGCATCACGCACAACGTCTCCACTCACACTGAAGTTGATATACCTTTTTTTTAATTGCATTCTGGACATGCAATTTTTTGCCATTTTTCACTCCGTAAATTCTCCTTGGATTCAGGTGTTAAAACAGCATGTTGCCCAATATTTAATACTTTTTCAATAATGATATTTTCTTGAAATTTTTGTATTACGCGTCGAAATCAAATAGATTTTTATTTATATTATAAATTTAAACTACCCATTTGATAAAAAATGGTTGCACAAAAGAAGGTTAGTAAAGCAAAGCCGGCAGTAGCGAAAAAAGTTGCAGGTTCAGCAAAACCTGCACCCGCCAAAAAGTCAACTACCAAGGCAAAACCCGCCCCGTCAAAACAGGCCACAACTTCGAAAGATTCACTTGCCGGGATCACTCCCGAACAGATCAAAGAATTGAAGGCGTTGGTGAATTCGGAGGAATATAAAGGATTTGTAGCATTGATTAATTCTGAACAGGTCAAAGGACTATTATCGTTAGTGAAGGCAATGGGCCAATCGCAGGGTGCGGTTCCCGGGGCAAAGACTGCTCAACCCGGAGCAAATCCCTGGGCAAAATTTTCACAACCCGGAGCAAATCCATGGGCAAAACCTAAAAAGTGAAAGTGGGAACGGGCATGGAAATCCTGATTCTTGTCATATGTATTGCGCTGGTTATTCTTGCACTGGTATGGTACCTGTTCCATGAGCCCGTTATCGGGAAATGGAGGGTGGCTACACCCGGGATCAGCCTCACCGCAGAATTAAAAAGAAATGGAACCGGTGATCTCCGGATCTCGAGCGGATGGACCCCCGTAGAGGGGATAACCCCCCTGGTCTGGAAAAAGACCGGCGCAAACACCTATGAGATCACAAGTACCCGTGAAGCCGATGGGAGGGCACACCACCCGGAACATTTCCGGTACGTGCCCACCGGGTCGTACCAGTTGAGTAGCGACAGAAAAACGCTGACCTGCTCGATAAGCAGCTCAACCGGGACCCTCTCCAATGTATTCACCCTGGAGAGGATCTGAAAATTTTTTTCTCTTTTTTGGGGACGGGCTGAACCCATGTCCACAGGACAACGCCCTTCCGCACACGTGTCTGTATTATGGGGTTTTGTCTGGATCGGGTACCGTATATGCATGGATGACCCGCTAGCCGGAATACGCCGTATCCTCCGCGCTCTTTTCCGTTTTTTCCTGCCTGCCGTTCACCGTGAGCGGTGTGTCCCCGATGCCAAGGGACAACATTCCGGTAATACCCGCTCGGGATGCAGAAACTTAAAATTCGCCCGAGAATATGGCGGCAGCGGGGAGTAGAATCTCCACATAATTGAGATCCACCGCAGATTGTTGATATAATGTAATTGTACCAGGATCGTTCAAAAATTTATTTGTTCATTCACTCCGGTGCAGGCGCTAACATCTGTAAGAATGCCATTACTATGATAACGATCCCCATGAAGAAGAGAAGACCCAGGACTAACAGCCCGGGCAGGAGATCGGGTACTAACATGTTGACACCGAACAGGATGGTCGCGATCTGCAGGAGCGTTAAGGTGATTAGAAATTTTATTATAAATGACGAAACGGGGACCGGTTCGGCCGGGGGGTACCGGATACCCTGTATGATCGGAAGGACCAGGTTTACCATGCCGACACCACCTGCGATGAGGTTCCAGATCCCAAGGAGGATCAGCATAATACCCGTCAGGAGTCCCGGGACAATACAGGAGACCATACCGAAACCGGCGAAGACCATACCGGCCAGGATCAGCAGCCAGGAGCGATTGCGCACGCCGAGCGGCGTCTCGCCCAGTGCCAGTACCTGGAGGGCCATAATCACCAGCAGCAGACCCATCTGGCCGTCAGAGGAAAAGGGAATGATTCCCAGTATGAAGGGAACCATCAGGATTGCTACAATCATAATGATGATCCCCATCATAAGAAGGAGAATTATTGACGTGGAAGGGGAGACCTCCCGGAAAAGGAGATATCCGCTTTTCGCATCAGCGGTTCCCGTGGATTCCGGCACCGGTATCGCATTTTGGGGATAGGTGATGGCGACTTTCTGGATACACCACGCGAGATAGAAGAGACTGATACCAAAAATAATGCAGAGCACGGCGGTCAGCGGGACGGTCGTGAGCCCAGGGAAAAGGGTGATGACACCGACAATGATCTCCATCAGGTATACAAAAACACAGGCAACTGTGAGGTGCTGCAGTATGCCAGGAACTGCTATCCAGCGTCGGGCCTTTTCTTTATCAAAAACCAGTTGCAGGAGGAGTGTAACCCCGCCGATAATCATAATACCGCTGATCAGGATTGTGACTACTCCAGACAGGAGACCCGGGATTAAACATGCAACCGTTCCAACGATCGCTGTGCACATCCCGATGATCACCAGGAGCCAGGAACGACGGAACTCGCCAAGCGGGGTCTTTCCCAGTGTGATAACCTGCAGCGAGACAATGACCAGAAGCAGTCCGTACGTGCTGTCCATGTTATACGGGAGTTCTCCGGTATTAATCCAGAACAGGAATGCACCTAAGAGGAGCAGAAATATTCCGAAGATGAGGTAGATGATCGTTTCCAGCGTAAGCTCAGAGCCCTTTCCGGGTGCTGAATCTGCGACCTGCTTTAGTTGGGTTTCATTTGCCATGGTTCACGTCTCCCTGAAATATCCGGCAACAGGTATCCGAGTAGTGTCTGCCGGATAACATGAACCGATAGCATTCAGGATTTTGATAATTTGTTGTTTTTTTTAAGTCTGTATATATATTGCGAAATTGTCCGCGGTCGTTTTCCGATCGTGCCTGCGACGTATTGCCCATCACCTTCGTGCAGATTATTTACATCGCATTCTGCCGCGAATAAAAAAAAGGAAATTGTGACACGGGGTCAGTAATAATTCCCGCCCTTCGCATATGCTGCTGCACGGTCACGCGCCATGTTTAATAAGAACTTCTCAATTTCCGGATGCCCGACTGCATACCCGTGCCAGATTTTGATAGCCCCGTCTTCAGGTACCACAATAATCCCTTTGTGCTCTGCAACCCGGTCGAGGATGAGGGATGCTGCTTTGTCAACCGGGTACGCATCATCGGGGATCTTTAGTTCATTATGGACCGTGCCATTGATCTCCTTGGTAAAGATAGGGGTTGCAATATTGGAGGGACAGAGGGTGGAGAAGTGGAGCCCTCTCTCTGCGTACTCGTATCTCAGTGATTCGGTGAGGCCGACAACACTGAATTTTGTAGCAGCATAGAGAGACTGGAACGGCGGCGGGAAGAGACCTGCGATCGAAGATGTGTTCACAATATGACCGGATCCCTGTTTCAGCATGATCGGAACCGCGGCATGAACCCCATAAATGACACTCCAGAGGTTGGTGTCAATGATGGTCTTCCACTCCTCAAGGGTGGCCTGCTCAAACGGTTTGGTGCCCCCGACACCGGCGTTGTTGAAGAGGAAGTCCAGCCTTCCGGCCTGCGTGACGGTATCTTCAATTGCCTTCTGCACCTCTGCCTGCTTTGTCACATCAACGGTGACCGTATGTATCCGGTCCCCCTGTGCAGCGAGTTTTTTTGCCGCTTCTGCAACTTTAGCCGGGTTACGTCCGGCCATGTAGACAATTGCTCCCCTTTTTAAGAGTTCTTCACAGAGTGCATACCCGATACCGGAGTTACCCCCGGTCACCATTGCAATTTTTCCTTTAAATGCGTCAGTCATTGTTGTCATCTCGTGTGCCAAGGGATATTTTTCTTAAACCAAGGTGAAAATAGTTAAAGCGCCATGCTTGAAATTACTCTCTTCGGACTTTATCGCGTTACCATTTTTGATAATCTCTATACGCATATCTTCAGTTGAATGATCTTTTTTCCACACCGTGACGCTAAGATATACTCGTGGATCATTCACTTCAATCGTCTCCGATCCCGTCCCGGAGATTGATTTGTGACTTCCTTCAGTGTTTAATGTTCCTGCCCATGCCCCTGGTGTTGTTACCTTAACCTGATAATGTGATGACCCTAATCCCCCTGAGGATATAACTGCACCAATATGTCCATACATGATTGCCACAATCCCGGCAATGAGCAGGAGAATAAACGGCAGAATGAAATTGAGTGAGAGGCAGAATAATCCTCCAATTGCAGCGATGATCATGCAATAACCGGCAATCTTTGGATCTTTTTTAACAAGCGTACCTCCGACAATCCCGAGAACAGAGAATAATATTGCACTTATTCCCAATGCCATAATCATCGAAGCCCCGCTCAACCCGAGCAGGCCACCGTTTCCGCCACTAATCGAAAAAGACGCTGCAATAACTCCGATAATCCCACCGAACAGTCCAAGGAAAAACGTAAGAGTACCTAATTGTGGGTTTTTTGTAGTGCTATCATTTTGAGTTGTCATACTTCATTCCCCCAATAATGAATAATATTCAATAAAGGGGAATACTCACCATTAATCTATCGGGTTTATTCTCTCAAAAAATATTAAAATCGGAAATTTTATTGGGGGGAATGAGAATATAATCTCATATGGATAACAAATCCGAAGATAAAACGCTCAAAGAGACGGTCGAAAATCTTAAGAATTTCTTTTCTTCGACGAATCTGGTAAGCGGACCGATCAATTTCGGGGATATCCTGGTGTATCCCCTGGCATGGTATGGGTTCGGATTTGGAGGCGGCGGTGGCGGTGGCGGACAGAAGGAGACTGCCAGCGGCGGTGGTAGCGTTAAGGAGGCCAAAGGTGGCGGCAATGCTGCCAAGGAGTCCGGTGGGGAGGGATATGGTTACGGTGGCGGTGGCGCAATTTTCCCGTTTGCCCTCGTTGTTGTCCGCAAGAACGTCAAAGGACCTGAAGCGATTCAGGTTCTGCCTCTGGAAAACCCGGTCGGGCAGATGATCTCTGCCCTGGTCGAATCCATGACTCCGAAAATAACTGATGCATTCAAAACCATAATTCCGAACATGGCGCCGCAACAGCCCGTTGCGGGCATGAATCCGATTCAGAAAAAGGTACCACAGAAGGCGGGTGCAGGCAAAACCACAACTCCGAAAAAGACTACCCGCAGCAGGAAAGCCTAACGCGTTTCAACATAATGACAATTTTTTTCTGGTTAATCTCCCCAGAAATGTTACTGAAAGTCTCGTGTTCCATCCCGAGTAAGGTTTGACTGCACCTCCGTCTGGACTCCGCAGTCTGGTCAGGGTCAGATACCTCGCCCTAGAGGATTGCAGGTATATTCTTGCACCGGGATTTATGGGCCTGTCGTCGTTGGTGCTGCAGCCATATCTGGCGTCGGGGAGATGGTTATGATCGGGTCTTCCTGTCCCGGCAGGTGGGAATGCGTGTCACTGCCCGGGAGCATGATACGGACATTCTCCGTGACTGTACAGTCGGCCCCGATATACTGGCAGTAGGCGAGCGAAGCATTATTTGTGCCGTATCCCAAAGGCCACATCGCATCATTGCCTTTGCTCTCAATTCCCAGGTTCTGGGCAAAATTAAGGGCATGGACATAACTCATGCCCGGAATCGTCTTCTGGAGATATCCCATGGTCACGGAACCGGTCCGGTCGATTCCCCGACTGCAATGGAGATAGATGAAGCGTTTTGTGCCGGGCGTTTGGCCAGCCCCAGCCATCAATGCGATGATCTGGTCGATGCGGGAGGAGTAACTGCATGTCCCGGAATTGACGATATCCGCGACAATGGACTTGGTACAATTCGGATTACTGGCACCATCACCGGTATCGCAGAAGTAAAAATTTGAAAGTACCAGGCTGCCATTACGCCCATGGAATGTAGTATCCTTAAGCGTTGCATTGCACGTGGAGTAGGTGCCCTCGAATGCGTTGGTGATGGTGGTGAACTTCTTCATGTCTGTGTCCGTAGGAATTGCGTTCAGGAGAGCAATATCAATAATCTCGTAGTCATCAAGACTGAAGTTCTTCATGGCATTTTGTAGTGCAGCCTTCTTCTCCACGTTATGGTTCTGTTCATTAAAATAGGCCGGGACAAAATCCTTCTTATCCTGCATCAGTACATTAAGCCCATCATATGCATAGTACCAGTCGGAATGCATACGACACCCCACGGAATTATCGGGTCCGTCACGGACAACTAATGGTACCTGCCCCCGTACCAAAAGGTTCCCGGTCCTGACATTGATATCCACGACGGTAGGGACTGAAATGTTGACCTTGTTCTCCAGCGCGAGGTTAAAGCGGTTCTCGCAATAGGTATTGTCCGTGATATTCGTGTCAGCACCCTGGACTCCCGGGACCAGTACAATAAAAAATATCAGGAAAATGATAATGATCCCGGCTTGAGTGATCACCAAACGGGGAGTCTGTTTATACGAGGGGTTGGTCATTTCCGGGACACCTTTACCACAGGGATTGGGGCAAATGCAAAAAAAAGTTACGAATTGAATTTTTTCTGTTCGGGGGCATATCCGATGCTCAAGCCCACTCAGAAAACCTCCTGCAGGTCCGTTGAGACTGGACGCAAATTCCCTGGTTACGTGAACTAATCGATAAATTCCTGCTCTCTGGTCAAGAGTAGAAACAACGGTACAATAGCTGAGTGTGGATAAGGTCACAGTTGCTTGTGCAATAAAGATGAGAACGATTGTGGGGATGATACATATCGTATACGAATTCACGTATCCGGTTTTCCTGATCAAACATCATTGTGAAACGTGTGAGCCCCGTCCCTGAGTATGTCAGAGTCCAGATTTATAAGCGAAAAAAAAAGATCATCATGACACCGGTTCCGCGCAAATTTCATGGTTATGCGGCCTTATGAAAACGTTATTCGCTGAAACCTAATTTTTAATTTAATTCGTCATAATATAATATTTAAAAATGTTTGCTTATAATCCGATGTAAGTATTTAAAACTAACCTAAAATAATGAAAACTAAAAAAAATATTTCATTAAAGATCGGATTCAAATGAAAATAGATATATATCATAAATTTGAAATTTCAACAATTCATGGATATCAAAGCACTTTTCCCGAAAAACGCCCGGGTATTTAGAACCAAAACCATTGAGAAGCTCATGGAATGTAATAGCGGTGAGCATGCGATGAAAAAAGTGCTCTCCCGACTCGATCTCGTGCTCATGGGCATTGGGGCGATCATTGGCGCCGGCATCTTTGTCATCACGGGACTCGTTGCGGCAAACTATTCCGGACCGGCACTCATGATCTCGTTTATTATTGCCGGGGTTGTCTGCGCCTTTGCCGCACTCTCTTATGCAGAATTTGCTGCGCTGGTGCCAGTCTCCGGAAGCGCTTATACGTACAGTTATGCCGCACTTGGAGAGATCTGGGCATGGATTATCGGGTGGGACCTGATACTTGAATACGCGGGCACAGTAGCTGTAGTCGCAATCGGCTGGTCGGGATATATTACAAGCCTTGCGGCAGGAGCCGGGATTATCATACCCCCGTCATTCTCAAACCCCCCCGGTATAGACGGGGGACTTGTCAATCTCCCGGCGGTGGGTATAATCCTGCTCATCACCATCTTCCTCATCATCGGTGTCAAAGATAGTGTACGGATCAACAACGTGATCGTCTGCATCAAGATTGGCGTTATCCTGCTCTTCTTGTACTTGGGCTTCGGACATATCCAGCCGGTCAACTGGACACCTTTCATGCCGTTTGGCTGGAGTGGAGTTATCACCGGGGCCGCAATCGTCATTTTTGCTTACCTCGGGTTTGACGCGGTCTCGACCGCAGCAGGCGAAGTTAAAAATCCGCAGAGAGACCTCCCCGTAGGCATCCTTGCCCCTCTTGCGATTGCAACTGTGCTCTATATTGCGGTCTCCGCAGTTCTAACAGGTATTGTGCCCTATTCGCACTTTACCGGGATTAGTGCCCCAGTTGCTTTTGCGCTCGATCAGATTGGAGTCTCGTGGGGTTCGGCGCTCGTATCCGTCGGCGCAATCTGCGGGCTTACCTCCGTCATCCTCATCATGATGTTCGGGCAGACCCGGGTCCTCTTTGCGATGTCACGCGATGGTCTTCTGCCCGGCCTCTTTGAACACATCCATCCCATTTTCCGGACACCGGTCAAGGTCACCATCCTCGTCGGAATCGCAACAGCCATCCTTGCAGGTTTTTTCCCCCTTGCAATCATCACAGAACTTGTCAATGTCGGGACACTTGCTGCATTCATCCTCGTTTCACTGGGAGTGATCGTGCTTCGCTATACACAACCCTCGCTTCCGCGACCATTCCGGTGCCCGCTTGTCCCCCTCGTCCCAATCCTTGCGATCCTCTCCTGCGGGTACCTGATCCTGGCGCTCCCGTTTAGGACCTACCTGCGTTTTGCGATCTGGCTTATTCTGGGACTTGCAATATATTTCCTCTATAGCCGGCATCACAGTCGGATTGATGATGATACGAGCGTACGTAATTGTCAGGATGTATAACCTCAAGTGAGAGAATGTAATGGTTATTAAAAAACACGGACCCGCTCAATAAATAACCTCTATGCCACACACGTCCCTATATTGAGTCTGAAAATGATCCAATTTTTTTCATTTTTTTGATGCGAACGATACATCGGTCCGCAAATTAAGTTGATGTATCATGTTCATTTACCGTAAAGGCGTGAACAAACGGTTGGCCGGAATATACCTTATCCTTCGCGGTCTTCTCGCTTTTTCCTGCCAGAACAACGACTCTGCCCTCATTCCATGAACCCAGATCCGTGAGAATAACCGCGCCATCCCTCTTTCCGTGTGCCGTAAGGGATGTATCCTTAAGGGTCAGGGCTCTCCCTAGTATACCCGCCCGGAACCCATAAGCATCGACTTTTCCGGAGAGGGATATGTCTCCGCAGGGCGCGGATATCCCATAACTCTCTCCGTAAATTGTCATAATACCATGTGCATCAATAGTGCCTTTCTCGACAGCAATACCACAACCTCCCGAATCCTTCTTACCGGAAGTGGTAATCAGGATAATGGCAGTAAGGATTTTCATTGACCCTGAATGGAGCAGTATCCCGTAATGATCTCCTGAAATACTGAGGTCCCCGTTGTTGATAATCAGGTTGCCCCTTTCGGAGACGATCCCTCCAGAACGCCCGGTAACCTGGATTAAACCCCCATGTATTCCAATATCGTTAGTGGTAAAAATCCCCACATCGCCGGTGACCTTGAGTGTATTCGTTAAGCCGATAATCAGGTTGCCCCCATTCACAAAAAGACCGATCTTCTCACCGGTAATCCTCATATTGCCGGTTTCGAATTTCAGCGATTTCCCCACGGAAAAACCAATATTCCCCGAAGCCGAAAGAAGATTAATACTTTCGATTATCACATGTCCCGCGACAACAAGTCCGTTATCATGGCCAGATGCAGAGATAGTAGCACCTCCACAGACATGCATCATCTTCCCGGAGATCCGGATGCCATCTCCCCTCCCCCCGGATATGAAAACACTCCCGCCAGACTGGGTGTAGGTGCCATTTACCACAAGGCCGCTTGTCCTGCCATCTCCCTTGATCTGGCCATCGGAGATTTCTGCATTCCCTCCAATCTGCATTGCGGTATCTCCCGTAACCACCAGATTTATTCCGGCATAGTTCAGATTTCCCCCAATGGATATCCCCGTCTCCCCGGAGGCAGTGACGCTTCCATTCTGTATCTGGAGGTTTCCTTCAACCGCAATAGCCGTCTTTCCCGTGGTGGTATATATTCCGGAGATTTCCATATCGCTGGAGACAAAAAAGCTATACTCCGTTCCTGAGATCGATCCCATCCCGTATTTGAGACTGCACGAACCATGCACCCGTACACCGCCGGATGTTCCGTTCAAGTCAACCGAACAATGAGACCACGAGAGGCTGCCATCTTCGATGTGGATACAGGTATCTCCACAGATGGAGTCCAGAGCCGCCTGGGAAAATACAAGGGAGCCGTGGTGAATAAGGATTCCACATCCGTCTGAACTTTCAATTTTGTGGGCACCACCGGAGATATTCAGGTCTCCTGCTAGTTCAACCCCCCCTTTTGTTCCATCGATTTTCAGTGCGGACTGATTGGTCAGGTTCAATCCCCCCGAAGCCGATTTGATGGCGATCGTTTTGGAACTGACCTGGAACACACTCCCGTTAGTGGCGGAGATGGCTCCTGATGTAAATATCCCGCACTCTTTTGTCCGTATGATGAGTAATGACCCTGCAATTTCCAGGTTACCGGACTCAACAACGATCCCTTCGGCCTGTCCCTGAATGGAAAGACACGATAAACCGGAAATTTTCAGGTTTCCCTGGTGAATGCAAATTCCCGGCCCGCGAGAATTGAAGATCTGGTTTTCTATCTGATCCAATTGGATGGTTATATCGCCAGATGCTTCAATTCCCGGCCCATGATAGTTGGAAAGGATAAGGGTGCGGGTTTCAGCCACCCAGTTCCAGCCTGTACCATAACAATCATCATCAACAGAATATGATTTGCTGCCGATAACCAGTTCGTCATCCGCATTATACACTACGGATCGGGAGATATAGTCTGCCAGATCACGGTTGGTATGCGATTCACCATCATGCCGTTTTGCACAGAAGAGTTCGTAGTCGAGTCCCCCCTGCAGCACCGGGTCTGCAATTGCCTTCAGTCTGGTGACATGAGAGATGACAGCATCAAAATCATCGCACCTGCGTATGGTATCAAGGATCGCAATCCACTGGCCCCGGGGAATATCGGTAAATGATCGGTTACCAGCAAAGAGCAACGACAGCGCTTTCCTCCGGCAACAGATCGCAAGCTTGCGGTGAAGTGAACTGTCAGCGCACCATGCTGCGGAGATATAACAGTCTATTGCTTTTTCCCGGTTTTTCTCCGCCAGCTGGATGAGGGCGGCACGCAGATAGCGTGAAGATGACAGGGGAATTTCCGCTGTCTGGAGTCTGCAGAAGTCTTGCGATTGCAGAAAATCGCGGGTAATTATTGTCCTTTCACTGATGTCTTCTGCAAGGTATCCACAATGGGGACAGACTTCAAACCGTTCTTTTAAAATGGCCTGGGTTAATTCAACCGGGCGCCCCTCAAGATCTATAATATCTGAAGAGCCAGTCCTGTCAGAATGACGTGGGGATGATCTGATTCTCTGTTTTGATAATTGATTACAGACAAAACAGGTTTTTTGAAGGGATCCTCTTGAGGCCATCACAGTTTCTTTAATTTTTTTGTTAAGTTTGTAAAGCCCTCATACTATATGAATATCATTACTATTCAATCAAAAAATCACTTTTAACCACATCCTTGTTCTTTTGAAGGTTTTTAACAACATCGGGGGTACTTCCTCTGGATTTTACATTAGTGGAACGGTATTTGCAAGTGATAGAATCAGATGACAATGAAGCAGATCTTAACACGCAGCTTCAATACGATCGGTTGGAAAAATAATCAAAGATTTTTATGCAACATAATCGAACCTGAATCTGCTGATTCCCCGGTCATGCTTTTTTCAATCGTGTTTCGGTTTTGGATGCATCACATCATCAACCGTGAGACCGTTTGCTTCCAGCTGCGGGATCCATCCGCCATTGCCCATTTCCACAAACATTTCCTTGGTAATCTCTGGTTCAGTATAGATGTTCTCACCAGCAGAATCCGAAAGAAGCAGCTGCAGGAACTGTTCCTTTCCTTTGTCTGTCCTCTGTCGTACCTCCGGAGGCAGGTGAGGCAAGAACGGACCAGCGCCAAGGCCAAGACCTGCCTTCCAGGAAAAACCAACTGCCTCTGCCCAGCATTGGATTCTCCCAAGAGACCACTTGGTCTGGTATCCTTCGTAAAATCCCAGGTTGCAGACCGCATACACTGAAGGCTTCTTTTCCGGGGGATGGGCCTTGATGAAGGCATCCAACTGTTCCAGGTACGTAATAACGTGTGAGGGTAGGCTGTCATAGTAGAGCGGGTATACAAACACCAGGCGGTCACAGGAAAGAACCTCATCAAACCGTTCAGTTTTTGCTGCATTAAAGAGCAGAACCTCGCCAGAATTCCCGATTGCTGTCGTCATCTCTTCAATTAAGCGGGCGGACAGGCTGCCTTTCGGTTTCGGGCTGCCCATGATCATAGCGAGCTTCATAAGGGAACCTCCTTGTAAACATCCCTGATGAAATGCAGTTCACCGGTGGTCCCCGGTCCCATGTTTGCTTTATTTGCAATGAAAAGCCCGGTCATCATCTCCTTCTCCCGGTCAGTGATATTTTCCCCGTACATGTATACGGAAAAATTTTCCGGTTCTTTGCGTGTACTCTCCCGCTTGACATGCTTCAACTCACCGTTCCGTATCTCAAAGAACGGGGTGCCGCTTCCGATTGAACGGTCGAAAACGTTCTTTACAAACCGGCTGTATCCGCCATACACGCATCTGCTGATGATAATTTTTTCATCTCCGTCAAACTGCGTGGGCATTTCGTTGTAGCCATCCTGAATGATGCAATGCGCCGGGGTTTTAATCCAGCAGCCGAAACAGCCGATACATTTCTTCATTATTCCCTGTGTTTCTGCAATTATCCTGACATCATCGCGGTCTTTGAGGCCGGGAAAGGCATTGATAAACTTTTCAGGATCAAGATCGTGAATAATAACTTTCATCATAAGTATACTCCAGTATGAATTTTTCCTCTTTTTTGGCAAAATCCTCGCTATCAGATCGTGTTAACTGCCAGACAACTTCATGGCCTCATCGACCATTTTCCGGACTGAATCTGCACCGGTTATATCGAAAGCAGAAAATCATGCATTCAGATACTGAGACACTTCCAACCTTATTACTTCGGATCCATTCTTGGAAACAGATAACCTTCATTTTTGTTAATTTACTTTGACTTACGGTACTTTACAGCCATTGAGGCAACTGTTCATACATGAATTATAGACGGTTTTTGGTAAAAACCAAGTTCCCGTAAAACAGCCCAGAGTGCAGAACTCTATCTTAAAAGTATCACGATACATGGATGCTCCATTCGTTGGCGCCGTTACATCACATCCCGTCCCCGCTATATTAACAGAATAGTGGCCCCGGCAATGAATGAGAATGCAATCGCTATGCAGAAAATAATCGCTATAAGCCACTTTCGCGGTGTTTTTTCTGGTTCAATTGTTGACAGTTTTGTACACCACCCAATAAAAAAAATCATTTTTATGGGGCTTGAGAGATATTGCCCTGATCTTCATTACTTCGGATCCATTCTTGGAAACAGGTAATCTTCATTTTGTAAATCTACCACCACTTACACTCGCCTTTAAGACAACTGTTCATACATGAATTATAGACGGATTCCGGTAAAAACCATGTTCCAATTTTACAGCCTAAATTGCAGTTTCCCTCTTGGTTAATACAATGATCGGGTTTTGCTGCATTCATTGGCACAATTTGTTCATTTCCAACCCCCGATACATAAGCAGCATAGTATGCCCCGCCAAGGAATGAGGCGCCAATCGCTATGCAGAATATAATCGCTACAAGCCACGTTCGTGACAATATTTTCGGTTCTTTTGCTGGTTCAGTTGTTGTCATTTTTACACAATCTCCATAATATCTCTATAATTAGAGATATTTTCATGTTTGACTATCTAATATATAAACAATCCCTTTTTGGAAAAATATGATTATAAAATTTCCAAGAGTATTTAGTAAAATTGAGAAAAGTTTAAATATTATTTTGGGTTTTACCCAGTCCCGGAATAGTTTTTCATACTTTCATTACCTCATGTGATTAAATCAACAAATAAAAATAAAATTTTATCAATAAGGTGAGGTGGTGTCCACGAAGTGCTGTGAAATGTGAGATGATCTCTCTGGATACCGGGGCTGATGATTTTACAGATACATAGAGAGACTTCCGGACAAAATCCCGATAGTGAGCTCCGAGACATTCTTTGAATAAATGTAATGTGAGCAACCGGGGCTGAGTGAAATCTTTCCTCGAATACCATGAGGAATATTCCGGTACACCGGTCAGTCTGACCACATTCTGGCCGATGTCAGAAAACAAATAAACTTCTGATCTGAGAAGAGGTAGTGCACCTTCTAATGGTTTGCCATAACATTTACAGGGAGCAACTTGTTCTTAGCTCTACCGGTAACTTAGGATTTCAACAGAATCGTTTACAAATCAACGCTTTATATTTGTGTTAAAAGTAAAATAGAATCACATATATTTGTTGGAGTATACGTTTCATATACGTAATATTGAAAGGTTTTTACAATGTCAGATAATCAATCCACAAAAACTGCAGAACCGTACCTCCGTTTAGGGTATATACTGATTGCTGTTTCATTTCTCGTGTATATGATTGAATTAAGCCTGGCCCCCGGCCCATCATGGCTCGTAATTCCTTTGGCACTTTTTGTCTGTGCCATCGCATCATTCCGGCATTATTTTTCTACTGTAAAAAAAACTGAAAATCAACCCGCAAAAAAAACTGAAAATTTTTCCCTTTATTTAGGATATGGATTAGTTGCAGCTGCATTTTTCGTGTTTGTGCTGGGGTGGTCGTTTTCGCTTTCATTGGGACTCTTTGTCTGTGGTATTGGTTCGTTTCTTTATTATTTCTCAACGGCCAAAAACGAGAAATGAAACGGGATCGAAAGATTTTATAAAAATGCCATAAAAATAATCATCAAAATTACCACGGTATCGGATAGTATTGGTTATGGTCTGTTGAGCGGTTACAAAAGAGGACAAGTTCCATGGCAAATATCTTCGTTGATACGGATCTCTGCAAGCGATGCGGCATCTGCTCCATCGTCTGCCCGGTGGGGATTATTGATCGCGCAGATAAAAACACCCTCCCTCAGGTTAAGGATATATACGCTGGATTGTGTATCAGGTGCGGGCATTGTGAGGTCCACTGCCCGTCGCAGGCACTTACGCTGAATTTCCACCCGGAGGAGAAGGTGCCACTTCCCGCAGAAGCCGGTACCATTGCACCGGAGGACATCTCCCTCTACCTCAGGAAACGCCGGTCCGTCCGGCGTTTCACGAAAGATCCTGTGCCTAAGGAAAAGATCCTCGAAATCCTTGAAATCGCCCGGTATGCTGCCTCGGGTTGCAATGGACAACCGGTGGAATGGATTGTTATCCATGACCCGGCGAAGGTGAAGAAGATTGCCGGGCTGACCATCGAATGGATGAAGACGCTCGGTGGAACATTTGAAGGGTTGATTAAGGGATGGGAACGCGGAAGTGATGTCATCTGCTGCGATGCCCCGCACATGCTCTTTGCCCACTACCCTGATAATAATCCCACAGCACCCGTGGATGTAACCATCGCTCTTACACATTTCCATATCGCAGCGCCGGCTTTCGGGATCGGCAGCTGCTTTGCGGGTTTTGTCGCAATGGCCGCCGAGTCCTACGAGCCGCTCCAGAAGGAGCTAGGCATTCCAGCCGGACGGAAACCTGCGTATGCACTGATGTTTGGCAATCCCCGGTTCAAAGTCTATGGACTCCCGCGTCGGGAACCCCTCGCGGTTACGTGGCAGTAATCTCCTGGACCGGCACCAGATTACCCCGATCAACGTGGCTGTCATCAATGGAACGAGCCCGGACCCTGTCAATGGGATCGCGGCTGTCGCCATGCCCGCGGTGACCTGAATCCTATCATCTTTTGTACTCCGGGCTCTTGAAATTCTCAAGACTGTTGACTGTTCTTTACAATATCCCGGAGTACCTGGTCCTTATAAGCCGGGTTCCGGTTCATCTCCTCCACGAGTGTTTTGATCGACTCCGGCACGACAACCAGGCGCTCTTTCTTCTCAACGCCATCAAGAAGGGCCCTAACTGCCTCCTCCACGGGAATCACGTCCTTAGGAGTATCCACCACCCCCTTGAAAATTGGTGTGGCAACATTGCCCGGGCAGAAGACGGTGAATGCGATGTTCCGGGGCTCGTACTCATAATACAGGCTCTCGGTGAGGCCCACGATAGCGAACTTGGTGGTCACGTACATGGCAACGTAAGGCATACCGAAGAGCCCGTCGCCCGAGGAGGTGTTCACGATATGGCCACCCTTCTGGGCAAGCATCACCGGCAGGGCATAGTGGACTCCGTGGATGACGCCCCAGAGATTGATATCAACGATCTCCTTCCAGTCATCAAGGGTGCTCTCCTCAATGGGATTTGCCTTGAGGATCCCGGCGTTGTTAAAGAGGTAGTCGATCCGCGTGTCTTCTTTAACACAGGTGTCGATCACCCGCTTCACGTCTTCCGCAACGGTCACGTCAGCGGCGGCGAACTTCGCTTTGGTGTAGGCTGCAAGCGAGACCTTTGCTTTTTCCACGCTCTCTTTCCGGCTCCCGATCACCCAGACCGTTGCGCCGCGTTTCAAGAGTTCTTCTGACACTGCATAGCCGATACCGGAGGTGCCCCCGGTCACAATCGCAATCTTTCCGTTGAATACATCTGTCATTTTTTTCACCTTCCAAAACCACGGGATATGCCGGGGCTGACCAGCACCGGCTCCCCGCCCCTGAACAATAAAGAGCCTTTATTAATCATGAGGTATTTTATTGTTGCTATTTGTGTGCTTTGTTGCATAACTCCCGAAATGCTATCGCAGAACCTTATATTCATCGGGAACGTGATTCAAGAAAATGTAATGGCAAAACTGGGGCGCTGGACCACCCCGTCATTAACAACAGACAATTTCGAATACCTGACATAAATGAAGAAATGTCTCTAACGCTCACGACAAAGAGTGGATGTAAAATTCTAAAAAGCCGGGTTTTTTTAAATTCGCCTTTAAGAATTTTAATAAATTAATCGTAAAATTAATAAATTAATCGAAAAATCCTTATGGGGTAATGTTCTATATCCTGTAACCCATAACCGCTCACAGGGAAATGGGATGAGGGAAGAATATGGGAGTAAAAATTGGATATTTCGCGATTTCCGACGCTTGGAATCCAAACAAATGTGTACAGATGGCAGTTGCTGCCGAAAAGATCGGATTTGACTCGGTATGGGTCGAAGATCACCTGATTGCAATGCCAACTGGTACAGAATGCAACTTCGCCTGGACGGTCATGAGTTCGGCGCTCCAGGCGACTAAACGGGTCCCCTTCTACACCGGCGTCACCGCCCCTATCATGCGCTACCATCCGGCGATCGTTGCCCAGGCCTTCGCCACCATGGGGGCGATGTACCCGGGACGTGTAGGAATCGGTGTGGGTACGGCCGAACCGCCGAACGAGATGGCGGTCTACGGCGGCGAATGGCCGTCGAATATAAAACGACTTGAAATGCTTGAAGAGGCACTGACGGTCATGAACCGGTTGTGGACGAGTGCCAAGCCAATCAGCTTCGCAGGGAAGTACTATACGCTTAATAATGCGGTCTTGCGGACCAAGCCAGAGAAGAAGGTTCCTGTGTACGTTAGCGCGATTGGACCACGGGCAGCGAACCTGGCGGGACGCCTCGGCGACCACATGATCAGTATTGCGAATAATCCCCAGTACGTCATGGAGGAACTCTTACCGGCCTTCAAGGTTAGCGCCAGAGAATCCGGCAAGGATCCGGATACAATGGAACGCGTTGGACATTTTTGTT
>Ga0265297_10006044_pt1 | contig 17907 bp, 27 predicted proteins | sample Munlanlwell13791_FD_192502 | JGI IMG/M metagenome (GOLD analysis project Ga0265297, IMG submission 192502) | Leachate microbial communities from a municipal landfill in Southern Ontario, Canada - Leachate well 137-91 | ecosystem: Engineered > Solid waste > Landfill > Unclassified | place...
GGCAGAGCGTCGTGAAGATGCCTGTTGTCGCTGTAAGGTTTGTACCAGTGGCGTTCGCCCAGAATAGACGATCAGCGTAGAGGTTTGTGCTTGTCGTATTGGTACCCGTCGCGTTCGTCCAATTCAATGACCTGAGCGTCGAGGATGCGCCTGATGTTATGCCGTAGCCGTCAAGATTGAGCGTCGTGTCAAACGTATGCCCTGCGGTTGACCAGCCAAGGTTAGACAATGCCGAATGGTCAGAAACAACCGAAACAGGGAGAGAAATCGAATAGACATTATCGACTTCGGTAAACGTGTCACTCCCACGCTTTAGAATGGCTTTAGCCCGGAGTGAGGTGTTTTTCGTTATGTAATCCGGGAGTGTCGAAGGGGGGAGCGCGACTTCTGCTTCGGCGAGCAAATACGAATCCTGCCCGTACACGCGGTAAAGCTGACCTTCGGGACACTCGTACACCCAGAAAATCGTATATTGATTCGGGAGAACCGTAGCAAGCGTCCCAGAATCATCGTCGTACTGATAATTATGGAACGTCGAGGTTGCTCCTTGTGTCGTCCATCCAGTACCGCCATCCCTGTAATACGACCGCATGAATGATGCCGTGGAAGAGGCCGGAGTATCAATTTCGGTGTTTCCAATGAAGAAAACACCGGAGGTTAGCGATAGTTGTGGGCCTGTCTTTCCTGTAAGCATCGCGCCAGAGGCATACGCAAAGCCCTCTTTTTTCACGAAACGGTTGTGTATCCGGCGGTATTCGTTGTAAATATTCACGCCAGAGGAAACGATGTCCGCATCCGTCCCGATACGATACGCACGCCCAGCGATGAATTGGTCAAACTCGTGAATCTCGTTTCTGTCCGTTGTTGATGATACGCGGGGATTGCCAGCGTTGTGATCAACGTAGAGATAATTCAAGGCGTTATCAACAAGGACAATACTGCTCGTCGGCACGGTATAGAAAACAATAGGCGAGGATGTCGCGTTTGACGTTTTGAGCATCGCCTCCATTGCGGAGACTTGAACCGATCCATCCCCATTATCAGTCAAAACACCGCCGGATATTCGACCAGATGAGAGCTGGACGTTAGACCAATCCGCAAGCGTCTCATACGTTGTCGTTGAGGATTGCTTACCGATAACGATCTGCGTTGTTGATACCGAACCTAAGAAGTTCGTCCAGTCGATATTTGTGGCAAAGAACGAAGTCGCCGTCGCATTCGCCGCGTTTAATGCGGTGATCACGGAGGATGACGCATAGAGCGTCCCTGTGCTCATGATGTTCGACGCCCAAAGCCCACCGTAGAAGAATGGGGTCGAGGTCGCTGTCGCGCCAGAGGCGATTACCTGCTGGAGCGTCCCAACGCTTCCCGAGATGCTCGGCCACGCTGTCTTGCAATCACTCCCGATACAAGAAGTAGTAACGTTGATTCTCCCACCTGTGGCCGATCCAAAGGTAAGATGCTCAATCGTAGAAGACGCCTGATAGGGGCTAACGCCCTTCGTCACCGTTACACCAGAAAAACCGAATCTTTCCGTAAAGCGACTACCAACCAGCCCCACCGCCAACGCAACGATGGCAGCGAAGATTAGCGTGGTTGGATCAATCGCCCCTTTCATCATGAGAATAGAGTTACACCAAGGTAGAGCGTTCCTCCATTTGAATCCTTGGCGGAAATACGAAGTTGACGAGCCGCAAACTTTTCAGTAGCCCACCAAATCGGGATTGCCGTGTTAGTGACTGAACTCCCGCCAGTCTTAGGGATGGCAATCGGAATACCATAATCAGAACCATCAACACCCCCAGTAGCTCCTATACCGATTTCAGCGTCACTTGACGCGGAATCTCCAACAGAGAGATTAAACCAATTCCCAGACCCATCCATATCGGCTTCAACCGTAATAAACACTTGGGTATTATCTACAGCTGGTGTGAACTTGCCATAAAGTTGTAGCCCCCTAAATTTATGTGTATCTGTAAGTGTTAGACGGTTTCCAGAATAGGCCGATGTGAGAGTAGCCGGGGAGTCTATATCCCCAATGACTGCGTATGATACGGATTCTTTCATAGATCAAAGGTTAATTTTCATTCTTTCATCCCTCCCCTCATAGAAGGGGAGAGGGAAAGAGCGAATTACGCCGCGATAATACGTGCGCCTGGAGTAAGCGGTTTATACCGCGTGATCCATGCGACACTCCCAGTGTTGGAAGCCGCACAGACAAGATCAATCGTGCCCGGAGCGATAATCTGCGCCGTGGCTTGAACGATCCCGGCACCTTCTGCCGCGCTATTAGAGACCATAGCATCAGTTAGCGTACCCGTGATACGGAGCGTAGAACCTGCAGCCTTACCCGTAATGCTCAACACTGCGCACATGTCGACGCTAGTACCAGTAGTTGGATTGGCCGTAAGTTTCGTGTCGTTAGCTTGCGTCTGGATGACGGTCGTAACGATACCAAGGATCTCTTCAAGGCGAACCCAACCGGTCACCGTGAAGATTGACTCCGTGGTCGATTGCGGAAGTGTATCCGTAGCCCGATATTCCGTAAACGTACCATCGGGGTTCATCCCGTTGGCAATGTAAGTCACAACACCGGCGGCCATGAGATCATCAAGTTCTGCTGCGCTGGGGACTGTGTCGAATGATGGATCAATGACAACAATATCGCCTCGTCCAGCCTCAATAGCCAATAGGACAGAAGCCCATGTTGAATGAACAAGATTGGAATTCGTCGTCCCTACACCGTCCTTATAGTTCGGGAATTGAAGCTGATACGCTGCCATTAGATCTGACGTCGAATCAGCCATTAGAAACGTCCGGCCAACCGAACCTGGGGAGGGGTGGAATGGGCGCGATAGACGCCCGTACATTGAATTTGGCCCGAACATATTTTAGGCGTCTTGGTGAGGCTTTTCGGCCTCTTCTTTCTTAATATTCTTTTTACCCTTACCCCTGCCCTTCGGTTTTTCCTCAATCGGAGGTTCAGGAGTAGGTTCTTTCACACCATCTGCACCATCGGGAACGAGATCGGGAATCTCAATTGTCTCGCCCTCTGTTAACCCCTCTCCTTGATTAAGCTCGACATCTTCTTTCGTGACGACACGCTCAACCATTGGTATCTCAATCCCCATTGCTTCTGCTTCCTTAAATCCCATAATGGTCGTAGAACCATCTTTGAGTTTCAAGGTCAGCGTTTTACCGTTTGCGGTCGCATTTTCGTGATCGTGTGTAATTTCCACGCTGACGATGCTCCGCTTTAGTGAAGTAACGCTCATAAGTTTATGCTTCACCGTCGCCAGAGCTAAACTGCACGCATCGCGGATTAAGCCCGACGAATGCATAAGTAGCCGTCCCCTTCACCTCACGATTTTCGTTCGAGAAGGTAATGCCACCATTGGAAACTGTCGGAAGAGTAACCGTCGGATTTTCAGAGACTACGAGATAGCCGAATGTTTGGGAAGTATCCAACATGACAAGATAACCCTTCTTTGTGGAATCCACATCGCCGTTCTTATCTGAATCCAGATACGGGTGCATAATGACACGCTTTGTCTGGAGGAGTGGGTTCAACACACCAGAATGCGCCCCCTCTGGGTTACCAGAAGACTGGAATAGAATCTTACAGGCGTTGTATTGCGTTTCATCCGAACCGACCATGAGAACATTTGGATACGCCTGATAACGGTTCCCCTTGTTATCCATCGTCTGCTGACGGAAGTTCGTGATCATCTGCTCAATCGTGCCAGAGCAGGCTCCCGGATTGCCCGCGAGTCGTGTCCGGTAGGTCTTTGTCGATCCCGTAAGGGTGTGGGCAGAGTACGCAACCTGATATCCATCGCCAGAAACCGTTGAGACTTTCGTACCGTCTCGGTCTGTGTAGGAGGTCGAAGTGATGAACGAGAATCGGTGTATTGCGTCAAGTTCAAGACCGTACCGAAGGTTATACCCAGCGTCCTGATAAATCTGGTTGATCTGATTCGGGTATTTGTTGTGATACTCGAACATCCACGTGTATCCGATATCCGTGGAGCGGCGGGCAACCGTAACATCCATGTAATAGCCCGGAGCGATTGAAGTCGTTCGGAAGTTGTCTCCCTCATCAACGCGCTTAGAAGGCGCGCGGGCAGTTAGCGGTTCCTCAACGCGAACAGAAGTTCCCTGATGAGGGCCAATATACATCGTTGAATAGAACTGCTTGGCGCTCTGTGATTCTTCAATGAACGATCCAAAGCCCTTTTGGAACAAAACTTTAAGGTTTGCTACGTAATCTGGAAAGTCGGTTGTATTGACTTCCATCGTAGAGTAAGCATTTTGGCTCACATTATTTGAGATTAGAGGAGTTAATACGCGAATAAGACCACTTTATTGTGATCTTTTTCCGCTTACGCGGAACTCCTACTTTGTCTCCGGCTTAGGAGTGCCTGACCCAGAATGGTTTAACGACCTCTGGCGGTCAACCCCGGAATTAATGCCGGGCCATTTTGTAAAGATTAGTTTACTCTACTTGAAGCTAAAAGTCAACTAGAGTTTAGGCATCCCATTATCAGCTATCTTGTTTATCCTCTGTCGGAGCAGTTTCATGTCCGGCGCTCTTGCTAATATCTGTCCCCCCACCTTCGCTGTCTTCGTCCCCGTGTACGTCTCCGTTACCTTGATTGGCGGATTCGGTTGAGGTGGTGTCGGTGGAAGAAACGGCTTGCCCATCACTACCGTTGCTTGATCCTTCAGCTCTTTCTTCTTTGTCATACTTTTGTAGGAAATTGTAGATATCGTTTGTTCTAATTGAATCATAAGGGACGCCGACGGCATCGCCGATGGCTAGTTTCCTTATTTCGTCAATGTACTTTCCTACCTTTCCATAGGCAGTCATTAGCTTTAAGTGTCCATCTTGTAGCTTAATTTCATGCTTCAGTAGAAGCTCTAAAAGGTCAGCCTCTAAATCATCCAACGTAGTTTCACCCTTCTCTCTACCTTCTCTCTTTTTGGAGACCTGAAAGAATGTAAGCCTTTCTGCATCGTCAATGCCGAATACTCGACAATTCAATCCGTCCATGACACCTTTCCACGTTTCTTCGATCATTCCGCGCATTCGGTACAGATCTTCAATTCTAATATTCCAATCTTCAAACTGCTTCATCACACGAGAACGTAGGGGCAGGGAAGCAAAAACAAACTGTTCCCACATATTTCCACCTTTTTCAAGCTCTCCATCGGTTTGCATCCCCTCTAATTCCTCTTTGTGCATCGTTTCCTCGTGAGGTTCTTTGTCATCGCCGAATATAACCCTGACGAGATGCGAAGGGTTTAGAGCATCCTCGTCAGTTCCAAACACCTCTTTAATCGGCCTGTTTTCGTACAGCATACTAGCTGGGGTTGAAGGTGTAACAATGGAGCCACATTTCAGGCCCATCATAAATGACTTTTGTACCCTCCAACCTTCCAACCTGAACCTTGGCCATCTTGCCACGTTCCCAAATCTTGCGCTCCATCTTTACAGGCTTTTCTGAATCTACAAACGTAATAACAACCATGTCATTCTGCTTAGGCTCATAGGTTCGGACATCCCTGGGCTCTTTGCCGTTCAATGAGAACTTATATGGGTAATCCTTCAATTTTGCGTAGTAGAATCCGTATTCATCCTGTGACTTAAACAACATCCCCTTAGCGAGAGCCGGAATGCGATTCTTCGTAATGAAGACACGAAACCTCTCATAGCTCATTCGCTCCTTTTTGCCGCCTTCTAGGAGTACGTCATAGAGTTGAAGGTCAATCGTCTCGTAGGTCGCTTTATCAATCTCTGTACGTGAACCCTCGACAAACTCCCACCCCAGAATAAGTTTACCGTCATCTGATGTTCCAACGGTAATCTCTTCGTCAATGTCATCCAAAGATTCTTCTTCAACCTGAAGACCCATTTTCTTTGCCATTCGTTCAATGGTACGATTCGACCGATTCACCTCGGCGGTAAGATAACTGATTTTCTCATTCGCCGCTGAAAGAGCGTCAACCTCCGGCTCTGGCCCTTTGTCCATCAAAGGCTCGGCATCTGTAATGACTTCTTCTTTATTCTCACGATTGTAAACGCCTTTAGGCATATTGTTTATAGTTTAATTTCTCCACCATACTTTTCTAAATCTTCTTGGCTCAAACCTTGCTGTTCTGCAAGTTTAACTTGGCCTTCCGTTACTCCGCGAGGAACCTTCTTCGGTTCTCCTTCGCCCCCAGCGGGGATATTTGGTGAAGAAACACCCTTATTAATCTCGGCCTTGCGTTTAACGTATATTAAGGCTAATTCGGCGTCAGTATCATAATCTCCAACTGATGGAGCAGTTTCAAGATACGTCATCATTGCATCTTTCTCACCGTCATTAGACGCAATCTTTATACAGGCTTTCAGTTGTTCTTTCTTTCTTTCATCGGCCTGCAAACTCTGTCTGACAGTTTCGGCGATAGTGGCTGGGTCTGATTGCCCCGCTAATTGTGCTTTAAGCTCTCGGTTCTTCCGACGCTCTGCCTTAATCGCCTGATCTTTCTTGTCAAGCGTCTTGGGAGAAACGGGAACACGCTCCGGCGGGTCTTCCTCCTCCGACGTGTCTTCCTCCTCCTCTTCTTCCTCATCTTTGAGGGCTTGAAGTCTCTCTAACTCGGCTTTCTCTTCTTCTGTCATATTACTTAGAGTATTGGATTAGCTTCGTAATCTTTAATGTCACTCAAATCTTCGGCCTCATCCACCGCCTCAACGTCCAGACTAGAAAGATACTCAAACCGTGATAAAATTGCCTCAATTTCCTGCATCCTTATCGCAGCCTCTGTCCTAATTTTTTCATCTGGCGATCTAAGGCAAATTGACATGTCTCTAATGCGTTCACCCATTTCCTTATTAAACGCATCATTATTTCGTACTGCGTGAGCTGCTGAAACGTAGAGCTTATCTACCGTTTCTTCGCCTTCTGGGCAAAATCGTTCAGCATCACTAGTGATGTTTCGCTGAATGGCTTTATTGTACAACTCGGAATAGAAATTACCAATCATACAGGCATCTGTGATGGGTTAGGCTGTGGAGCCGCTGGAGCGCTTGTGCCCATCGGAACAGGTTGCGCCGGTGCTTTAACCCAATCTTTAGGGTCTTTACCCTGAGCAATCACAAGAGACTCGGCATTTTTCTCTGGATTGATGTAAGGATTAGCCAAACGCATGTTGTAATCTTCAATATCCTTAATTCGATCAGTCTTCTTACTCTTTCGATCTGCTGGGTTAACACTAATAAAGACCATATGACGCTGTTTTCTCAACGCATCAGGATCAACCAATAGCCATTCACGCTTGCCTCCGTTCTGTAATTTGTCCTTAAAGAACTCATCTGACAGGTCACGGCCTACCTGTGGAGACATTTTACTCATATCGGCAAAAGCGACTCTCATCTCGCTTTCTCCGGAATCAAGTGATCGTGTTGATGAGAATACCTTTGAAATACCACCAGCGGCAGTAGATATATTTCCTTTCATCGCAATACCGGCGTTTAACGTAGGATAATGTTCCAGAATAAGCGCGTTCATGGCTTCACGGCGTCGCTTTTTCAACATCGCAACAGAAAATAGAATATGCCAAATTGTACGCCATGCCGCCCTTAGTTCTTCCTGAATTTCGCCTAATGTCTGGCTTCCTCCCCCCTTACGCTGACCTTGCATGATATCTGCAATCGTGGCCCTGTTAATATTCTCTTTCACAAATTCAGCCATTGCCAAACTTTGATTGATGACATTTGCGCCATCTGGGATCAACCGCTCTACCTTAAAATCTGGCCCAACGGGGGTTGACTTACCTGGCGCGTACATGTGCCTATTCAAAATTGTCCTAAAGCTTGTAATTGTCGGAGGCTCAAGCTCCTGCCTTCCCCGGTCGGTCAACGCATTATAGATAAAATCCCAAATAGCCGCGTCGTTATGAGTTCTGCGATAAAGCGAATCGCCAAGCGCAAAATGCTCATCAAATGGGAATGGGCCAATTGACCAAATGAAGCTATGCCTTTTCTCCGTAAACCGTGACGGCATCGGGCAGTTCAACGGCGTCGCACGAACTTGATTAAAGAACATCGCGTAAATATCTCTCAAAGGGTCTTCGTAAACCCTGATAACAACATCCGTCATTCCCTCCTGCCAATTAGATTCAATTTGCGATGGTGTTTCGTTCCTCAAATACTGATCGCTGTTGATCGGTCGAACGTACTTAGCGCACTCCCATCCGCCAAACATTGATTTCCAAAGGTCATACCTCATCGGGGTAACTTTCCACGCGGCCTGATCTTCAACGTATGGATTCCTTAAGTCAGTCAATAAAACACGATTCAACGGTCTGCCTTGTGTCCAAATACGCTCATCTATTGATGTTTTTCCTGTATCTGCAAATTCAATCTCTCCACTTTTCCAATCAAACTTTGTGACTGCCCGTGATGGTCTATGCTGAACTCTCCAAACAATATCTTCACACCGTGTCCCGTCTCGTAATAACTGTCTGACGGCGTGTCTATCCTTTTCTTCTGAATCATTAAGTCCATCGGCGTGTTCGCCTAAAACGTCCATCGCCTCGGTCATCTCTCTCAAAGATTCACCGTAAATCGAATAACTGCGGTTCTCTGGCTGTAGGTTCGCATCAGCTACGGCGGCCTCAATAGCTTCGGCCTTTTCTCTCTGGATAAGCGAACGATGATTATTGCGCCAACGATCTTTTCGGCTTGGATAGCCTAGAGCGTAGGAATCTGACTCACAGAATGTAAGAAATTCGGCTAAAGTACGACGTTGTAGAAAATTGTATCGACGATCATATTGAGCTTTCGCATTCGTCCATGATGCCTCTAATTCTTCGTTAAATAGAGCCTCCTCTCCTTTTGGGGTATAGTCAATCTTACTGTCAAATTCTACTTTGAGCAGTATGTCGGCTTTGGAAGTATCTGACATACAATTAGTTTAGCGCATTCTCACAAAATAATCAACTATACCTTTAAGCCTGATGATTCATCGTAATCGGCGATTGAACTCAAATCCGTTTCTTCTTCCATCGAATATGGCCTCGACCCTATCTGATCATGGTACGCAAGCGAATCTGGGCCATCATCATTCTTCCCCATTGGAAAATCATACAATTCTCCTTTCAAAATTGGCGTGTCATCGGTTGCGCCCTCTTTGAAGTGTATCTTACCGCTTTGAAATCTACCCTGTAAAGCCCCTTTAACTCTATCTTCTTTTCGCTTGCCCATTGGGTCAAGAGCAACGACAACGGGATAAATACCCTCTTTCTCACTCTTTTCTTTAAGCCAAGGTTCTACTTGATCCTCAAAAGCTAACTGCTCAACGCCAATCTTCGAGGGCTTATATGTTGTCCATACAAAAAATATCCACTCAATCAAATCAGGGCTATTCACCTTACGCCGTTTAGCGTGCTGAACATACCAGTCAGAACCTGAGTCCTGATCAACAACGGTAAGGAATGTCCAATCAGAACCTTTATTTTTGCTTTGGGCTACGTCAAAACAAGCAGTCCTGTTTCGAGTTTTATACTTTATATCTGCGTCTGTAAAAGTCTTCTGGAGCCAATCATAGTGAAACGTTCGTGAGGCATCGTCTAAAACAATATTTAGATACTCTTGGTAGAACCTTGATGATCCCATCCCCGCGAGTAGCATTTCCTCATGCTTCTTTCTAAGTTCATCATACGACCAGCGCTCAGGCCAAAGCAAAGTTTTTTCGATCTGTTCGCGGTCGGTATCGATATTCAGACGCGGGTCAAAAGCCGAATAGATGCGTCCATGATGTTGTTGAATCAGGTTATTTAATAGGGAATCCTGATGTAGGATTGTGCCCCTAACCTTAATTCGTCCCTTTAGGTCAGGAGCCGGGACAATGCCTTTCGTGTAGTTATCCCTATATTTCCTCCGCTGATCCTCATTCTCGATATGCTCATCTTCCTCAATATCTGTACAGAGAATAAGGCTAGGGCGGTTCTCGCGCGACTTCATCCCTCGAATGGAGGAATTGAATCCCTTGCATCGAAGACGGATTCCATTGATGAGTACGTCACCCTCGGCATCCTTTGACTTATCCGGTTCATCGCCACTGGCTAATTTACCAATAAGATCGCCATATACCTCTAATATCAGTTTATTCTCTGCAAATTCTGCACGAATAGCGTCTAACACCTCGCCTGCTTCTGTATAAGTCTTTTCGATGATGACAATAAATTTCTCCCATCCATTCACAAGAGAAATTGAGATACACGCCTGTTCGAGTGTTGTCTTAGCGAACCCGCGCGGAGCCGCGTCATACTCATTCTCTGGTGTAAAAAAAGAATAACAAAGGTCGTAATGAAAATCAGGAGTATTATCTTTAAAATAGTGCGGAAGAAATAGACGTCCCCAAATAATAGTCCCTACAGCCCTATCCTCTGGTGTGGAAAGATGATAAAAATAAGACTTTAATAATCGCCAGTCCTTAGACTCAAAAATAGCCGCGACTTCATCGGCCATTATATTAATCTTTGAATGCAGACGCTTATGAAATTCAGCTAATTTCTGATCTGTCATCTCTTGGCTTTGAGAATGTTATTTTTTCGTTCCTCTGTTTCTTCGCTAGATAAAACTAATTGGGCAGTAGATTTTACCTCATGCAAATCAGCCAATACTTTATTTGCCCAATTCTGTAAAATCCTGTTATCTCCGCTCAATGCAAGATAACGATACATATCCCAAGGGCTATATTTCTTTGACTGAATACATTTCTTTAATTTCTCTATATCCTCAAAACGAAACCACGCAGCCAAATGCTCTTGCTCCTCTTTTTCGGTAGGACGGCGACCCCCTTTGTTACCTTTTTTCCCGTGGTTAAAAACTCGTTTGTCCATATTAGTCTAACTTAATTAAAGCATAACGTTTGATTCATACCTCTCAAACCCTCCTTGAACTTTCCGATAATCTGCTCAATATGCGTCGTAACCTGTTCGTCAATCCATTCTTTAGGCTTCTCTTTTTTCTTTTTCTTCATACAGTTGAAACCGAGGTCAGAGAGAATTAAGATTTAATCAGCGAGAGCGAATAGGGAATCTTCCGTATCGTAGATTTCCGCTTTGATTAAGTCCTTCATCGCTTTCTTTTGCTCTTTATCCGTAACAGAGGCGTCAATGATGGTAAGAACACGACCGACCATTCCCTTGAAATTATCGGAAATAGTTACCAGATTAACGCTTTTTTTCTCTAACTCCTTATTGACGACACTTTCATCGACTTCTTCTATCGGGCCATCGAGAATATCGAACGCTTGCTTGACAATGACTTTATCGGACATAGACATGACATGACCTCGGTTTTAAACGTACGAAAGAAAAGACTCTCGCCGTCCGTAGCTGTTTGTTTTCTTCGTGGAGTTCGTCAAGAATGGAAATAATACAGTCCTGAGTAGAAATATCGTAAACTTCCTTTGTCGTTTCAGGGATAGCCTTGATCCGTTCGCTTGGTTTCTTGCTTTCACTCACCGGAATCATGGGAACGCCATTAGCAGTCAAAATACCTCCACAATGAGGACATTCTGCTACTTCTACTTCTTCGCTTAGTTTCTTATCCATAGACTAAAAAATCCTCTAGATCCCTAGAATGATGATTTCATCTTCCTGCTTCCCACGAAGGGTAGATCACGAATAAGGTTACTGCTCATTGATATCTTTTCTCCCCCGAACCCCCAAAGAGACGATCTAAGGGGGTAGGGGAGTAATGATGATTTCATCTTCCTGCCAGAGGAGGGTATCCGCGTAATTCCCTACGCGATCTCTTGCGAGATGGAATCTACCCCATTCACCGAATCGAACGGCGAATTACCCCCTTAGGTAGGAAGATGAAAAGTCCTCGTCATTTCGATCTCTCGCCTCCCCGGATATTTAGTAATATTTAACCAATCGGCTAAATTTAGTCCATCGGCTAAATACTACTAAATATCATTGTCCCACGGGATCAGTCTCGTCCCTACCGTCGGGAGTCAACAACCGATCCCGTGAGCGTCTCACCCGATTCGGTCGGGCACCTTTGAGGGCGCGGTGATCCGCATCCATGAACCTAACGGTTGACGATACGGACTTTCCCTCGCCTTCCGTAGTGGCCGATCCCGCGAGACGAACGGGGGGACGGATAGTCGGAAGGAAATTATGGGTTCCCGCTTACGCAGGAAGGTGAGAGATGAAATGTGCTCTTTTTTTCAAGATGGTTCATCCAAAACATTAGTTTTCTTAATCCATATTCTCGCCATTTTTTGGCTCATCACTTCTCTTTGGATTCTGGCCGCATAGGTCTGGCAAAATTTTCTATGTATAGATGTTTTGGATCCGCAACAAGGAAGGTGCTTTTTCTCTGAAGCCTTTACTGATTGCGACACTTTATTTTGAGCATTCTCAATTATTTCTAATCTACGTTTTTCTTCTTTTGAGATATCCATAATTATAGCTTGGGAGCTTAGAAAAGTCAATCGTGCTTACTTAGTTTTTTTTCGCAAAGTGGCTAAAATAAAGATGCCTGTTCTCCATATTTATGAATTATACCTTTTTTTAAGAACGGCATGAAAGATCTATTGAGTTTAATCTCTCCTTCTCTATTCTTATTATCAGAGATCAGCTTCCCCCACTTTTGCTTTAAATAATCTATATTTTCCTGTTCTTTCTCTAGATTACGTAAATTACTGACTCCTCCTTTTTGTTTATGATAGAAACAAGCAAAACAATAATCGCAACGCACTGCCCCCCCGTATTCCTTTATGTGCTGTAAAGTAAAATCGTAATCTTCCTTCAGAGAAAGATTAGTGTCAAACCGCAGGTGAGTAGGCAGACACACAAAACAATCACCTAAAATAAAAACACTAAACCTAACTTTCTGTGTCGCAGAATAGTGGTGGTGCGTGGGCAAAATACCGGCTAATTTATACGGCGTTGAAGATAATTTAGCGAGCAGTTCTTGACCGATTTCTCCAAATGTAGCTTTTTCTTTCTCCTTGACAACATTCCAAGTTACGCCTAATATTTTTTTACCTCTTCTATTAGCTTCAATATTAGATTTTACGTAGTCTTCATCTCTAAATATAAATAATTTTTCTGCGCCAACATCATCAGAAATCTGCATACATGGCTCATTATCTTTGAAAGCTAAATCAAGCGCAAGGTTCCTCGCCTCCATTAGAGAATACCCTTCTAAAATAGAATGTGCGCCGTTATACTTATACTCATCAGTTTTTTCATTCTTACCCAAAATCCAAGTAGGCTCAATATCTTTTAAGAATTGCGCCATTTTCTTTGGGGCGTCTGGACGATTATGAGATATAACGAAATATTTCATACTAATACTTCTTGCCAATTTTCTCTTTTCTGCTTCCGCTGTTCAACGACAGTTTGGTCTGTAGGCAAATACATCTTCAAATCGTTCTGAATATGCGCCCTGATTCTTTGAATTACGGACTCCTTAGGCAGTTCCTTCACGGCGTTAACTGTTACTGAAAAATCTCCATTTACGTTCTTGCAGAACGCTTCTGGCCTGAGCTTCCACCAAACTGTCAATAACAACTGAATATCGTTATTCCTAGTAAGCGGATAATCTCTTAAAATTTCTTCAACTAAGTCTCTTGTCTTCATACGGTTTTCCTGTTAGCCATTTCTCAAATGCTTTATCAGGCTTATCAGGTAAGTCTAAATTAGCGATAGGCACTTTCTTTTTACGAGAAAGGAATTTACAATACTTCATCATAATCTCATCGCTTTCCCACGCTCTATCTATAATTTCTTTATGTGTCATACAATATGGATTCCGTCTGAGGATTTATGAATCGTAAGGCCTGATCGAAAAGGGACTTTAATAGTCTTATTTCGTTTAATAGGCTCAAGTTTACCCTCTTTCCGCATATTACAAATATGTACCTGAATGGACTTCGTACTTCTTCCTAAGTGTTCAGCGATTTCTTTATGACGATGAGAAATATGAGAAATAATATATGCCTCATCATCGCAAGTATATGGCTCGTTATTATGACTTAATCCAACATTTGGGTGAAGACCGTCAATAGCGTTTGAAGCTGGCAAAACAACACGAGTTTCTTTGGTTGTAGTATGAGTGATTTGAGCCTGTCCTAAATACGCCCCAAGAAAAGCCTGCGCTTCTTGTGGTGTCTCAAATGAAAACGAAATATTAATCATAGCTCTAGTTTTGTGACTTTGAGTTTCTCCATCAAAACTTGGGAACAGAATTCATCGCCATGTGCTTTTGAATGGTAATCCTCAATATAATATACTCTTGAAATCCCGGCTTCAGCCATTGTCATCAAACAATGTTGACAGGGTCTTTGTGTCATGACCATAATTCCTCCTTCCGTATTTATTTCGTTAAAAGCCGCTTGGGCAATTACCGAAACTTCCGCATGGATATAATTAACAGTATGTCCATTTTCAATAATCTCATTCGGCTCTCCGATAGCGTGGTTGAACCCTGAAAGAATAATAGGAATATTACGGTCAGTTTTTTCTAACACGGAGTAGAGAACACATCCACATTTTGCGCGGGTCGACTGAGACATCTCTGAAGCCTCTTTAGCCAACTTCGCTAAATTTTTCAATAAATCGGGTGATGGAATGGTGTCCATATTATTCTCCATTTAATTCAGTAACTATCTCCTTTACCTTTTTATCTTTTGTCAAATACCAATAATAGGTATTGAATGGTTCCGGGAGAGGTAAAATAAACGGATCGTGTTCTCCTGAAACGATGAAATTACTAATTGCGGCGAACATTCTGTCTAATTGCCATCGAATATCTGAATATTCCATATGTGGCCATTCCGTTGGAAACATTGATGTGTCCATCATTCTGTCTTTTTCTTCTGGGCTAAAAATAGCTTCCATCTCTGAAATTTTATCATCGTACGCGTGCAAAGATCCGGCCTGATGGATATACCAACCTGTTGGTATGCCCAAAATACACGCAACAGCCCTCTGTACCATCATAAACTGTGGAACATCATAAGCTGTCCCCCAATAAATATCATTTGATCGCATCGTGGCGATCATATTCAATTTTCCATCTCTAATAAGAAGCTGTAATGTGAGCGTACATGGGGTATCTTTTGATATTTGAGCAATATCCAAATCTTCTAATTTGAAAATTGGTAAAACTGCTTCGCGTGTATCCGGATCATGTTTAAGCAATTCAATGATAGCTCTGTAGCCGCTATGAAGCCGGGGTGCGTAAGCCCCATCCCACATTTTTGTATCTTCGTTCTGAAACCTCTGCATGTTTTTATTAACATACAACACAATGTCCTCTGGATAATTACCCCAAACATTGAGCAGACCCTCAAGCAAAGCAAAACGGTAGTTTAGCTTTCTTGCCGCTTGTCTAGGAATAGAATCTTCTAGACTTTCAATCTTGAATTGGTACCCAGTCAGCTCTCTTGTTCCCATTCCCCTAGGGGATACCCCCTTAACGCCGTTCTCTAATACATCTTTGATAAGATATGGATATGCTTCGGAAAACGTATGATAGGAGTTCATAGACCAATGAAATTAAGATAGTTACTTGAAGGCTTACATTTTAGGCACAGAATACCTGGAAACTTTCTAGCAATCCAATCTATCTCTCTTTTGAACATACGCTGGGCTTTCATCATTTCTTTCGCAGAAACATAATCATCTGGGGCTTCCGCATATCGTTTCTTCAAAATATCTGTGTATTCCCATGCGTAAATGAGAATAGCGTTCATATCCGAAAGAGTTTGTAACATTTCGCAATACTGCTCTTCCGTCCATTGAGAGTCTTGTTTTTTAACAGTCGCGTACACGCGCTCGCCAACACAGTGACGATCGCATATCACAGTCTTACCAGATTTTGCTAATTCAATAGCTTTACCAAAATATTCTGAAGGATGGACATCTGGTTTACTGTGGTGCATCAGCTCTCCCCCGATCCGCTTATGTATGGATTCGCATAAAGTAGTTTTCCCTACATGGTCTGTGCCTTCACAAAGTATAAGCATATTATTTTGCGTTCAATCTTTCAAGATTGATTTGGTTCTTAGCCACATACAATTCGTGCAATTCTTCTGGCCCGATGCCAGCAATGACAGAAATGGCGATCAGAATATGAAGTACGTCTGCCAGTTCCTCGCGGAACTCGACAGCGTCCATAGGTTTCGAACAAATTTCTTTCCTCCAAAACTTTCTGCTAGGAATTGTTCTCTGCATTTCGACAGCTTCTTCGATAAGTAGTGTGATATAGGAAAGAATGTATTTTTCGCGCTGATCGACCCGGTTGTCTCCATCTCCTAGAATGTCTCCACATTCGTTCTTGTACAAAGCCTTCATGGGAATAAAATGATCCCCAAGTTCCAGCTGGCGTGCAAACATGTCTTCTAATTTATTTTGCATAGTGAAGTATCGTAAAGTTGTTGAAGAATATTGTCTCTCTCCTCCTGCGGATAATCCCCCTTAGGGATTTTAGCCAGAATCTCCCCAATTTCGCTTTTGCAAAAACCCCTTCCCCTAACAGCCTCAAATAGACAAGGTAGTAATCCTAGATAAGGATTTTTTCTAACCACTTTGTTATATGCTCTTTCCGCCATTGTTATAGTCTTTGCCATATTTAACCTTTAGATCTTTTTCGATATCTCTATAAGACTTTCTAGACACTTCACCAATCTTTTTCGCGGCTTCTGCCCATTCTTTCTTTACTGGCTCAAATTCAGACCACGAAATAGCCCCTTTAAGATAAAGCGTATAAGCTCTATCGAATTTTTCTTTGAGTTTAGCTATGTCTTCTTTCATATAAGAATATTATGCCTGGCTAAAGCTAATATGTCAATAGGCTAAAGTGGATAAAGAGTGGATAAGTTTACTGCGGGTCTGGAACGTTAATACCCAATTCTTGAGCCGCAAATGCCCTAATTCTCTCCACATATTCGTAAAATTCAGGTTTACTCAGTTCGGCGGTAGACCCCGGCATTCTAAAAGTCTTCCCTGCAAATTCTTTGGTCACAGGAGGCAGAAACATCCTCTTGAAAACCTCATGAAGTTCATAAACGCTATCTCCGGTATGCTCCGCGATCAAAGATAAAACACACCCCCAGTACCAACCATTTTGCTCTCCACTACGAGTTTTGTGAGCTTTTATGATCTGGACTACTATAGGTTCTCCTTCAATGCTTTTCAACATAGTATTAGCTAAAGCTTCATGATGAAAGACTAGCTTCCCGCCGATAACTTTAGCATTCAGCTCAATTCTACGCCGCATACCTTTGACACGATGATGAGAAAAAGGGAGCGAACAAATTAATCGTCGTATTTCTCTGAATCAATATGGTCGCACCGGCGGCATTTGCCAAGATCTTTAATATCTTCCAAAGTCGTAGGACTTTTACAAATTGGGCATGGAACGGCGATAATTGTATGAAATACTTCTTTTCCGCATTTGCCACAAAATAATCCGCGTGCTTCCCCAAGAAATACAATTGGGGCTTCACAACACATAGAGAAATAAGTTTCTCCGTGGCTAAGCTCAGACATATCAATATTTTTTTACTACTGTTAGCTTTATTTCTGGATGTTCTTTCGAATAAATAGCCTCTAACAATTTCCATTTGATTCTCCATAGATCTGTCTCGAACCCTTTAGTTTCAACAAGTTCGATAGAACCGTTATTATGAGTAATCTCAAAATCCATCCGATAATTACAGATATGAAACCCATTAACATCAAGCTTTAGCGGCACCTGTCTTCGCCAAGATTTAATATCTTTCGCCTTTACACGTAGGTCTAATTCAGCGGCGTATGCGGCCTCAAGCTGGCTCTGGTAATAATATCCATTGTAAATAGAAGACTTTGCGTGGTATTTATTACCAGATT
>Ga0265297_10006045_pt1 | contig 17906 bp, 12 predicted proteins | sample Munlanlwell13791_FD_192502 | JGI IMG/M metagenome (GOLD analysis project Ga0265297, IMG submission 192502) | Leachate microbial communities from a municipal landfill in Southern Ontario, Canada - Leachate well 137-91 | ecosystem: Engineered > Solid waste > Landfill > Unclassified | place...
TATCGGCTAATGTTTTTTTGACTAAAGTCATTTTGGAATTAACACCAAAAAGATTATTTCTTAATTTGGATACATCTTTGGTTTTTACTTTGGAAAAAGTAGTGTAAAAGATATAAGGCGAACCATTGATATTTTCTTTAATTTGATCAATCTTTTCTCTTTTTTGTTGTCTAGTTAACATGATTTTTAGTTTATAAAATTAAAAAATCTGTCGTAAACTCCCAACAGATTTTAATATAAAAATTGTCGACCCCTTGTTAGGACTTATTTTATGCCTAATTTCTTGGGAGTTTTGTAAGTTAATATTAGCAAAAAAGATTATCTTTGTCAACTTGATAAATATATACATATATAGTAAGATATGGTTAGTTCTAGAAGAAAAAATAAAAAAAAGAAAGAAAGAGGCAATTATAATGATAAGTTTTATGAGAGTGGATATTATTAGTTCAGAAGCAGCAGATCAATTGACGGAACAGATATTATTATGTTCTCCACCGAGTACAGCAATAATGATTTTGACACTTTTTAATCTTTCGAACATACATCCGGCAACATATAGAGAAAAATTTTCTGATGTTGAGAACAAGAGCGCAGTGTCAACTCAGAAGTTTTTTAGAGCGTATAATAAAGCTTTGTCAGCTATGCTATTTGGAAAAAGTACAAAACATTTATTGGAAGATAGCTGTTTTATAGCGCTTAATGATAAGCTGCATATAACTCCGGGAGGTATTTTAATACCCCCGAAAGATATTACTCATTTTGATTGGGAAAGAAATTGTAATCATTCTTTTCCTTATTATTCTGGAGCGGTTGGAGTATGTCATGACGATGGCATACAAGATCATGAAATAGCCATGGAAGGATTAAAAAAATGGGCAGAGAAAGTGTTTAAAAAACGTTGATAAATAATAAAAATCACTTTGAATTATGTAATAAAATCCAAAGTGACTTTTAAAATATTTTAGTTTATTTTTTTATAAGATTAGTTGAGCAATACAATGGTTAAATTTGTCAACTTGCGACCTATTGACATATTAATATTAAAGTGGTATAATACTATTATATTAAAAGATCAAGAAAAGTTAGCTTTTTAGGCTTTTTTTCATTCCTAAATATATTGCACATTATAAACATATTTTCGCTAACAATAAGCAAATCACTTTGGTTTATTTATTGCTAGCGAAAAATAAAAAATTTGGAGGTTTGAAAATGGATGTTTTAACAAGTATAGGATACGAGGAAGCAAAATATCTCTGCGATAAGGTCAGTGATTTAGATTTGCCTCACTATGATAGTTTTGGAGTGAGTGTTTTGAACCTGCGTGGAGATATAGTGTATGAATTAGGAAAATCGGCACAAAATAAAGCGCGAACTGTTCTGGCATTTCAATGTTCTACTGGGGTTCTCTCAGAAAGACTTGATGAAAAATTCGGAATGTCTCATTATGACTTTTGTAACGATGACTGGGCACAACAGGCATTCAAGTTATTACCTGAGCTTTCTTTTCATCGGGGTGGACTTTTAATACCTGCCCTTGAAGAAGTTGAAAAGTTTTCGCTTGTTAATATTAAAAATTCAAGCTCTGTCCCTGAACTGTGGGACTCAAATTATCACAATTTCGGAGTGAGTATCCAATATTACAAAACAAGCGGGTGCCATTTAGGCGCCATTGGAATACATTCAGGAAACGACTCTGATGAAGAGAAGCTAATTGAGGCCTTATGGTTCTGGTATCGTTCTTTATTAAACGTCTAATAAGACATTAAAAAAATGGCAGGGAGCAAAAAGCTCTCCTGTCATTTTTTAATTAGATTATGGTTTTAAGCTGACGAGCAATATTTAATTCTTCATTAGTTTTGATGGGTAAAATTGGAATATTTTTTATTAAATCAAAATTTTTAATAATAGTTTTTCTGGTAATTTCAAATCCACTACCAATGGAACCTGTAAAACAAATAGCGTCAACTTTATTTAAAATACCAAAATAACTAGCAATGGTTTTTTTGATTTGATAACAAAACATATTAAAAGCTAAAATACATTTTTCATCTTTGTTTTTAACACCAGCCAGTAAATTTAAATAGTTCTTGGTATTAGAAATTCCTAAAATACCAGATTGATGATTCAAAATATTATTTAATTCATCAACAGTATAATTATATTTTTTCATCAAATAAATTAAAACTCCGGGGTCTATATCTCCAGAACGAGTTGACATCATAACGCCGCCTAAAGGTGTAAATCCTAATGAGATATCAATTGCTATTCCCTTTGATATAGCACTAATTGAGCATCCTCCTCCTAAATGACAAATTATTAAATTACAATCTTTTTCTTTTTTCTTTAATATTTTTGAAGCTTCACTTAAAATATATTGATGGGAAATACCATGAAAGCCATAACGTTTGACATTAGCATAAAAATATTTTAAAGGAATTGCAAAATGCTGGCTTTCAATATTAATATTTGCAAAAAATCCAGTATCAAAAACAGCAATGTTTTTAATTTGAGGTTGATGCTTTAAAGCAAGATTGATAAACGATAAATTATATGGATTGTGAAGTGGGGCTAAATCATTGTATTTTTCCAATTTTTTAATATTAGCTTTTGTGATTATTGTTGGTTTGATAAATTCATTTGCACCATGAACAACTCTATGACCAAATGCTTTGATAGATCCAAAAGTATTAGCAGTTTCAATAATTTTATTGAATAAAGCTTCTTGAAGTATTTCACGTTCTTTTCCCTTTTCTTCAATATCAAAAGATTCAGAATTTATTAATTCTAATGTTTGATAGTCAAATATTTTATATTTTAATGATGTTGAGCCAGCGTTAAAAATTACTAACAAATTTTTGTTTGTCATTGTTTTAGTTTATATTTTTTGAAAATTAATTGAGTAATACGATAGTCAAATTAATAATTGATGCAAAAGAAATTCAAGCAAGGTAAGGAATTAATAATAAACCGGAGGTTTTATTAATTTTTGAAAAATTTTTGTAAGTCAAAAATACTAAAGCAATTAAAATTAAAATATCAATAAAAGCTAACAATGGATTATGAACTGAGAAAAATAAGTAAGATCAAAGAAAATTAAAAAATAATTGGGTGCAGAATAACATTATGCCCTTTATATTTCTTTTAGAATTTATTAATATCAAATATAAAGATACGGCCATTAAGAAAAATAATAAAGTTCAAACCGGTGCAAAAATTCAACTAGGTGGATTAAAAAATGGTTTGTTAAGTGATTGATACCAATTATCGATGGATGGAGTGGTAACACTTGATCCAAGAAAAGCCGTAAAAAAACATACAAATAATGATAGCATAAACCAAGCGGTTTTGTTTTTATTCATATTGTATTTTAAATATTTTGATTAATTTAATTATCGGAAAATTCAATTTCAATATCGGCATCGTTTTCTTCGGCGGTTTCAACCGTGGCCACATATTCACTGTTGGTATCGGGTGGAGTGAAAGAACTGTAATCAAGATTTTCATCTGGTTCAGCATTGTTATAAGCATTGGTATTGGCTAAATTGCGAAAACTAGCTTGTTTGTCTTCAAAATAAAGTTTGATACTACCGGTAGCACCATTACGATGTTTAGCAATAATCACTTCGGCGATATTGGTATTTTCAGTGGTTTTACGATAACGATCTTCGCGGTAAAGTAGCATGACTACGTCCGAATCTTGCTCAATTGAATTATGAATAATAATATCATTGGCTAAAAAGTTATGCGTGTCTTGTATTGTAGCGTCATAAACATCTTCATTTCCTAATTTATTGATATTAACAATTTCATCTCAATATATATCAGAATTGATTAGATTATTAATTTCGTGATTATTAAGATATGTAAGCCGACTTAATCTTTCTCTACTCAGGCCAGATTTAAAAAGAGTACTTCCACAATAAGCGGTATTCATTGATCTTGAAATATCTCTTCATGATATTCCTGCATATTCTTTGGCTGGAGTAATAATATAACTTCATATTTCTCTTGGAATGATATCGAGGTTTGGATTTGATTTTAAATTATTTAAGATCGTAAGTGCTCTAGGTATAATACTGCCTCGTTTTCCATAACAACCAATGTTTGTCAAAAAATTAATTTGATTATTTTTGCCTTGTATTACTAAATGATAACAGATTCGATAATTATTTTTTTTATTTTCTCGTATTTGAGTTTGAATACCAAAACGTAGCATTAAATGTTGCAATTGTTCTATTAATATATAACTAGTAGAAGCGTAATATATTGATATGTTGTTTTTTGATATAGAGATATTACCATCGGTAGCAAAGAGATGTTTAATAAATAATGATATTTGATCATTGGATAATGAGAAAATTATTTCCGGAATTATTTTATCATAAGAATGCACTGGTTGTATATTTAATTCCTTAAATCAATTAGTAATAGGATGTTTTTTGTTGTGAGTTAAATGATAAGGTGATGGTAAATAAGCGTGGAATCAATTTTTTTGTTGGACAATTCTCGGCTCAATATCAAATAATTTTTTAGTGCATTGGTTTACAATGTTAATATTTTCTGTATCGGCACTGGTATAATGAATTGGTTGATTGGGCAAAACACAGCCATCGCCTAATAAATGAGCCAGTAATATTAATTCTTCTTTTTTTATAGTATTTATATAATTAGTTGTTATTTGTCTAGGAATTGCTATTTTGTCACCAACTTTTAATTTATCAAGTGCGTATCAATCATCCAATTTTTTAAAAGGGTGATTGCTTGAAGCTTTTATTTTTCTGCCACTTCTAAGGACTAATTCGTATATTTGCTTTTTTCCACTATAAAAAGCTTTTATCAAAGGTTTTTTAGTAATATTATAATTATCATCCATGGTATATACCATAATTGGATCTTGTTTCTCTCTTTCAGCTAATGTTTTTATAGTTGTAAACTTGCCACTATTTATATCAAATATTTTTGTATCTCCAGTTACACATCCAGTTTCACGTAAATCAGAAAGTTTGGGCACTGGTGGAATTCGTTGTTCAACGCTTCGAGATAATTGAGATAAAGCTAGAACTGGTACGTTTAATTCTCTAGCGATGATTTTTATAGCTTTTGAAATTTCGGTATATTGTTGGACTGGATTATTAAAATTAGAAGTAGAGCCAATTAATTGTAAATAATCAATAATAATTAAATCTAATCCATGTTCAGCCATTAACCTTCTGGCTTTGGTGCGGATTTGAAGAGCCGTAAGACCAGGAGTATCATCGATATATATTTTAGCTTCGGATAATCTGGCTAAAGCGTCATGAAGCAAGGCATAATCATTTAATTCACCATGAGATGATAACATACCGGTGCGAATTTTTCAGAGATCAACATTGGCTTCAGCCGCAATAAAACGATCAACTAATTGATCGGCGGACATTTCCAAGCTAAAAATAGCTACTTTATTGCCATTTAAAGCAGTTTGGCGGGCAATATCCAAAGCTAAAGATGATTTACCAATGGATGGTCTAGCACCCAAAACAATCATATCGGATTTTTGTAACCCACCTAATAAATTATCAAGTTGAGTAAAGCCAGTAGTAATACCACGAAGGCGTCCACCATTTTTTTGAAGCATATCAATTCTTTCAAAAGCATCAACTAAACCAGTTTTAATATCTACAAAATTTTTTTCAATTTTCTTTTTAGCAATTTGAAAAATTAATTGTTCAGCTTGGTCAAGCACAACATCAACATCATCAGTTTCATTCAGACCTAAACGACCAATTTCATAAGAAGCAGCGATTAGGTCACGCAAAATTCTTTTGCGATGAACAATTTGAGCATACTCTTCACAATTGTAACTAGCGGGAGCTTTATTAATGAGTGTAGCTAAGTAACTGGCTCCACCAATTTCATTTATTTGATCTTTTTCTTTAAGACGATTGCTGATAGTCATGACATCGATAGGTTTACCCTTTTCAAATTGTTCGATGATTGTGCTATAAATAATTTTATTTTCATGACGATAAAAATCATCAGCTAATAAAATATCAGCGACGCGAGTGATAGCGTTTTTATCAAGCAAAAGTGTTCCTAATAATGTTTCTTCTAATTCAAGATTTTGAGGTGGTAACTTCCCTTCATTTTCTAAAGTTTTGAATAAACCACTGTAGTCAGTTTCGTTTTTTGATTTGCGATTATATTTATCGGCCATAAAAATTTTTAAATTTTACTGATTGTATAAAAAGTTTGATAATCATTGATTTGGTAACCTGAATTTGTAATTTGTTCGCGAATTTTATCGGCTAATTCAAATTTCTTTTGTTTTTTAAGTATAAAACGTTTTTTAGCTAATAATTTAATTTTTCAAGGAATTTTATCAGTTTTGTGTTTTACAATGTCTAAAGATAAAACCGAATCAAATTCATTTAAAGTTTTAAGAACGGAAACTGGATTGAATGAATAAAGATTTTTATTAATTTCGTTAGTCATATTTCAAAGTATTTCTATAGCTTTGGGAGTATTTAAATCATCGTTTAAAGCATTAATAAAACTTTCATAATAATTGTAAAGGACTTTGTCGTTTAATTTGGTGTTGGTAAATTTTATTTTTCTTAAAAGTTTTAATCATTTTAAGGCTTTAATTTTTTCAGAAAATGCATATAAATTGTTTAAAGCGTTATTAGAAGATTGAATGGCTTCAATTGAAAAATCAGCAGTTTTACGATAATAAGTATTTAAAACAAATAATCTATAAGCTAAAGGATTGATTTTGAGATTGATTAAATCAATAACTCTGACAAAACCACCACTGGATTTTGACATTTTCTCATTGTTTTTTAGAAGAAAGCCAAAATGAACTCAATATTTTGATAATGGTCTTCCAGTGATGGCTTCGGCTTGAGCAATTTCATTGGGATGATGAACAGGAATATGATCGACACCGCCACAATGAATATCAAAATAATTGCCAAGATATTTAAAAGCCATAGCTACACATTCAGTATGTCAGCCGGGAAAACCAATACCCCAAGGCGATTTTCATTCCATTTGTCTTTTCTCGTCTTTAGGTGAAAATTTTCATAAAGCAAAATCAGTTGAATTTTTCTTTTCAAATGCATTTTCAATACGTTCATCACTTTTTAAATCTTCTTTGTTTTGATTAAAGATTGTTTTGTAATTTTCAATTTTTGCGGTATCAAAATAAATACCATCACTGGTTTTATAAGTATAGCCCTTAGTTTCTAATTTTTTAATTACATTGATTTGTTCTTTTATGTGTAAAGAAGCTGGCGCTAAAATATTAGGTTTATTAATATTTAATTGTTTTAAATTTCAAAGAAAATCTTTAGTATAAAAATTAGCAATTTGATAAACGCTTTTATTTTCTCTTTTGGCTTGACGTTCCATTTTGTCTTCACCAGTGTCACTGTCGGAAGTAAGTTGACCAATATCGGTAGTGTTCATTACGTGCTCAACTAAAAATTCATTTTTGATTAAAACTTTTTTAAAAACATCTTCAAATACATAAGTACGTAAATGGCCAAGATGAGTAAAACTGTAGACAGTTGGTCCGCAGGTATACATGCCGATTAAATAGGGTTTATTTACAGGTTTAAAATCCTCGATATTATTACTAAACGAGTTGTATATTTTAATTTGATCCATGATTAAATTAACTTATTCTTTCTTAAATATCAGTAAATTAAAGTTGAGGGTAATATGGCCACACAAAATACAATATAGGAGTCAAAAGGTCGATTAATAAGTGGTAAAGATATGGTATTGGTTTGGTATCAACCCATGATTAATAGTGTTGGCCAGGCAATTAAAGAAATAATGGTATAGATTTTAGTTAAATTGCCAATGTTATGGTTTATTAAAGCATAAAGAGTGTCTTCCAATGAACATAGTAAATTATTGTGATGCTCAATATTATTTCAAACTTTATGGCTATCATTAATTAAATCTAGTAAATAGGGTTTAGCGTTACTGCCCCAAAATTCTTCACCTTTATAGTCAAGGCCGATTAATGAATTTTGTAAGGTTAAAAAAATTCGACGGAAACCAAGTAAATCACGTTTAATGGTTAAAGTTCTATAAATTAATTTCTGATTGTTTTTTAATGGATCCATTTTAAATACTTCATTTTCTATGGAAACAATTTTTTCTTCAATATGTTTGAGCTGACGTTGAGAAAATTCAAGAAGGCATTGAACAATATGATAAAAAGTTTCATAAGTGGTAATGCCTAATAGATTTTCACGTTCAGTTTTATTACAAGTTTCGCATAGCTCGATAAATTCGTTTAAGGGTGTAAAAGTTTGAGAATATCTAATAGTAATAATATAGTTTTTAAAAACGATAATATTTAATTCGATTGGTTTAGAAGTTTTTTCAACTTCATCTCAAATGGGAAAATACAAAATGGCGTAGAAGAAATCTTTATAAAACTCCATTTTGTTGCGATTGGCAGTGATGCGAATTTGATTGACGACTTTTTCAGGAATTTTTAATTCATTTTTTAAAGCGTCAAGCTCGCCATCACTTGGCGAGATTAAATCAATCCAGGCAACTTTATTGCTAATTAATTCTTTCATATTTTGCTTTTAAGATTAATAGTTAAATTTTAGCAATTTTTTATATTTTTGTCAAAATAAATTATGAGCTGGTTATTAACAATATGTTCACAATTAAAAAAACGGTCAAATTTGACCGTTTTTTGATTAAGCAATGGCAGTAATTTTGACTTTAGTTTGAATTTGACGATGACCAATAGCTTTTCGATAGCGAACTTTGTTTTTAAACTTATGGATAGTTACCTTCTTTCCCTTTTTAATCTCTAAAACTGTACCTTTAACTTGAGCGTTATTTACAATGGGACTACCAATATTAACATCACCATTGTTATAAGTTAATAAAACTTTATCAAAAGATATTTCATCATTGATTTTGACGTCTTTGATTTTTTCAATATAAATAGTATCCCCTTCACTAATAATATATTGTTTTCCACCAGTTTTTATAATAGCTTTCATAGTTTGTCATTTAGTTGTTTAACGCTTTATATATTAACATATTTAATGCTTTTTTGCAAGAGTCGAGCAATTTCTAATAACAATCGGATGCACAATAATAGCGGCTTACAATTGTGCTAATCGATCCATTGCCATGAATATATTTGTATTTTTCCCATTCATTGCAAACATTGTCACCACAATAAACATTAATATTGGGCTCAGTAGCTACACATTTACCACTTTGACAAATGCATAATTGTTTGTAAAGTTCATATTTGTATGACCCCAATCAATATCAACCATTGTTTTTGCAAGCCGACTCATCAATTCAACCGGTGGATGGATCACTAGCATGATTATTGGCACAAATATTGTTTTGAATGGTGCAGTTTCCATTAGAGTAACAAGAATCTTGTTTTGAATATAGATGATTGAAACAAGCATGTTCTTTGGGATTTTGAATAATTGTGGAAGATTGACTATTGCGAGAATCGAAGTCCTTTTTGATAATTTCATCGAGTTCAGGATTACAATTATTGCTACAATTTTTTAACGCATCTTCGAGAGTTGTGGCTTGAAATTCAGCATTGGTTCTAGTTAAAACGCATTCACCCTTTTGATAATTACAAGTATAACCACTATAATTTTTGAAAGAATCAAAGCCATTGTGCAAAGTATTAAAACAATCGCTATAATTTTCAAAAACACCAGTTGGGCTAGGTACACACACCTGTGGTTCGTTTTTGTAAGAAGTATTTTCAGTAACAATTGTATTACCAAGATCAAATGGATTAAAACCAAGTAAATTAGTTATATCGCTCGAATTCATATTTAAACCACCGCTCAATGATCCAGTTAAAACTTTTTTTGTATATTTAACTTTAGTTATGTTAGCATTTGGACATTGATTCCAAGAAACAGCGGTTGTTGGAGCGGTTTGATAATAAGCTCATTGACATTTTTGATTGGTTTTATCAAAAATATAAGAAACAGTAGCTGGACGACAATTTTGAGTGCATTCTTCTAAAGTTAAATTGTTTAAATTTGTTAATATATTATTTGTCGGGTTAGACAAGCATAATCCGGTAGCAATATCACAATGATAAGATACTTTATCGTAACAATTTTTTCAACAGGTTTCTAAATTGTTATAAGTGCCTCGAAAATCGCGAGTGCATTGGGCTAAAGTTGTATTGCAATATCATTTAAATCTTAAGCTTGGGCATTCTTTTAAACAATCATTTTCACTTGAGTATTCACTGGTATAACTATCTATATAGCATAAACCGGCATATCGATCGCAAGTATAACCCATCGATGAATTATTAATATCGGCAAACAATTTATTTCAAAAAATATTAGTTTTATTGGAAAAACTTTGAACAATTAAAAATATAATTGCTAGTGAAAATATTATATAAATAATTTTTTTAGAGTTCTTCATCTTCATTGGCTTGGTTTTCATTACAATTAAATTTAAATATTACTAAGGAATTATTACTTTCGTTTGATTCTTCAATATCGTCTTCATAATCAATAATGCAACCGATATAAGTATCAGAATGAATTTTGGGAAGAGTTCTTGAATAATTATCTAAAATATCGGTTTTACGACAATCAAATTCGGAAGTTAAAATATAAGTTTGATTAGCGTTAAAATCTAAACGTTGTAAATTAAAATTACCAATCCTTTCACCAACTGGTAAATAAGGATAATCATAAGGATTACTTAGGGCTTTTTGAGCATAAGCTTTTGCTAATGCATCATCGATGCGATTACATTGGACAATATACGGGCTAGTATTAAATTTTATATCTTCACCGCCAATATTTCTAACTTCAATTGAAACTTGACGCTTTTTTGACTGAGTATAATATTTAATATTACCTAATTTGAAATTGGCTAAAGTTAAATCCGGATAATATTTTGAATTTCTTTTGTTAACTACAGTTGGTTCGTCTTTTATTGGTTCTTCAATGCAAAGAGTTCGGCTAAAACCGGAAATTCCTAATCGTATACCGCTTCCAGAATATATATTTCCTGGTCCACCGCTAGATTCACCTCTTCAACCAGTAGCTGATGGATTGTTTGTAGAAATAAATTGATTATTTTGATAACCAAAAATATTTTGAATGGCCTTATCGGAACCTTTACAAACGTTGCTATAATCTTTTCAATAAGAACCATCATTTAAACAAGAAAATGGTTGATAATATTTACTATCAATATTAATTTTTTCTACTTGAGCAACAGTTTTGTTAATATACAAAAAATCTTCTTTATCTAAATTATCAATTTTTCCTCAATTGATTTGTTTTTCGTATTTAGTATCACCTATAACTGGAGTTGGTATGGAAAAATTGTTAGGCGAGGCTTCGCTATATTTTTTGTAATAATTTCAAATACTACCACCATCGGCTATTGATTTCATATATAAATGGTTTCAATTAAATGATATAAAACTACCATCTAAATCTCGATAAGGATAAATACTGGATTTGCCAACAATGTTTTTAAATTGAGCTTTGGTCGATGTTATGTATTGTAACTCTTTGGTTTTAGGATCAACTAGGTAGAAATTTTTTGGACAGTCAACTTTGGACTTGGTAGGCACATCATAAGTCAAAAACATACGCATATATTTCCCTTCGCTTGGGTTATCGATAACATTAATTGAACAATTGTTGGTTTGACCAATTAAATATTCTTTACCATTTTGACTATAATATAATTTATAATTTAAATTATAAGTTCCAGATTTATCAAAAGTTCAATATAAAATTCTTCCGCCCAAAACACCATTTTGCAATCCAGGATTATATTTGTAAAAATTTTTATTTAAATTAAGTTGTGATGCGTAAGGATTTTCTCAAACTTCGGAATTAGTCATAAATTGTTGTTGTAAAGTTCCAGCGCGTCATCAAGTGCTAACCAATGATTCTACTATTGAATAAATACCACTGTTAAAAAATTTGGGTAATAATCAAGTAAATATTGATCCATAGGTTTTAGTTAAATATTGATTGGAAGTTGGTGACAAGTTTGATCCATCGGGTTGTAATCTATATAAAGTGGTAAATATTAATGTAGAGATTTGGTTTATTGGTTTAATGGATCAATCCAAAGTTGTGGTATTGGCTGTTTTTTCTATACAATCTTTTCGGCAATAAAGAGAACTTTTTGGATTGCTTTCTTTAAAATCGCATTTATTATCACCACAATAGATTGGCGGTATATTTTTAGGAACGGTAAAATAATGAGATCCATAGGCGTTTTGATAACCGCCATTATCAAAAATTTTTCCATTTTTATCTATAATGTCATATTGATTTGTATATTCACCTTTAGTGAGATCAAGATATTGATTAATAATATCACCGGCTCAATAGCCTCTTAAATTTAAATTGGCATTATTATCAATATTATATCTAGCTCAATAAGGCATATTGACAATAGTTATTTTGACCGGATCATTTTTAACAATCTCAATTGGTAATATTTCGCAATCAAGCTGCAAAGGATTTTTAATTAATTGATTTATTTCTTCTTGGGTTACGTTGGCACTTAAGCCAGTTTTGGAAGTGCTAGCTATGTATTTTGACGATGAGGTACAGGCGGTTTCACAAGATTTTTGAGAAATATAAATATTTTTGTTGGTTAAGCGATTGTAAACGGAAACATCAACTTCACCGGATTCTAAGTAAGAACATTGTTTTTGGCTGGTTAAACCACAAACTCAACCAGCTTTACTGTTGATCGATTGTTTATAAGCAACTTTATTGGTATCACCATCTTTGGCATCACAAAAATTACTACATTCTTCTTTTGTATCATAAATCATAGTATAATCCTGCAAACTATAAGTAGTTTTATTTTTTGTGTATTCATTACCGTCGTTTCAGATATAAATTAATTTATTTTCTATATCTTTACTTTTTGTAATATATTGGCACCAGGATGAAAGTGATGGATGAGTTTCACAAAGTCAACCATTTTGCCAACTTTTTTTGTTGTATAGATATTTATCATAAATAGATGTGGTTTTAACAGTTACTTGATTTTCAGTTTCTTCGATATTATTTTCATTATCAAAAGAAAAACTATCTCAGTCAACAATGTTGTCATCGCCAGTAGATTGATTAGTAATATTTACTTTGCAATTGGAAGTTGAGATTAAACCTTTGTTATCGATCACTTTTAAATTAACGGTATAAATGCCAGTTTTAGAAAATTTAGCTTGAAAAGTTTTACTGTTATTATCACTATCATTGTTTCAGATATATTTATAGGGTGAAGATCCACCTAGTATTTGAGAAATAAATAAAATATTTTGATTGGTGCTGGCTTGAGATGGCACAGCTAAACAAAGAGTTTGAAATATAGAAGTGGTATTGGTGGAAGCACTGGTGACCGTTGGAACATCGCTATTTTTTAAATTGGCAAAAAAATTACAAAAAGCTTCTTGAGTTTCAGCATCAGTTTGACCGGTTTGTGAGATATTTAAAGATTTTTGTAAACGTTTAACAGCGTTTTCGGTTTTAGTCCCAAAATAGCCAGTTACCAATTTTTCGGGATAAACGCTAGGTATTAATCTTAGAAAAGATTGTAGCAATTTAATATCAAGAGCTGGCGATTCGTCACCTTTTTTAAGAAAAGATTGAAATGGACATCAAGCATATTGATCACAAATTAACTTGGTAGTTTCAGTATCAACAATACCATCGGGTTTCAAGCCATTAATTTCTTTAAAGCGATTGATAGCGGTTTTGGTTAAATTACCATAGTAACCAGTAATCGGACCAGTGTAAAGATTATTAATATATAAAATGGATTGAAGGCGGATGATATTGGCTTTATCGTTGTTGGTTTGAGAGGCAATTGATAAATTTTTAAAATTTAAAGGACATTCAGCTTTAACTGTAGCTGGCAGAATACAAATACTAATTAAAATGAAAAGTTTGATTATTTTGTTCATTAAACTTTTTAATTTTTAATAAATAATGGTTTAAAAAGTATTTTCAGGAACAACTAATGGGCAATAAATCCAAAATTTATTACTGGCGGTAGGTGGGTTATAAATATAGGCACTATCATTTATATCGGGTAAATCTCAAACACTAGCTTTTACTTGAGTTTCATTGTATTTTGATTCGGTATAACCATAGCATTTAGCTATATAACCAGATCAATAAGGAGTATTTTGACCACTGCTTCAGAATATTTCTGAATATGGCTCTCACTTTATATGTTCTGGCTTTAAATCTTTATGAAAAATTGTATATTGAAACACACCAAGTTTAGGAATTTCTGGTTTGCATTGATAGCATAAGGTTCGTATTTTTTTGGTAAAGGATTTTTGTTCGTCGTTTTGCGATCAATAAACTATAACATCAACTTCCCTTTCATTAGCTTTACATTGATAATCAAAAGCAATACTTTTTACATTTTTTCTATAATCTTCATCTTGACAAGCATTGATATCACCAACGTTTACTGTTTGCCCATTGATATCGATTACAATATTGGTGGCATCTTCATAACTTGGATTTTCAAAGTTAAATATCATTTTTCTAATATCAGTTTTTTCTGGAGTTGAATCCATTGAAGCTGAATTAATTAATAATGAACTAACATTTGAACAATAAGTTTTAATTTTAACAGTTGGCAAGGTTGAATCAGTGGTTGGCGGGTTGTTATCGATAGGATTATCGGAATTGCCATCAGGTGTTGGTGTTGGTTCTAAAATTTCATCTTCAGTTTGAGCATCAATATTTATTTCTAGATCGGAATTAGAATCATCAATTATATTATTATTTTGATCAGTATCAAGACATTCATTTAAACTATTTAATTTATTTAAAGTATACTTACCAACATAGCCAGTGCCATATTTTAAGCCAGCTGGGGTTAACACTTCACTTTTAAATTTATTTTGGAAACGAATGACAGCTTGTTTGGTTAAGTTGCCAAAATAGCCAGTTACCAATTTTTCAGGATAAATATCGGAGAATTGTGATAATAATTTTTGGAGTTCAGATACATCGCTATTGCGATCACCAAATTCGAGTTCCTTTACAAAACAAAAACCAGAGGGATTAAAAGTGGTATTAATTGTTTGGTCGGTGTTATTAACTTCGTTAGTGGGGTTATTGTTTAGATTGGTATTGTTAATAAGATTTCTAATTCGTGATAATAAATCATCAAAAAAACTTGCCATAGCGATGCGCGGGGCTATTAATAAAATAATTAATAAAATAAATAATATTTTTTTAGGCATAGTTTAAATGATTATTTTTTAGTCAAGATAATTAATAATCGCTTTTACCACATTGAGATTTGCAATCGTCGGCTGAATCATATCAACAAGTTTGATCGGTTTTAACTTGGGCATTAGTGCAAGGTATGCATTGAGATCCAAAAGCACATTTATATTTGCCAGATAAAGCGTTATCATGTAGTTCCTGAGCTTTCTTTAAAATTGGAGCTAAAGGATTAAATGGAGTTTGAGGAGTTGATTCTTGAGGTTCAAAATCTTGGGGTGTATCGGATTTTTCAGTTTTTCTTTGGATCTCTGGTTTGGCTTGTTCAGCTCAACAATAATCTAAACAATTTCAATAGCTATCAAATTGGCATCATTCTTTTGGATCGCAAGGTACACAACCTTCGGTGTTTGAACATTTATGACGAGTATAAGTATATATTATATTGTTGGAGGATGATTGTTGAGTGGTTGTTTTGTTTTGATTGCTAGATGTGTCTGTGTTGTTTGAAGCATTGGTATTATTTTGGTTTTGCAATTGTTCAGCATAATTTAATTTACTTTGATATTCGGTTGGTGAGTATTTTATATATTTAATGTTACCATCGGGCATTAATTTTAAATTTCTCATTGTAACTGGTTCGCTTGAAAATGATTTAGGACTAAAATTACCAAGCAATGTTTGTTTTGAATAATAAGGATGACAGGATTTAAAATCATCTCAAGTTAAATCAAAATTGATATAATCGGAATCGCTAAGCTTTTGTTTTCGATATTTTCATTCGGCATCTATATAAATGCGGTTAGGGTCAAAATAACTGCCAATATGGTTGCAATCAGGGTAATAAAAAGGTCCTTGGTAGTAATAACAGGGTTGATTGTTAGAATCTTTAAGAATATAACTGCCATGAACACATTGGCCAGTATACATATTATAATAGTGAGTTTTATAATAATTATAAGTATTGGAATCGGGATGGAACCCTTTTTGAGCGTAAGTTTTATATTTTGATTGATCGTCTTTGGCTATTGTCATGGCTTCGTCATAGGAAAAACAAGAATAGTCGCCAATTAATTTAGCTGTAAGGTTTATGGTTAATGGGTATTTTTGAGCATTTAAACTGGTAAAGTTATTCCAATTTTTGCTAATATATTTTTCAACATCAGTTGGTTCTTGGTAAGTGGAATTTTGATCAGTTGAATCATCTTGATCATTTTCACCGGGGTCAACATCAATTGGTAAATCAATATCGTCGTCAGAATCATCAATGTCATCAGTACTACTTCCTATTTTAACGCTGCAATTAGTTGTAAGTATTTCACCTTTTGAATCGATAACTTTTAAATTAACAGTTTTAGCCCCAGAACTCGTAAAAGAAATTTCAAAAGTTTTTTGATTGTTGGTAGCTTTATTATTTCAAATATATTTAAATGGTGAGTTTTGATTACCAATAATTTGAGATATAAAAGTAACAGTTTCGTTTATATCGGCTTGTTTGGTAGATGCCACACAAACAACTTTGGATATGGGCGAAGTGTTGTCTTGATTATCTTTGGAGTCAGTATCGGTGATACCAAAATTAGCAAAAAAATTACAAAAAGTTTCTCGGGTAGATTCATCGATTTTACCAGTTTGAGAAATGTTTAAAGATTTTTGTAAACGTTTGACGGCATTTTCAGTTTTAGTTCCAAAATAGCCAGTTACTAATTTTTCTGGATAAATGTTGGGTATTAATTTTAAAAAGTATTGAATAAATTTAATTTCTTTTTTGGGCGATTCACTACCATTTTGGAGAAAAGATTGAAATGGACAAAGCGTATAATTATCACATAAAATATTAATGGTATTGTTGTCAACTGTTCCGTTAGCTGATAAATTGTAACTTTTTTTGAATTTATTGATGGCGGTTTTGGTTAAGTTGCCATAGTAACCAGTGATAGGACCATCATAAAGATTATTAATATATAAAATGGATTGAAGACGAATAATATTGGGAATGTCATCAGGTATTTGAGTATCAATTGAAAGATTATTGATAGATTCTAAAGGACAAGCCGCTTGTAAGTAACCGGCTGATAAAAATAAAGATAAAATTGTAAAAATAATGATTTTTTTAGTAAACATTTTAAATATTATTTAAAAAGATTTGTAATGATCAGACAAAACAAAATCCAGAAATAATAAAATTAGCAATTAATACGAAATTGTATAATGACTCAAAATTAATTTTCAATTGTTTAGCAAAATAAACATTAAGTCCAAAAATGAATCATATCACAGTCAAAATATATAAAAGATTATATTTATTACCAACAAAATCACCAAAATTGTAAATGAAATGTAAAATTAAAGGTGTTAAATGACTATTTTGGAAAAATAAAAACAATAATAAAAAAGTAGTGATAAAATTTATAACGATAGATAATTTTGTAAATATAGAATAGTTTTTCATTGAATTTGTCTAGATGATATTGAATTTATTTTACACAATATTTTGAAAAATATCAAGTTTTTGGGAGGGGCCAGCCCCCCACACCCAGAAAGGTTCAGATTAAAAATAAAATTTTTAATCGGTGAATGAATAAATCCAATTTATAATTATGCCTTCAATTTGAATGTTAAAACTAATAAAATAATGTTAGTCGC
>Ga0265297_10006046_pt1 | contig 17906 bp, 14 predicted proteins | sample Munlanlwell13791_FD_192502 | JGI IMG/M metagenome (GOLD analysis project Ga0265297, IMG submission 192502) | Leachate microbial communities from a municipal landfill in Southern Ontario, Canada - Leachate well 137-91 | ecosystem: Engineered > Solid waste > Landfill > Unclassified | place...
GCGCTGCCGGGATGATAGTGCGGATAGTGCCAGTAGATCGCGTCGCGTTTCAGAGGTCCATTACCCTTGAGCAACGACACCAGGCTCTCGCCGTCCACGGCGGGCGACGCATCTGCGCCAGCCATGGCGGTCATCGTCGGGAAGTGGTCCACGCTGATGACGGGCGTGGCGCACACGCTGCCGGCCTGGGTCACGCCGGGCCATTTCACGATGAGCGGCACGCGCACACCGCCCTCGTAAGCGGAGCCTTTGCCCCAACGCAGAGGGGAGTTGTCGGTCGGGCCCTTGTTCCAGACGCCGTTGCGCACCGTGCCGTAGAGACCGCCGTTGTCGCTGGTGAAGAAGATGACGGTGTTCTGGTCGAGCTTCAGTTCAGCAAGCCGGGCCATCACGCGACCGATGCTATCGTCCACACTCTCAACCAACGCGGCATAGACAGGGTTGTTCTGCTTGAGGCCGGCCGCGTCCTTCTTTTTGTATTTCTCGATGACCTCCGGCTTGCCGCCGATGGGCGTGTGAACAGCGTAGTGCGCCAGATAGATGAAGAACGGCCGCTCCTTGTTCGACTCGATGAATTTCAACGTCTCGTCGGTAAGCCGGTCGGAGAGCATCTGGCCGGGATGCTCGTCCTTGATGGCCGGCACGCCGTAGGGCGGGAAATAGCTGCGCGGCGCGCCGACGGCACAACCACCGAAGTTGAAATCAAAGCCCTGTTTTTCAGGGAAGAACTCCTCATCGCCGAGGTGCCATTTGCCGATGCAAGCAGTGGAGTAACCGCGCGCCTTGAGCTGCTCGGCAATGGTCTTCTCCTCCAGCGGCAGATGCTTCTGCCAGTCGGGAATACGCAACCTGGCAAACGGCCGCTCGTGACCGGCGATCCAGTCAGTGATGTGGAGCCGCGCCGGATACTTGCCGGTCATGACCGCCGCGCGCGTCGGCGAACAAACGGTGCAGGCCGCGTAGGCGTCGGTGAACTTCATGCCCTGCGCGCAGAGCCGGTCAATGTTTGGCGTCTCGTAGAACTTGCTGCCGAAACAGCCAAGGTCGGTCCAACCCATGTCATCGATCAGGACGAAGATGATGTTGGGGGTTTTCACCGCCGGCTCGTTGGCGACGGTGCTCGCGGCCAACGTGAGAACCAACGTGAGGCCGGTGATTGCGAGAAAGCGAGTCCGTGCTTTCATGGTCGGTTTCCTTGCTATTGCCCGGCTTTCTTCTTCCCTTTGCCTCCACGTTTGGCGGCTTGGGGATACGGGATCACGTTGGCGCGTTTGGCCCAGGTTTCCCATTTTGTGGCGAGTTCCTTCACACGCGCCGGTTGCTCGGCGGCGAGGTCGCGCAACTCGGTGCGATCGGTTTTGAGATTGTAGAGTTCCCACGGGCCGTTGCGGCCGAGACGGACGAGTTTCCAGTCGCCGACGCGGATGGCGGCGTTGCCTTCGTGCTCCCAGTAGAGCGCGTCGCGTTCGATGGGTTTGTTGTCGAACGCGGGCACGAGACTTTTGCCTTCCATCGGCTGGATTGGTTTGCCGTTGAACTCAGTCGGATACACCGCGCCCGCCACGTCCACGCACGTCGCCATGAGGTCCACGAGATGGCCGGGCTGCCGGCGCAATTCGCCGGCGGACTTGATGCGTGCGGGCCAGTGCGCGATGAGTGGTGTCGCGATGCCACCGTCGTGGTTGAAGTGTTTGTAACGGCGCAGTGGCGTATTTGAGAGTGTCGCCCACGATTGCCCTTCGAAGACGTCCGATTTCGCCGAGCCGGGCGCGCCGGGGCCTTCGAGCCGGCCGTTTGGGCCGCTCTCGGCGTTGGCGCCGTTGTCGGAAAGGAAAAGGATGAGTGTGTTGTCGAGTGCGCCGCGCTGTTTGAGCGCGGCCACGAAGCGGCCAACGGCGGCGTCCATATGCGCGACGACGGCGGCGTAAATTGCCATGATGTGATCGAACCGGTCCTGTTGCTCCGGCGTGAGCTTGTCCCACGCGCTGACCTCCGGCGGACGCGGCGAAAGCGGCCACGCCTTGTCCACGATGCCGAGTTCAATCTGCTTCGCGTGGCGTTGGTCACGGAGTTTGTCCCAGCCGGCTTTGTATTTGCCGCGGAACTTCGCGATGTCCTCCGGCGGCGCTTGCAGCGGAAAGTGCGGGGCGTTGTGCGCGAGGTAAAGGAAGAACGGTTTTTTCGCCGCGAGCGCCTCGTCAACGAACCGGATGGCGAAGTCGGTCCATAGGTCGGTGGAATACCATTCGTCCGGCAGCTTGCCCCCGCGACGGCCGACGTTCTCGCCATTCAGGAACACCTCGGCGCGCGGTGAATCGGGAAAGTAGAAGCCGCCCGCCGCCGCGTTAAGGCTGCGGTCGAACCCGCGTTCCCACGGCACGACGCCGTAGTTTTGCCCGACATGCCACTTGCCGGACATGATGGTAAAGTAACCTGCCCCGCGCAACGCCTCGGCAATGGTGACGCAGCGGTCGTTAAGCCGGCCGCTGTAACCAGCCAGGCCTTTGTCTTGAACCATATGTCCGACGCCGGCCTGATGCGGATAGAGGCCGGTGAGCAATGAAGCGCGCGTCGGACAGCAACGGGCGGTATTGTAGAACTGCGTGAAGCGCACGCCGCCGGCTGCAAGCGCGTCGAGGTTCGGCGTCGGAATCTCACTGCCGTAGCAGCCGATGTCGCTGAATCCCATGTCGTCTACGAGTATGATGACAATGTTGGGCGCAGCGTTACAGGCTGGTGCCAGCAGTAACACACACACGGCGAACAACAGTTTTCTCATGGTATGTCCCACATGAAACGCGGCCGGACAGCCCGGTTATCTCAGCCCGTCACATTTCACGCTTTACGTCCTCGGTCTTATTCCACCTTTTCGCCTGCTTTCAATTCACGGATGCGGACGTTCTTCCAGCGCACCTCAAACGGGCCGGTGCCCTTTTTGATGCCGTGAACCTGCAGGCCGATGAAGCCGCTCGCGTCGGTCTTGTCGCAGAAATCAGCCGCCGCGACGCCGTTGACCCACGAGCGGATGCGATCGCCCTGCGCAACGATGCGGTAGTGGTTCCACTCGTTGTCCTTGAACGCCTTCTGCGCCTCGGGCTTCTTGCTGAAGTCGTCGAGCCACTTCGCGCGGCGCGCCTCGTCCCAGAAATTACCGGCGTTGGCGCCGGTCTTCATGATCTCACACTGGTAGCCATACACGGTGCCGGCTTTGCGGACGCGTTTCGGGTTCGCCGGGTCGGTCCAGTCTTTTTCGTGAACGTGGCTGCGAATCTGGCAGCCCGAGTTCAACTCGACGGCGCACTTCACCTCGAACTCCAGCACGAAGTCCGCGTAGTCGCGCGTGGTGCAAAGGAACGTGTTCGGGCTGCCTTCGACGGTCTTGCCGACGATGCAGCCGTCCTGGACGCGATACTCTGCCGTGCCACCCTTGGGGGCCCAGCCTTCGAACGTCTTGCCGTCGAAGATCGGTTTCAAGGCTGTGCCGCCTTCTGTGGCGGTCTGCGTTGCGCAGCCAATCGGCAGCAGTGCAAGAACGGCGGTGAGGGTGATGAGTCGTGTTTTCATGTTGGTTTGCCTGTTGGTTTTGAATCGTGGATTGGGAACTTACTTGCGTTTCGGCTGCGCCGGCTGTTCTTCCACCGGCCAGTGGTCGGTGCGGAACGGCGATGCGGGCAGGCCGGCGCCATTGAAAAGGTTGCAGTCAGGATTATCGAGCCACGCGTAACGCGCCGCGACCGGCTTGGGCACGTCGGGGCTCGACACGATCACCTTGTCGCCCTCGATGCGCGCGGTGGCGGGTTTCCACTGCTTGTCAACGCCCGCGATCACGAAGCATTTCAGCGCACCTCCCTTGGCAACGAGGCCGCCGTTGGTGTGTGTGAACGACAGCACTATCTCGCTGCCGCGGATCTTGTGGCCAGCGGGCAACGGGCCGGAAATGGCGGGAACTTTCTCGCCGTAGACCGTGCCGAGTGCCCAGAGGGCGAGCCGCTTGCCGACATCCTGTTTGTTCTTCGGATGAATGTCCTGCGGGTCGCCGATGTCAATGATGATGGCCATGCCGGTCTTCGGCACAGAGAGCGACTTGAGCATGGACTCGCGCACGAGCATCCAGCCCTCGCCGGGCCGGTTGAAGTTCGGCAACTGCGCCCACGCGAACGGGAACTCACAACCCCAGCGCGTGCGCCAATCCTTGATGAGCAGCGGGAGCTGCTTCGCGTAGAGCAAGCCGCCGATGGGGTTGGCGTTGTGCTCGCCCTGATACCAGATCGCCCCGCGAATGCCGTAGGGCAGGATGGGCGCAATCATGCCATTGTAAAGGTTGGCGGGATGGTTCTGGCTGAGACGCGGCTGGACCGGTTTCTGCGGTGCGCGCGGCGGTTTCTCGCCGGCAGCGCGGGCTTTCTTGGTTTTCTCCTTCCAAGCGACGAGTTGTTTCTCGTAGACCGCCATGGCCTTCTCCGGCACATACGCCGCGTCGTTCTTGGCCCAATTCTCGAACGCCGCCTTCAGCTCAGGCACCTTCATCTGAACGTCCTCGCTGGTCCAAGCGGCGATGTCGGTGCCGCCGTAGGAGGAATTGATTAGGCCGACGGGCACGCCAAGCTTCTGGTGCAGTTCGCGGCCGAAGAAATACGCCGCCGCCGAAAACGGCCCGACATTCTCCGGCGTGGTCAGCTTCCACGAGCCTTTGCAGTCGCTCTGCGGCGTGCGTTGCGGATTGCGATCCACAGTGAACATGCGGACCTGCGGGAAATTCGCCGCGGCCTTCTCCTGCTCGAAGTTGTTCGACGACTGCACCGTCATCGCCATGTTGGACTGGCCTGAGCCGAGCCAGACCTCGCCGACAAGGATGTCCGTGACTCGTGACTCGTGATTCGTGACTTGTGAACGGACGGTGAGAGTCCGCGCCTCGGTGCTGGCGGGCATGGGGTCGAGCTTCACCATCCATTTGCCTTTCGCGTCAGCCTTGGCCGTCTTCTTCTGGCCGGCAAATTCCACTGCCACCTCCTCGCCCGGCTCCGCCCAACCCCAAACGGCCACGCTGGCATCGCGCTGGAACACAAGGTGGTCGGAGAAGATCGCCGGCAACCGCACGTCCGCGCGGAGCGCGGGCACGAGCAGTGCGGCGGCAAGCAGGGAAATGGCGAGAGTCAGTTCAGGTCGGCAGGTTCGCTTCATGTTTCAGTTCCTTGTTCTTGATCTGGTTTCACTTTCAAACACCAGAGATCGCGAATCGTCTCTCTGCTCCTGCCGGAAATCAAGTCTGGCGCGCGAAGACCGTGACAAAACTGATCTTCGCGATGGCGTCGGCTATCAATGGCTTGCCGGGCTTTCTGAATGTGGGGCCTCAGCGCCCCGATCCGCGAGGCCAACAAACCAAGACAGTCGGGGCGCTGATGCCTCTATAAGGCCGGGGCGTTTGTTGCCACCTGGGACTGGTTCTCCCCGTTTTCAAAACGCCGCCAATTGGCGGCATTTCCAAGTCAGCCACTCTAACCCCTTGAAATGCCGGGTCTACGGACTGAGGGTGGAGGGCCGTTTTACACAGCGGCGTGGCTCCTGGTAGCGGCAAACGTTTCTCCCGACAATATGGACGCTACCATTCGCTACCTTTCGCTTGTCAAGAGCACGGTCAACAAAGCGTAGCAAATGAGTGAGCGTCTTGCGGAACGGCGCAGCATGGCACCCGGCTATCCAAGAACTTGATTTTGGACAGGGATGCTACAGCTTCAGCCAGCCCGCGTTCCACGGGGCGAGGACCGGCAGCGTGACGAACGCGTCGGCACCGTCACGGTCGACGGGCAGGGAAACGGGGTTTTCGCCGAGGGCATGCCATTCGGCGGACGTGCGGGCGGGGGCGACGCCGCGGAGGCGCAGACGGACCGGCTGCTGGCGGTCGATGGTGGTGTTGAGCGCCATGACGCTCCGGAGCGCGCCGTCCTTCGTGACACGCGGCACGAGGACGCACTGGGCGGCGTCTTCGAGAACGACGGGCATTTTGCCGCCGGAGGCCCAGTCCGCCGCTCGGTGGAGTTGCCGGATGCGGTTCGAGCTGATCGCCTTGCCGTCGAAGCCGTTGCAGCCGAACACCGCGGCGCGGCCACCCTGCGCCGTCGGCACGAGAAGCGTTGCATCGCCGACGGCTTCGCCCTTCCAGTTCACGTACCGACCGAGGACGCGCGAGCCGGCCGCCTCGACCATGAACGCGTTGTCGCCGGAATGCTGACCGCGGATCATCCCCGCGTTCACCGGATCGTCCGTGAAGTGTTCCCGCACGCCCGCCGGCGCATGCGATACCTTCAGTCCGGCGAGGTCCTTCGCGAAACCTCGCTTCACCAGCGCTTCCGCCGCACAGCCGTCCAGAAGCACGCCGCCGGCGAGAATCGCTCGGATTTTATCGTCGGAAAGCGATTTGACGCTCTCGCCCGTCAGCATCGTCGCGGCGGGGAAAGCCATGCCGGGGCAGAGCGGAACGCCCGTCGTCGCGAAGAAGACGGGCGGCGTCTGGTTCTCGGTCGTCACGCCGCCAGGACGCGTCCCTTCGTTCCATTTCACGTAGTCGCGGAAAAGGCCGACCTCGGCGGCGAGGCGCGTGAGGAGGTTGTCGCCGTACCACACCGGCGTTTCGAGATGCGAATCGATGATCAGGTAACTGACGGAATTCATCCCCTGTGCGAGGTGGAGCAGGGTTTCGACCGCGAGACCCTGTCCCGTACGGCAGGTGAAGGACCGCGGACACGTCTCGATTTCCGGACAGCACTGATCGATGTAATCCGGCATGCCGAGCGACTTCATCTGGCGCGCGAGGAAATAGGACTTCCCGATCTGTTCGTACGGACTGTGGTCGAAATACGCGCCGCCGCCCGGACGCGATCGCACCTTGTGGCCGGATTCCTCCGCCATCGCCTTGTAAACGAGCAGTTGGTTGTCGTCCTCGCGGAGGCAGTGTTGGTAACCCATGCGGGTTTCGGGCGAAACGGCATGAATCGCGCGTGTGATGACGCGCGCCACTTCGGTGATCGACTTGAAATTAAAGCGTTCCCACTTCGCCCGCACGGCTGGGTCTTTCGCGCAGGCGGCGGAAAGCGTCGCGCGAGTCCAGGGCGTCCCCTCCTCCTTCGCGAAATCGCCCACGCAGCGGTCGCACCAGCAGCAGGGCTTCATATTCGGCCAGTGGTTCTCGATGCGGAGGTCGTCGTCGATCCACACCGACCCCGGCCGCCAGCCGCCGTAGATGCGGCCCATCTCCGACATGTACGCGAGAAACCCCGGTTGGCGCGGGCAACTGCAGAGCTTGCACTCCTTGCCGTCCTCACCCGTGAAAGCGCCCCAGTTCTTCGCCGAACAGTCGTTCAGCGCGGAAATGCGGTCGCCGTGGCCCATCGTGGCCTGGAACTGCAGGCTCGGTTCGATGCCGAGCGCGCGCATGTCCTTCGCCGCCGCCGCGAGTCGCGCCGACTGCTCTTCATGCCACTTCATCGGCGGATAGCCGATACCGGTGGAAAACCACACCTCGTCGCACGCCGGCTTGTGCTTCTTCAACATCTCGACCGTCTCGCGCCAGATCGGCCCGCCGTCCGTCTGCGGTGCCCGGAATCGGATGATCATAAACGGAAAACCGTCCGCCGCGGCGGCAATGCCGGCAATGAAACCGAATACAAGCGCGAAGCCTAATCTCTTCATGTTTTTACCCTTCCTTTACGTGCGGGATCGGGAGACGGAGGGATTCTAACCTACACAAACATTGGCTGGCAAGCAGCCGGGAGCACCAGGCGGTACCGATTTGCGGTCAATTGCCAACGCGGGTCAGAAAAGGTCAAATAGTATTTCCATGTCCCCCCCTGATTTCCGCGCCAATTCGGCGGTATAATAACCAGAAGAAGGTCAACCGCCTTCACCCCGGCCTCTTGTATCTTGCTCCCAAGTTTTCTTTATGGTTTCTCTTGTGAAAGTAGCGTTGGAGACCGAGGAAAGGGAACACTGTGTGGCCCCTGAGGCTTGTAAGCCTGTTGGGAGATTAGCTCCCTTTCCTCGGCTCTTCGGCTCAAGGCCGAACCGTATCAGGCAAGCCGAGGTTACTCCTCGGCCACGGCGTATACAAGAGTGGCCTGTGCCGAAGACGCTCCCGCGCTGGGTCAACATCCACCTCAGAAAGGACAACTCATGAACTCGCCAATCCCCTTGGGCATTGATATCGCCAAACTCAAGTTCGACGCCGCCCTGCGGCTCTCTGACGGCCGTTGGGTGCAACAGGCGTTCCCCAACACCCCGGAGGGCTTCCAAACCCTCCAGCAGTGGTGGCAACAACACGCCTCCGGTCCTGTCCACGTCGCCTTGGAGGCCACCGGCCGCTATGGCGATCGCTTAGCCCTCTGGCTCTACCAGCACCAAGTCTGCCTCAGCCTGCTCAACCCCGCTCGCGTCAAAGCCTTTGCCCGTTCCCGCGCCGAACGCAACAAGACCGACCGGGTGGACGCCCGCACCTTGGCCGCCTTTGTGGCCAGTCACCACCCGCGGTCTTGGCAACCGCGGGCCGAGAAGTTCAACCAGTTGCAGGCGCTGGTGCGTCGCCGTGAGCAAGTGCAGCAACTCTTGCAGCAAGAGAGCAACCGCTTGGAAGAAGTGCCGGCCATCGTGGAAGGCTCGGTGCGCCAAGTGATGGCGTTGCTGAAGAAACAAATCCAGGCGCTGGAGCAGCGGCTGGAGACGCATTTTGAAATGCACGAGGACTTGGCTGAAAAACAACGATTGCTCTGCAGCATTCCCGGCATCGGCCCGGTCAGTTCCACCAAGCTGCTGGCCGAGCTGCCAGTTGAACAGCTGCAAGATAGCCGCCAGGCGTCGGCCTGGGTGGGCGTCTGTCCCCAACGGCGCGAATCCGGCAGTTCGGTGCGGCGGCGTGGGCGGATGAGCAAGGAGGGGCGCGGCGATCTGCGGCGAGCGCTCTACATGCCGGCCTTGGTGGCGATGCGGCACAATCCGGTGCTGAAGGTCTTTGCCGAACGGCTGCTGGCCCACGGCAAGTCCAAAAAAGCAGTGGCGGGAGCCGTTATGCATAAACTGCTGAGGATCTGCTTCGCCGTCCTCAAACATAGTTGCCGCTTCGACCCCCATCATGCAATGGCTTGACCCATCAAGACCGTATCTCCCACATTCTCCAGCGAACCCAAACACGCCGACACTTCGGATCGCACCCGCGCGTGGCGGATCGCTGAATGCGCACGACCCGCTTATTTCCAGTCGTCCGTGCGGAACGGCGACGCCGGAATGCCAGCGCGGTTGAAGAGATTGCAGTCGGGATTGTCAGCCCACCCGTAGCGGACGGCAACGGGCTGCTTCACTTCGAGTGACTTCACGACCACGGTGTCGCCGACGATCTTCGCGTAGGCCCGATGCCATTGCTTGTCGGCTCCAGCGACGGCAAAGCCGCGAATTTGGCCGAAGCCGCCCTCCGGCAACGTGGTGGAAGGCCAATCCTCGCGCGGAGTGACCAGTGCTTCGCCGATCTTGACGACCAAGCCGCCGTCAGTGTGTTTGAACGTGATGGTTACTTCGCTGTCGTTGATCTTGTGACCGCAGGCGAGCGGGCCGGAGGAGGCGACGCCTTTCTGTTTGTAAACGTCCGCCAGCGCCCACATCGCAAGCCGTTTGCCGACGTCCTGTTTGTTCACCGGATGAATGTCATCGGCCTCGCCGATGTCGGTGGTGATGGCCATGCCGGTATTCGGCAGCTCCAGCGTCTTCAGCATCCCCTCGCGCACGAGCACCCAGCCGGTGTCCTCGACGGGCTGCTTCTGCGCTGCGTGGAAGTTCGGCAATTGCACCCACGCGAACGGGAAGTCGCCCTGCCCCCAACGCGCGCGCCAATCCTTGATCATCGTCGAGAGTTGCAGTTGGTAAAGATGGCCCTGGCCGGCGTTGCTCTCGCCCTGATACCAGATGGCGCCGCGGATGGCGTAGGGGATCCACGGCGCGATCTTGCCATTGAACAAGGTTGCCGGATGGTGTGAATCGAGTCGCGGCTCCACCGGCGGACGTGGCGCACGCCGCTTCTTGCCGGCGCCAGACTTGTCTTTCTTAACGGCTTCCTTGAACGCGGCGAGTTGTTTCTCGTATGCAGCCTTCGCCTTGTCAGGATTCCACGTGGCCTGCCTCTTCTCCCAGCTTTCAAACAGCGGCTTCAACTCGGCGAAATCCTTCTGCGCCTGCAGGCTTGTCCACGCCTCCACCGGCGTGCCGCCGACGGACGAGTTGATGAGGCCGACCGGCACGCCGAGTTTGCAGTGCAGATCGCGGCCAAAGAAATATGCCGTGGCCGAGAAACCGCCGACCGCGTCCGGGCTGCACAGCTCCCACTGGCCTTTGCCTTTTGCCTGCGGCGTCGGCGACGCTGCGGAGGATTCGCGGAAATGGCGGATCTTCGGCAGGTTGGCCGCGGCCTTCTCCTTGTCGAAATCCTTCGCGCGATTCACCGTCATTGCCATGTTCGACTGCCCGGAGCAAAGCCAGACTTCGCCGACGAGGATGTCCGTGACGCGTGATTCGCGATTCGTGACTCGTGAACGGACGGTGAGAATCCGGGCCTCGGTGGAGGCGGGCATCGGGTTGAGCTTCACCATCCATTTGCCGTTTGCATCGGCCTTGGCTGTCTTCTTCTGGCCGGCCAAATCCACTGTCACCTCCTCGCCTGGTTCGGCCCAGCCCCAGACCGGCACGGGCGCGTCGGCTTGCAGCACCATGTGATCGGAGAAGATCGCGGGCAACGTCACGTCGGCCATGGCGCGCGGCGCAAGCAATGCAACGGCGGCCAGCAGAGAAATTCCGAGAGTCAATTCAAGTCGGCGGGTTCGCTTCATGGTTTCGGTTCCTTGTTGTTGCTTCAGATTCGCTTCAAAACATCAGAGGTCGTATATCGTCTCTCTGCGCCCGCCAGAAATCAAGTCCGCCTCGCAAATAGGAAGGACATGGCCAGCGGCGAAAAAAGGAGCATGAAAACGGGAATCATCCTGACGGATTGGGGTTGAATTCCAAGTACGGGCTGACGGCAACGAATGCGCCAGCCGATGTCTGTGCGCAGCCGGATTTCAAACTGACCCACTGCCTGAAAAACAGCTTCGTTGCAATTCCGGCGGAAACGGTTAATAGTTCACCCAGTTGGCAGTGTTTTGCAGTGAGTCGGTGGATCGTCAAGCGGCCTTCGAACAGCCGGTGACAATCCGAAACCCGAACGTCGGGAACAGTCACCGCTGAACTCTCCAAGCGAAACAAAGAGAAAGCACAATGGCTACAAAGTTGTTCGTCGGCAACCTGTCGTTCAACACCACTGAGGGAGACATTCTGGAGCTTTTCAAAACGGCCGGCAATGTCACATCCTGCGCCCTCATCCTGGACAAGATGACCAACAAGTCCCGCGGGTTCGCGTTCGTTGAAATGGCTTCCCAGGAAGAAGCCACCAAAGCAATCGCCGAGCTCAACGGCAAGGAGCTTGATGGTCGTGCCCTGAACGTCAGCGAAGCCCGTCCTCGTGAAGAACGCCCCCGCGGCGGTGGCGGCGGCTTTGGCGGCGGTCATGGTGACGGCGGTCACGGCTACGGCGGTGGTGGTGGCGGTCACGGCTACGGTGGCGGCCACGGTGGCAGCCGCGGCAGTCGTCGCTCCTGACCCCGTGTGGTTGTCAGTAGGCTCGCTTTTTAAGAGCAGGATGCCCGGCATCCCGGCAGGGAACGTTTCGGCCCGGACGAGGTCTGCAATCCGGAATCGAGATATGCCCCACAGTATTGTTCGCACATCCTGACCGGATCAGTTAGTGTTGCGCGTCGGCGGGGAAACCAATTATTCCGCCGACCAGAATAACCCGCAGACGAAAGGCATCCCAATCATGGGCGATAAATCTCCCAAAGCGGTTCACAAGCAGTCGTCGCAGAAACAAGCCAAAGCGGATCAGGCAAAACAACAGAAACAGCAGGCAGTGTTTGCCAAACAGTCGGCCAACAAAAAGAAATAGCAGCCCACCCACCCCGCGGATCGCATTCCATCCGTTCGCAGCGTGGATGGAAGGGTCCGGCGAATCGAGTCGGCACTGACGATGACTACCATATTATCCACGGAATTCAGGCGTGGCATCACCCTGATGCTGGATGGCGTTCCCCACATGATCGAAAGCCTGCGCACTTCCGGCACCGCGCAAACCCGGCACAAGATGCACGTCCGGGTGCGGAACTTGAACACGAACCGCGTCGTTGAGCGGTTGTTTTCCGAGAACGAACGCGTGATTGTCGCTGATCTGGAAACCCGCATGGTTCAACTGAGTTACCATCAGGATGACAAGTTTGTGTTCACCGACTCCGAGACCTACGACGAGGTGACCATGACGGCCGAGCAAGTCGGCGAACGTCACTGTTTTCTAAAGGAGAACGAGGCATACAAAGCCTTCTACCTCGAAGGCAAGCTGCTCGACATCGAGCTTCCCGAAAACGTGGTGTTGAAGGTCATCGAGACTGCCTCTCCGCAAAAGGGAGGTTCGCAATCCTCCTTCAAGACCTCAAAACTCGAGGGCGGACTGGAGGTCATGGTGCCTCTGTTCATCGGGCCGGGCGACTTGATCCGCGTGGACACGGTAGAGCGAACATACATCTGCAAGGTGGCGGAGTAGCCAAAGCAGAAGAGCCAGCGGGCCAACCCTTGGCACCTGTCTGACATTGTCGTTGTCACTGGTGTCACGGATTGTCACCGGGACCGTTCCATGGTTTCGCCAGACGGCAGTCTTGCCGGCTGGACGTGGTTGTGTTACTCGAAGGAACGTCATGCCCGGCAAGAGCTATCCTCGTCGTCTCTATCTGCCTCCGGCTGGCCGGCCCCGCTGGTTGCCGCGCAACCCCGATGCATGGGACCTGCTTTATCTTTCGTGGGGCCAGCGATGGTTTGGCGATAGTCCCATCCCGGTTGCCATGCACGACGGGTGGGTGTATGTGGTCATCCTGGAGGGCACGCCGACCTTGGTGACCGGCGACGGTCTGGTGGAAATGCGGACCGGCAGTGTCCTCATCATCCATCCCGACTGCGCGTATGGCTGGACCGACTCGCCGCGCCGTTCAAGCCGGATCCTGACATGGCTGTGGCGCTCGGCTCCCGCGCTCGCCTCTCTCCAGCCACCACGAGGCGGTTTCCGCCGCTTCGAACTGGACCGCGCCACACTGCGCAGGCTCGCCGCGCTGCACGCGAACTGTGTCCGCGAAGTCGCGACGCCCGACGAAGCCGCCGTCCTGTCGCTGCACTGCGCACGGTTGGAATTGGACATCGCCCTGGCGCGCGCTGAAAACCGTCCGCCCGAGGTGGACTCGCGTTACCGGATGAAGCTGGCGCTGGAGTTTCTGCGCAACAACCCCGCCGAGCGCCAGCCGGCGCAGCGTCTGTGCGAATACCTGCAGGTGACACCCGCGGCCCTCAACGAGCTTTTCCGCCAGCACAGCGGCGAGAACGCCAGGAGTTTCCTGCTCCGCTGGCGGATGGAGCTGGCTCGCGTGAAACTGCGCGACGGGCGGTTGCCGGCCAAGCAGGTGGCGTTCGAGTTGGGCTACCGTCACGCGAATGATTTCAGCCGCGCGTTCAAACGGTTCTTTGGCATCACCGCACGCAAAGTAGCAGCACCGGCGAAAGCCGGCTAATGCTAGCAGTTTGTTGTTCCACGCGCCCGGTCGTGGGGCTATGAAAGCGCCCACTCAATCACCACGACGACCATGAGCCACATTCATCTCCCCCTCACCCGACGTTCGTTCCTCCGCCGCGCCTCCGCTGTCATCGCAGGCATCGCCGGCACACCCACCATCCTGCCCACATCGGTGTTCGGCGCCAACGCGCCCAGCAACCGTGTCACCATCGGCTTCATCGGCTGCGGGCGGCAGTGCTACTACGCCAACATTCCCGGCTTCCTCAAAGTCGCCGGCGTCCAAGCCGTCGCCGTCTGCGACGTGGACTCATGGCGCATGGCGCAGTCGAAGAAGTTGATCGAGGACACTTACGCGAAGAAGAAGGACGGCAGCTTCAAAGGCTGCGCGACTTACAAGGACTTCCGGGAACTGCTCGCTGACAAGGGCATTGACGCGGTGATGATTTCCACGCAGGACCATTGGCACGTGCCGATGGCTGTCGCCGCCGTGCGCGCCGGCAAGGACGTGGCGCTGGAGAAGCCGATCACCCGCTATATTGACGAGGGCCGCCTGCTCGCCAGCGAGGTCGCGAAGCACAAGCGCGTCTTTCGCGTGGACAGCGAGTTTCGCTCGCTGGAGCCGATGCACCGCGCCGCTGAACTGGTCCGCAATGGCCGCATCGGCAAGGTCCGCGTCGTCCGCACCGGTTCGCCCAAGGAGCAGTTCCCCGACGAACCCGAAACGGTGACCGAGCCGCCCTCGGGCCTCGACTACGACCTCTGGCTCGGCCCCGCGCCGAAAGTCCCCTATATGCAGAAGCGCGTCCACACGCCGCAAAACCTCAAGAGCCGCCCCGGCTGGATGCGCAGCCTCGATTACTGCGACGGCATGATCACCAATTGGGGCACCCATCTCAACGACATCGGCCAGTGGGGCGCAGGCACCGAGCGCACCGGCCCCGTCGAGATCAAGGCCACGGGCAAATTCCACGATGGCAAAGTTTGGAACGTGCTGGAGAGTTTCGACGCCTGGTATAAGTTCGCCAACGGTATCGAGATGTTCTACCAGATGGGCGAGCCTCACGTCCGCTTCGAGGGCGACAAAGGCTGGATCCACGTCAACTACGCGGCCAGCAAGCTCTCGCCCGAGCGGCTCAAAGCCAGCGACCCGGCGATCCTCAAGGAGAAGATCGGCCCCGAAGAACTGCACTTCCCGCTCAAGAGCGAGAAGCAGGATTTCATTGACGCCGTGCGCTCGCGCGGCCGGACGCTGGAGGACGAGGAAGTCGGCCAGCGCACCACCTCGCTCTGCCACCTCGCCCATATCGCCATCCAGCTCGGCGGGGTCAAACTTGCGTGGGACCCCGACAAGGAAGTGTTCGCCCACAATGACGACGCCAACAAACTGGCCAAGCGTCCGCCGATGCGCGCGCCATGGAGCTTTGACAAACTATGAGAACCTGCATGCTTGCCTTCGTCATCGCGCTGGCAGCCGTGGCGGCAAACGCCGAGACGAATCCGTTCTTCGTTTTCGACAACGGCTTGCGCGGCGAAAACCTCAAGACCATCGAGTCGCAGTTGGATCTCGCGAAGGAAATCGGCTTCGCGGGACTTGCGTGGCGCACCGACGCGCCTGAGCGCGTCAAACAGGTCCTCGACGGCTGCCGGCAGCGCGGGATGAAATGCTTCGTCATCTACGCCAACCTTGAACTCAAGGACGGCAAGCTGGTTTACAAACCGGAGTTGAAGGAGATCATCGCGCTCTGCAAAGGCACTGACACAATGATCTGGCCAAACATGACCAGCAAGCAGTTCAAGAACTCCGACCCCGCCGGCGACGACATCGCCGTGGCCGGCTTGCGCGAGTTGGCGGACCTCTGCGAGGCCAACGGCCTCCGCATCGCCATCTACCCGCACGTCAACATGTGGGTCCACCGCGTCGAGGACGCATTGCGCGTCGTCAAGAAGGTGAACCGCAAGAACGTCGGCCTGACATTCAACCTCTGCCATGCGTTGCTGGACGAAGCCGAAGCGCGCATTCCGGCGCTCATTGAAGAGGCCGCGCCATACATGTTCGTGGCCACCATCAACGGAGCCGACAGCGGCGCGTCGAAGAAGGAAATGCCGCGCATCATCCAGACGCTCGACAAGGGCACCTACGACGTGGGCATCGTGTTGAAGAAACTCAAGGCTGTCGGCTTCAAAGGCCCGATCGGCCTCCAATGCTACAACATCAAAGGCGACCCCAAAACGCTGCTGACCGGTTCAATGGCAGCTTGGCGAAAGATGTCAAACCTGCTTAAGTAACCGGCAGCCCGCGAGAATATTATGAAACCTTTGCCCACGTCTCTGGCGCTTGCACTCCTCACCCTGATCCCCGCCCTGCCCCTCCTGGCAGCCGACAAGCCGAACACGTTGACCGCAGCAGAGAAAGCCGACGGCTGGCAGTTGCTCTTCGATGGCAAATCGCTCGCCGGCTGGCGCGCCTACAAGACGCCCAAAGGCACGGGTGAGATCGGCCCCGGCTGGAAAGTTGAAAACGGCCTGTTGAAGAAACTCGCCGGTGTCAAAGGCGGTGACATCATCACTGTGAAGCAGTATGACGACTTCGAGCTGACGTGGGAATGGCGCATTGAGAAGGGCGGTAACAACGGCGTGAAGTATCTCGTCACCGAGCAACGCCCCTCCGCGCCCGGCCACGAGTATCAGATGCTCGACGATGAGTTCGAGAAGTGGGCCAAGAAACCCGCGAAGGACCACACGGCCGCGTTTTACGAAGTGTTGCCACCGGTGGCGGACAAAGGCTACAAGCCGGCGGGTGAATGGAACTCTTCCCGAATCCTGCTGAAAAGCAACCACGTGGAGCACTGGCTCAACGGCAAGAAGGCCATCGAATACGAACTCGGCAGCGACGTTGTCAAAGCCGCCGTTGCGGAGAGCAAGTTCAAGAAATTTCCCGACTTCGGCCAGAAGATCAAAGGCCACATCATGCTGACCGATCATCACAACGAAGCATGGTTCCGCAATATCAAGCTGCGCGAACTCTCGAAGTGACCGTGACGATGAGAACGACTCAGCCAAAACGACGCTTCCTGAATGTAGGAGGGGCCTCAGCGCCCCGACCGTGGCAGCGAAGTCAATGGCTTGGCTATGGCGGCGCGGGCACCGTCGGGGCGCTGAGGCCCCTCCCACATTCAGGCGACTGCGTCGGCAAAAGGCGGTTCATGGTGAAAGACCGTTGCTGCTGCGGCGTTTCAGTCATGGCAATTCTGATGAGCTTGCTCTGCATCCACGGGCTTGTTGCAGGCGCGGCTGAGAAAACCGCGGCCTCCGCGCTCGGTTGGGAAGCGATGTCCAACGACACCGGTTTGGCGCTCATCAACAAGACCACCTCCCTGCCCGTCTGGCGCGCCGTGTGCGACCCCGCGCAGCCGAAGCCCTACATCTACCCGCTCGCCACGATCGACGGCGTCGAACTGACTGCAAACTCTCCCGCCGACCACGTCTGGCACCACAGTCTGTGGTTCGCCTGGAAATACATCAACGGCATCAACTACTGGGAGGTGGACAAGAAGACCGGTCTCAGCGCCGGCCGCACCAACATCAAGTCCGCCAGCTTCCGCCGCAACGATGATTTCTCCGCGCGCGCCGAGATGGTCATCGAGTATGCCCCGCCCGGCCAGCCGCCGGTGCTGCGCGAAACGCGCGTGCTGCAATTCATCGCGCCAAGAGCCGATGGCTCGTATGCGATTGACTGGGACGCGAAGTTTTCCGTCGGCGACGCAGACATCACACTCGACCGCACGCCGCCCAAGGTCAAGAGCGGCGGCTATGCGGGTCTCTCGCTGCGTTTTCCAAAGGGAACCACCGGCTGGAGCTTCCTGACAAGCGAGGGCGCGCACAACTCCGACGAAGGCAACGGGAAAAGCGCGCGCTGGGTGGATTTCTCCGGCCCGACTAAGAAGGGCACGGTCGCCGGCATTGCCGTGTTCGATCATCCAGCCAATCCGCGTTATCCCACGCCGTGGTATCTCAACGAGAGCCATCCCTATTTCAGTCCCGCGCTGATCTACCAGAAACCGATGACGTTGAAGGCCGGCGCAAAGATGCGGTTGCGTTACCGCATACTGGTCCATAACGACGCCGGTAATGCCGTCGCGCTGGAGCGCGAGTGGAAGTCGTTCACAAAAGATTAGAGAAAGGAACCCCCACCATGATGACCCGCCGCCATTTTCTCAAACAAGGGAGCATCGCCACC
>Ga0265297_10006048_pt1 | contig 17903 bp, 13 predicted proteins | sample Munlanlwell13791_FD_192502 | JGI IMG/M metagenome (GOLD analysis project Ga0265297, IMG submission 192502) | Leachate microbial communities from a municipal landfill in Southern Ontario, Canada - Leachate well 137-91 | ecosystem: Engineered > Solid waste > Landfill > Unclassified | place...
TGGCATCCCCTTTCCGAACCATTTATAGTCACCATCGTTTTTGTAACAAGCAAAGGTGCTTGGACATTGAAGACACTTACTGGATGGAGGATCAGTGGGAACATTAGTCGGTTTTTGAGTAGGTGTTGAGCTTGGAATATCAACACATTGTCGAGTAGTATTTTCCTTAATTGCTGCCATTACCCCATAATAAGCAGGTTTACGTAAATAATTATCATCAAACAACAATGGTTTAGCATCGGGAAGATTAGCATGACCTGGAGTACGTGCCCATGAATTTTTATCAGATAACCCCCAGGATGCAAGTGAAACGCAATTATCATATTTAAGACACAAGGCTGTTATATTTTGATACACTTTTGAAAGCTCACTTTGTGTATGACCGGCTTGATATATATCCATCTCTGTTATAAATACCTTAACCCCTATATCTTTTGCTTTTTGAAAAAAATAATTTAAATCGTCAGTGTAATCAGAACTAAAAGCATAATCTCCCACTTTTAACTGATGATTTTGTAAACCCACTGCATCAATCGGTACCCCTCGGTCTTTTGCCGCTTTTATATACTTAAAAAAACCAGAAGCCTTATTACGAAAAATAGAACCAGGGAAAAAGTCATTAAGTACCAATATCCCCTTTGGTGTTGCCTCTCGGGCAAAACGGAAAGCCTTATCAATATAATCAGGCCCAATAATTTTATAATAACAATCATTTAACATCGTTCCGTCCTCCTCAAATGCCTCGTTAACCACATTCCAAACCGTCACTGTATCACCACCACGTCTAATCATTCCCTGAATATGTTCCTTCATAATCTGTTCCAATTGAGCCTTTGTTCTAGTGCCACAACTTGTTTCAGTCCTTCCCGGAAACACCCAATCAGGTGAAAAAATATATCTTTCATGATTACTCCAAATCAGATGAAAGTAATGCATTTTAATATCGTTACTTCGGGCAAAATTTATTGCCTCATCAAATGTCGTCCAATCTATCTCTCCTTGTCTTGGCTCAATTGATCTCCAACTCAATTGATAATTCACCCTCATTTTTAAATAATTAGTTTTTATAGTATCTAAACATTTAGTCTTTTCATTTGCTGTAATAACTCCCGAACCCCAGCACTCACTCAAAAGAGTCCCTGCATTAAAATCACGTTTCTCGGCATACTGACCCAAACTACTCTCCGAAGCTTCCGACAGAGAACACTTATTAGAAGTTTGCCCTCTTACTCCGACAACCGAAAGAAAAAACAATATAACTGTTATTACCATCAATTTCACTAAATATAGTTTATCAAACATAAAACACTCTTATGGACTATCGCTAGCTATTTTATCTTAATTAACGTATACTGCATACGTCCTCTTAGTATTTTGTTTGCAATAAATGAATAAGAAACTCTATGTCGGTGGCTTGTCTTTTCAGACCACTGATGACACTTTAGGCGCATCTTTCGCCCAAGCTGGTACTGTTGTATCCGCTGTTATTATCAAAGATAAATTCTCTGGCCAGTCCAAAGGATTCGGTTTTGTAGAAATGTCCACCGAGGAAGAAGCTCAAGCAGCTATCAACATGTGGGATGCTAAAGAACTTGATGGTCGTACCGTCAAAGTTAATGAAGCTAAACCCATGGAAGATCGTCCACCTCGACGTGATAACTATTCCAGAAATCGCTATTAATCAATTTTTTTGACTAATCTAAAGCCCCCGATGAACATTGGGGGCTTTTTAGTCTTTACCAATACACTACTTCAAAATAGCTTGTCGTTGAAGGACTGTCGGGAATATTCAAAATTTGAGCTGAATTCAAATGTTTTATTGGAAGCATATTAACAATATTTCTTAATTTCAAATATGCAAATAGTATCGCCATTGTTTTTGGTGAATCCAAAAAATGGTTACCTTTTTTAAGAAGTGACACCGTATTCTGACTCTTAATATCCTCCCAAGTTAGCGTATCGTTCTGACTCGCTTGTTGTATAGGTAAGTAGTGAGAAAAATCAACTGAAGCCACCAAGACCCCATCTTTACCCAATAAATTTTTTAACTCTAAAACCAGTTCATCAATTTCTTTTGGTGTCGTCCTACTGCTAACCAACACGCAGGAAATTATTGTCTTTGGTAAATACTTTTTAAGCACCGACTCCGGAGCGTAACAGGCATGGTCCTTATTGGTCAAAATTTTATCAAAGGTAATCAATTTACCATTTGAATACAAATCAATATCATTCGTCAACAAGTGTCCTCCTCCAACCTCGTCATGATTGGGTCCAATAAGTATTACCCGGGGGATATTTGTATTTTTAGCTAATCTGTTTCCGAGATCCATCATCATCTCTTCAGCCACCAAATGATGAGTCACAATTGCCGCCTTTATTTCAGCTTTATTGTTCTTAATATCTCCAAAGCCAATACTCCAGATTATTCCTCCAATTAACAAACAAAAGCTAACGGATAAGAGGCGGAGAAGAAGAATCTTCGTCTTTTTTAATCTTTTTTGCATTTTTTCCTCGGATAATTAAGCCCACCATTATTGTTAACAAAACCACTCCTAATATCAGAGTTTTACTTTTTTCATTGTCACTAATTGTTTCATTAATCTTAGTCAGGGGGTTGATTTTAACCACATCACCAACCCTAAAAGATGTTGATTCAGATCTAGCCCAAACTTCCGGATAATACATTAGAGAATAATAAGCCGGTGGTAATATAAAATTTCCCTCATTTACCACTCTGGCCATGTACTGGTAATTATGGTTTTCATTTCCATAATAAATTGGGATTATTACCCCATCATTCAGATATTCTTTTTGAATATAGTCACCACTTCTATCATTTGATTCATTTAATAAATTTGTATTCACCGGAATTAAACCAGATGGCAAATGATCTTCAATAATGGCATAACCCTTTGACTCCCGACTTCCTTCAGGAAAACTCACCATCAAATCAACCGTTACCAAATCTCCAGGTACAAAATTGTATTCCTCCCCTTTATTGTTGATTATTCTTTTGGTAATTGTCACTCCATTTGAAACCGCTACCGACTTAACCCCTTTTAACCACCATTTTTGATTAAAAGTTGTATAGATTTCACCCTCACCGACCTTTTCTATTGTTATCTGACTATTATTTATAATTTTTTTGGGATCAATCTTGACCACCACCGGAAGCGTTTTTACTCCTACAAACTTGCCACTAGCTAATAACTGATTACCCGACATTACTCGATACGTATAATTTGCTTCACTTTCTTTTACTGCCTGACTGTAATCCGTTATCGCCAATATACTTTGAGCCGTTGTATAGGTGCTACTCCAGTAATCATGATATCGATTTTTCATCAAAAAATTTATAGCTTTTGCCGCTTCTTCCATATATTTTCCGTCTTTGACAATAGCTTGAAGGGCCAAGGCAGTACTGGCTTCATCGGTTCCAAAACGATCCAAACTTCCAGCCCTCCAATGAATTCCGGTTGAAGTAACTTGCATTCGGTTCATCAAAACGTCAAGTCCATTTTTTGAAGCGTCATTTTCCCCAGAAACCAAATTGGCATACACCGCCATCGCCAAATAATCGTCACTCAATTTTGAATAATCTACCATCACACTTTTATGTACCAATCTATCCACAGAAAAAGCTAATCCATAGGCTTTTATTATCTTATTTTCAACATCAGCAACCTCAAAACCGGTTACAAAATATTTTTGGGCCCTGGAATACATTCCTTCATCAACAGCGATATTCTGAGTTTTTGCTTCGTTTAAAATTCTAAACACATAAGCCGACACAAAAGGTTCCGTCTTACTCCCCTTCCACCACCAACTCCATGATCCATCATAATTTTGCAATTCCTTTAATTTTATTAAACCATCTTCAATCGTGATATTTTTTGATTCCGCTTTCAATGCCTCTGAAAAAACGTTTGGATATTTTCTGGCCACTAACCTTGATACTAATGAACTTGTCGTTTGTTCAGTACATCCATATGGATAATTAACCAAATATTTAACCGCTGAGGGCAACGATCCCATTATTGTCGAACTTAAAGTTATCTCTAAATTTGATTTACTTGCCTCATAGTCAGCTTTTGGTAAGTCCACCTCAAAATTAGTTATCCCACTTTTAAAGTCAGATCTTTGTTGCCAATAGCCCACACTTCTAACGTCAATCAGCTGCACCATCGAATCGGATCGACCCCTATCATCCTTAACTCCGAATTCAAATTTTGAAGCTTCTTTTGCCTCACCAACTTTTACTAACCATTTTATCTGGGAAAAATCGTGTGCTCCTACCGTCACTGTTTGTGTTTCCGAATCGATTAATTTGCCCGCATTTGTTTTTAACCAGACTGTGGCCTTACTTTCTAAATCTGTATAGTTATTAATCAGAGCCGACACTACGATTTCATCGGATTCTCCAAGAACATTTGGTAGTACTGGTCGAATTACCAAATCTTTGCTCACCTTAATTTCTGTAAAACCTTGTCCCGCCTTGGTATCTCTCGAAGCTCCAATTGTCGTCAATACCCAAGTGGTTAAATTATCCGGAAGCTTAAACTTTATCTGTGCTTGTCCCTGACTGCCCGTATTTATTGATGCATTCCAATAAGCCGTATCAGCAAAATTGTCACGTGATCCACCACCTTTCTCATTGTGAACATAAATCCCATCTGCAAAATAAGTATGATAAATATTTGTGGTTAGGTTATAGACCCTCTCAGGCAAGTTCAAATACTCCAAGCTTCTTACTTCAATTTTATTTCCATCTTTACCGATTAACTCATCACCAATTTTTATTGTTCTGGCTGGTAACCATTTCCTATTAATCAATATTAAATGATTATCCGTCACTTTTAATTGATGATTAATTATCAAATAACCGGCAGTTTTTTCCTCATGCAATCCCGTAACCTTTGTTTTGACCATTTTTGACGAATTTGAAGACAATCTCGTTAAAATAGAGTCACCAATTTTTACTTCCTCAATTGGTTTTTCTGAATTGTCAGCCATCAATACCTTAGTTCCCGCCAAAAAACAGCCACCTTTTTCCGCCGCTCCCATAACTACAATTCCTTCAAGTGAATGTGCCTGCTGGGTATCATCACCCCTTGCTTGCCAAAATTTTTCAAAAACATCTCCATAATTAATATCAGCCAAAGCATAGATTGATTTATCTACCGCCCATAAAGCCAAATTACTTTCCACTGGGTTTCCTGCCACATCTTTTGCCATCACATTTACCGTGACTTCATCACCCGGAGCATAATTTTTCTTATCTGTACTCAGAGAGTAATATATTTTTTTATCACTGGTATCAATCGGAATATTTTGAACATCACCGTCCAAATTATTAGCTGAAAATGATTTTGCCGACAAAAAGATGTTTGGCATATCATGATCTGTAATCACAATTCGAACATCGGCCGAACTTCCGTTCATTTTAACTACCTGATACCTGTCCTGATAAGCTCTCTCCACTCCCAAATAAACATCACGGTTGGGTATTTCTGAACTGATATTTATTATGGCTTCATCCCCAACCCGATATGATTCTTTATCGGGAGTAATTTTTATAGTTGAGTTACTTCTACCCCAGGAATATTCCCCATATTTATTATTTATCCACAAAGAGAAATTTTTGACAACCACGTTACCCCGACTGTCAGTAATTTTAGTCTGCAATTCATAACTCCCCTCTTTTTCCGGTACAAATTCAAATTTTGCCTTACCCGACCCGTCAGTCGTAAAACTGCCTGTCGCGATTTCATCTTTTTTCTCCCTATATTGGGGATATTTATTATTTTCATCATTATATTTTTCCCACCATTTCCGCACTATATTTACTTCAACTTTCTGGGATAATTTCAATCCCTCTTTATTGTTTTTCAATACAAAAGGCACACTTATCTTATCTCCTACCCTACCACCATAGGGACCATAACCATCCCGGTACAAAGAATACTCACCCGATCTCACCAACACATTCACTCCAGATAAACTCTGATTACCACTGGCATCAGCGTAAGTAAATTCAAAAAAATAAACCTGGTATTTTCCCAATGAATCATTTTTATTTGTTGGCAAGGTTATGGTTGCATTCCCTTTTTTATCTAGAACCAGTGTTCCGCTATCTATCTCATTTCCCCCCCAAGCCCGATAGTAATTATTCCCATTACTTGGATAATAATACTCATAGTCACCATAATATCCGGAATCAGCATAAATTTTGTAATTTACTGTTCCATCGGATAGAGGTTGCCCGGAATAATACTCTCCACTAAGGTTAACTCTCACCTCATCACCCCTAATTACATCCATTTGAGACGACTCGGCTTTAATAAAATATTCAGGTTTTCGATAATTCTCAACTTTAAAATAAATCGAACCATCGTCTTCCTGATAGTCTCCCCATTCAGAAGTAATGGTTTTAGGATTAACTACCACCCGGTAATCCCCGGTTGAAGCCTTCTTGGGAATGGTATAACTCCCGGTTACAAAACCATTTATATCAATCGATAAATTACTTTTATACAAATAAGAATTTTGATGACCCTCACTAATAGCCACCAAAACTGAACCATTCGCCATTGAATAACGGGCATCATCATCATCACGGACAATTATCTTGAAACGGACGGTATCTCCGGGTTTGTATATCGGTCTGTCAGTAAACATAAAATATTTCCGGCTTACTAAATTTGGCGAAAAAGTAGTCCAAGTATAGGCACCATTCAAATATCTCGCATTCAATGGTAATATCGCCATTGAATCATTGCTCTCTACCACTACTAAATCAGCACTTTCGGTCAAAGGAATCGAAGCAATTCCGTCATTATCCGAATTAACTGTCGCAATTACATTTTTATTTTTTTCCAAATTGTAAACCGTCATTTTTGCCCCCACTACAGATCTACTTGTCTCAAAATCCTGATTCCACACCACTAAAGTATTTTTTGCCTCTTTGGCCATGCTCCCAAAAGAACTTCGGACTACAAAGGTATCAATATATAAATCTCCCAGTTTTACTTTTACATAAAATAGACCCTTGTCAGGTAAGGGCAAGCCAATTGGATTACTATTTTCGTTTAAATTAATATTAATATCGGAAACATGCGAAAATTTACTAATATCAATTTTTGGATTTGTTTGATGATATTTGTTGTCATGAAGCAAATAATTCAAAACATCATCAAGGGTGACCGAATAAATTTCCACTGTTGCCTGTCCTGATGTTTTATATGCCGTCACATTAACTTTTACTTCTTCCGTAGTTGAAAAAGCCAACAAACCACTGCCTTTTCCCCAGCCATCTACTGTAGAAAGACTTAAATAAGCTTTGTCATATGATTGGGAAAAAAGATTTCTTGGTATCAAAAGACAACCTAAGATCAAAATTGGCAGCAAACAAGCTAAAACAACTTTTTTCATAATTCATTATAAATCGATTTCTTACAAAAATCTTTATCATCTTGACATAAATGTTAGAATATTTTAACATTATCATATTAGAAGTTTCTAACTCATGAAAAATAAGATTAAGGCTTATCGAATTATCAACAACTTGACCCAAAATGATCTCGCTTCTCTAGTCGGTGTCCGTCGCGAAACTATCCTTTATCTTGAGCAAAACAAATATATGCCATCATTAAAATTGGCCTATGATGTCGCTAAAAATCTAAATACTACCATTGAAAAATTATTTGTTTTTTCATAATTATCTTCAAAATGAGATAAAATGATTATATGAAAAGTAAAAAAGATAACAACACCTTCATAATTATTCTTTCCGCCTCACTTATTATCATCACTTCAACTCTAATTTTTTTGACAAATTCCAATAAAAACTTACTCTCCTCTTCTCAAAATACTTGTATCAGGGCCGGCTGTAGTGGTCAATTGTGTATCGACAAAGATTCCCCAAATACTGCTTCTACCTGTGAATGGATAGAAATTTATAAATGCTACAAGTTAGCTGACTGTGAAAGGCAATCAAATGGCCAATGCGGCTTCACTTCAAATCAAGAATTTATAGACTGTCAGACAGAGAATAGTCCCCAACTATATAAACCGGTTAATTAGAGTTCTTATTTTATTTTTAAATACCGTCTTATATTTGTGAATTTCTCTTCTTCTGTCAGCTTTAGCTGGAATCCAGTCAGACCATGGACCGGAAACACAGCCATTATAAGCCGTAACTTTAAAATAATAGGTTGTTTTTGGGTTTAATTTGTTAATTGTAAAGCTTTGCTCTCCTTGATTGTTATGAAGAGGACTAATCATGGCCGCATACCTCTCATCGCCTTTCTTATGACCGTACATAACCGCATAGCCTGTTATTTGTTCATTAACTGGGGTATATACAATCGTCGCACTCCCCTTTTTCGTTGAAATCCTAAACAAATCCGGGGCTGTTAGAGGGATTCTATCGTTACACCTTGGAGGTTCTGGTGGTCCAGGAGCTTGATTATTACTACTATTGTTGTTTGGAGCCGATGTTGGCGTTAATGTAGGCGTTGCAGTTGGTTCCCCAGTTGGCGCCACTGTCGGAGTTGCCGTTGGAATTATTGGCGAAGATGCCGCAATAAAATACGAGGCTTCTACCGTAGCAAAAGAACAATAACCACTACTTACCACACAAGTTGGAGTCGATAAACCGCTACTGGTCCAACCAACTGATAAAGAATCAGATCGATAAACGTTTAAGGTTTGAGCATCATATCCAGCACCTAAATATAAACTAACAATTACAGGTTGGCTGAATTTCAAAGTGGTACCTGGAATTCCCCATTGAATTCCACCTGTAGCCGTATATCCCACATCTAAACCTGAAACCGATGACACATCAATCGTTGATCCCACAATTAAATTGGCATTAAATTCAGCATCAGTAAGTTCAGTGATTATGGTTGCAGCAGTTAATCCCACAGTACTATTTGAACCACTATCCCCAATTGTAATTATCAAATTGGTAGTTGTCGTTATTGAAGTCGCAGTTTCCGGTGCACTACCACCCAAAGTCAACATACCGGTAGTAATTAAATCTGGAAATAAAGTTGAAGCCACACTCAAACTAGTTGGATTGGCGTACCAGGCATCACCATTAAAATACACCGCCAACGCCCCCCCGGCATTGGTTAAATAATCATAAAAATCGTTTGCGCCCGTCCCTGATAACAAATTTACATAACTTCCCGCCAATGGTGTTCCAGTTACTCCAATTGTTACATTTTCAGTACTAGAAGTGGCCGCCACTGAAATTCCAATTTGTAAAGAAGTTGAAAATCTACCTGACAAATCAAAACCACTTCCCAGACTCGTCCCGACACTGTCAAATAGAGTTTCCCCAAAAGATAGAACAAAAGAGTTCAGGGAACTGGTACTAACAATGGGAGATGGTCCGGTATTATCTAAAATAAAAGAGGCTGTCGCCACCGGACCTTCAGCTAAATCTACATCTCTTGCTTGAACATGAATATAAAAAGTACCGTCACCACTGGAATATGTTGTTGAACTTCCCACTCCATAATCACCTGTTGGAACCCCTGAAACCAATTGATCAATCGAAAAACGATATTGATCACTTGCCGGAGTTGCTGAACTCCAAGTCAAAGTCTTACTCTTTGCCGGTACGGCATCATTAGCTAATCCGGTAACAGAAGGACCTGTTAAGGCCGTCAAGCCTAAACCTAAAACCGCATTGTAAGCATTAATTCTTCTTCCAGTTGTAGTTTTCCCGGCCAAGGCGGCCAAAGTGTCACCCGTAGTCAAAATACTAGTGACTATTTCGCTCATTGTTGCACTCGGCTTGGCCGACCACAAATAACCTGCCAAACCGGCTACATGAGGTGCCGCCATCGAAGTTCCCTGCTCAAAATCATAACCCGCATTCGCCCCTCTGGTTGGGTAATCGATTATCTTCATATCGTTGATAAAACATCCCAACGTTGTTGATAAACTGGAATCAGTAACCCAATGAAACTGATATTTAAAACTACTTGTTAAATAGGCATCATTCACCTCAACGTACACCGGCGCTGCACAATAGTAAGCACCACATCCACCATCAATAAGAGAGCCCAATTTGTCTCCATTCCATCTATAAATCTCAGCAAAAGAACTGCCATCACCACTTACTTCCAAAGCCAAATAATCTCCAGCCGCATCTCCACCCAAAGTTGTTCCCAAATCATTACAATACCCAATAAAATTAATTTTTGTTAAACTGCCGGAAAGAGTTGATAAATCAACTGTACTCGAAGTAATATAATAATCAGAATTATTGAGATAGGTGCTCTCTATTGCATTTCCATCAGCAAATAAAGCCGTTACTCCTGTACTCAAAGAACCCGCCAATGCCCAGGAGCTTCCCACTCCGGCTGTCAATCCCGTTGGTGCCGCAAAATTCTGAATTACATCCTTTCGGAAACTAACACTACTCAATATTGTCGTTCCGGGCGCTCCCACATCAACCGAAGTCAACCCATAATTTGAAAAATCAGCTAAAGCATCATTTTGATCCGTTGCCGCCACCGAAATAATATTGTCCAAAGTATAATCAGACGGATAACTATGGCCTCCAGTATCATTATTTGTCGCGTCATTTCCTGCCGCTGCCACAAAAATCCCTCCGGCTGTTCTAAATCTGACAATCGCTTCATACTGAGCCGAATCATAAGATGGTCCACCGTAACTGGCATTAATTATCTTGGCTCCATTTTGAATCGCAAAATCGATAGCCTTTATTTCTGCCACACTATCTATCATGCCGCTATACCCCACTTTCAAAGCCATTATTTTTATGTTTGGTCCCACTCCAGCGATTCCCTTGGTATTATTTCTAGCTGCCGCAATTGTTCCCGCCACATGTGTCCCATGCGTATCTTTAAAGAAATTACTTGGAGACGGATCAACATCATTATCAACATAGTCATATCCTCCCAAACATCCACCCAAAGCACCACCATTTTCATCTTTACAAGTTGTCCCATCCCACAATACATCTACTAAATCCGGATGATCAATTGCTACTCCGGTATCAAGTACTGCCACCACTACTTCTGTAGTTCCGGTTGATATTGCCCAAGCTCGACGCACATCAATATCTGCCCCACTCGTACCAACCGATGTCTCTCCGCTATCATATGTAATTAATTGACTCACGTTATCCAGACCCCACAAATCATTCTTATAAGTATCATCAATAGACAAAGTTGATATTTGTCGAATATAGTTTGGTTGTGCATATTCCACATTTGAATTTGCTCTCAAAGAAATCAAAACTTCATTAAGATTTTGTCCCTCCTTTAGCTTTAAAACCAACAAATTACCGCTTTTTATTGTTTCCTCTGTTTCATAACCACTGGTCCAGTTAAAAATTAATTTTCGCAGTTCACTACTCAACGAAAAGGCTGAACTCAAATTAATTTTGTCTTTCTTGAATTTTACAATTACCTCGTTGGGTACATATGGCTTGATATCTTCCTGACTCTTAATGGGTAACTCAATCGAAAATGATTTCGTTTCCAAGGCCAAGGCCCCCCTTTCCACCCCCATAAACAAAACAAATAACCAAGCAATAACTATCAAAAACTTCTCAAAATTAATTTGTTTCATTTATAAAATAAATATACTGATAATCCAGTATGAATTAAGTCAAAAATAAATGCAACAGGCATCCTTTTTTTGTCGATATTGCTTTTTACCTGCATTTTAGGTACAATATTTCACAATCCAACCTAGAAAAGTCAAACCAAGATTGAATTTGAAAAACTGCTATTTATGAAACTCAGAAAACCAATTCGAGTTATTTACATCTCCACTTACATTCCCCAAAAGTGTGGTATAGCCACCTTTACCAAAGATGTTACCACTGCTATCAATTTGTTAAATCCACATGCATTGGCTGAAATTATGCCAATAGTTAAAGACAACGAAAATCCTGATTTTCCCTGGGAAGTAAAAAACAGGATAATTCGTTCCGATTTAAATTCTTATCTAAAAGCCGCAACATACATCAATAATTCTAGTTGTGATTTGGTTTTGATTGAACACGAATTTGGTATATTTGGCGGAGAATGTGGTGATTATTTAGTTTCACTATTAAAAAATGTCAATAAACCAAAGATTTTAACCTGTCACACTATTATTATTGATCCTAAAAATGAGTGGGGTCAAAGCTTTCAAAAATTAATCAACCATGTTGATGCTTTTACTGTCATGACTAACGACAGTGCCAAAAAATTAGTTTCTCTTTATGGAGTTAAAAAAAATGCCATTACTGTTATTCCTCATGGCACTCCTGATTTTACCTACAATTCTACTGAATATTTTAAAAAAAGGAAAAAACTGGCTGACAGATTGGTTCTGGGAAATATAAATTTAATTTCTCAAAGAATTGGTATCGAATATGTTTTTGATGCCGTCGCCCAAATTGTCGAAAAATATCCTCAAGTTCTATATCTGGTTATCGGTCAAACTCATCCTGGTGTTTTGGAATATGAAGGTGAAAAATATAGAAATTTTTTAAAACAAAAAATTAAAAAACTGGGAATTCAAAAAAATATTAAATTTGTTAATCATTATTTAACCATTGAAGAATTAACCGGTTGGTTAAAAGCAATTGATATCTATATCACTCCCTACCTGGATCCTCAGCAATCTTCTTCTGGAGCTCTTGCCTATGCTATAGGTGCCGGTAAAGCCTGTATTTCTACCAGCTATTTGTACGCCGAGGAAACTCTATCCAGGGGTCGTGGTATTTTAATTCCTTTTCAAGATTCAACTGCCATCGCCAAATCCGTCATTAGCCTTGTCGAAAATAAATCAAAAAAAATACAAATGCAAAAACGAGCTTACAAGTACGGTCGTTTTATGACTTGGTCTAGTGTCGCCCTCCAACATCTCGATCTCTTTACCGAAATAATTAAGAAACATGATAGGTCAAAACCCCACCAATCAAGTTAACTACCTTTTAAAATTAACCGACAGTATTGGCCTGATTGAACATTGTTGTTTAGATAAGCCTAATTATATCGAAGGTTATTGTGTTGATGACAATGCCCGGGCCATACAAGTTTGTCTCCGGTACCAATCTCAATTCCCTGTTTTAAAAAATGCTTTCCCTCTTTACTATCATTTTATAAAGTCTGCCTACAAAAATAAACTCTTATACAATGATCTAAATCTGGATAATAGCTGGCAGCAGATTTTTGAAAGGGACGGTGAACACCTTGGTCGAAGTCTGGCAGCTTTAGGTGAAATTATTAAATTTGAACCATCATTAAGTTTAGATGCTACCAATCTTTTTAATCAGTTATATCGACTCATCAATCCAAAAACCTCCCATCATCTTCGAACCTTTGCCCAAATTATATTGGGATTACAATATTATCAATCAGAGAATATAAAAATTTGGGCCGATTTACTTGTTTCCCATTACAAAAAAAATAAAATTAATTCATGGAATTGGTTTGAACCACAACTTTCTCACGATAATGGCCGTTTACCTCTAGCCTTGTTAATCGCCTATCAAATCACCCATAAAAGCTCCTATCTGAAGATAGCTCTTGAATCCCTGGATTTTTTAACCAAACAAACTTTCAATAAAGAAACCAACTGTTTTGTCTTTCCTGGAAACAAAAAATTTTTTGGGCAACAACCGATTGAAGCCGGTTCCATGGTCGAAACTTATTCTTTAGCTTTTCACCTAACCCGGGATAGAAAATATTTTCAACTCTCCGAGAATGCCTTCAATTGGTACTATGGCCAAAATGTTTTGGGGCTTAGCCTTGTCAATTCCAAAACTGGGGGAATTTACGATGGTTTAGAAAAAGATGGAGTTAATCTCAACCAAGGAGCTGAATCAGTTCTCTCCTATCTTCTAGCTTTCAATAGTTTAAAAAATCTTCGGTAAAAAAATTATCAGACCTACAGCCGCACTAATAAATGCCATTATCAACACTCCACCGGCAGCCAAATCTCTCGTTGCTCTGGTTTCTTCATAGTCACAATTACATTTCTTTTTTACTACGTTAGCTAATTCCTCAATACTGGTATTAAGCAACTCGGCAGAAAATACCAAGGCAATTAAAATTAAAACTATTGACCACTCAGTTAAATTTAAGTTAAAAATCAACCCCAAAAACATCACTGCTATCGCCATCACCGCATGAACTTTCATATTTCTCTCTTTAAATCCCCGCCATACCCCTCTTCCCGCAAAATAAAAACCTTGCAAAAATTTTTGACACCATTGTTTCATATTTTTATTCTATCCTAATACACTAACTTTTTCTTTTCTTCTCTAAAATGTTTCACAAAACTAACCGATTTACTAATTAGGATTGCCGTTATCAACCACCAGGTACCAACCACATAACCAGCCACCACATCACTGGGATAATGTACCCCCAAATAAACACGGCTAAATCCAATTAACAACATCAAAGTCATTGCCATCACTGTAATTATCAAGCTTAATTTTTTCTTTCTGGTGAAATGATATACATAAAAAGCCATCGCCAAATAAAAAACACTTGAATTCATTGCATGTCCCGAAGGAAAGCTATACGAAGTTTCAATCACCAATGGCATAATTTCTGGTCTTGACCTCTGAATTACTTCTTTCAATATCAGGTTGAGTATCACCCCCATTACTAAAATAATCGTAAATGCCAATGCTTCCCGTTTATGTTTCTCCCAAATCAATAATATAACCACTAAAATTGAAATCCCAATCATATATTCTGCCCCAAAATCAGTCACAAACATCATAATTTTTGTCAATCCCGGACTACGCCAACTGTATATTAATCCAGAAATAATTTTGTCTAAATTTAGAGTGTCAGCCTCAAATATTTCATGAAAAATTTTAAAAAATGCTAAAGCCATTACCAAACTAGACACAATCCCTACAAATATTTCCAGTAATAAAAGCAAAAAAAATTTTGAGTGTAAGACAATCTTTCTCATTGTTTTAGTATAACTAAATTACTTCCCCAATTTATTCCACTTCATTGGAAATTTAGTTTTTACCCCCAGTAAATCAAAATATTCCACAAAAAAAGTTAATTCAGTTCTCGGTAGCTCATTTCCTTCTCTATCAAAGGCAAAATCATATTCTTCTTCCACTCTTATTAATTTAAATTTTTCTAAATTAAAGAATTCTTTCATTTGTTCTTTAATTACATTTTTTAGTATTTCCCCTTTTTCCACTTTACTGGCCACATAACAGTTGTCCTCTTTCAACAAATAAACATACTCTTTCGTCACTGGGTCTTTTGACAAAATAACATAAAAAATAAAATATTTTTTTAGAGCCGGTAAAAATATTGTTTCCAATTTTTTAAAATTTTTTGGAGGTATAGATTCATCCTTTTGAAGCGGATAAACCAGAGTCACTTTTTCTCCGAGGATATCGGAAACATTTTCAGGTTTTAATAATTCTTTTATTGTTTCTATCCCTTTTATACTTCTCAAATCATCAGCGTCGTAATCCGCCGCCTCAAACACCTCTTCACTGATTTGCGGATCTTTTATTTTGAGGTCCAACAATATCGCCAATTCTTTTATCGCTTTTTTAAAAAACGTAAAAAAGCCAGTATCGACAGCATAAGAACAAGAAGTCCAATAACATCCCTCCTCTTTTTGGAAAAAAAGTTCAAAACCCGAATTCTTTTTCCCTTCTGACAAATCGGTATACACCGAAAATCCTTCTGCCAATTCACCTACTTCCGGATAATATTCTGAGGCATCGATTTTTGATTCTAATCTTTCTTTTACCTCCGATTTTTTATACGGCTTCAAAATTCCATCTTTTCTATATAAAAATATATCGTAACTCATTGGATTCTAAATTGTTAAAATATAACCATTATATGCCATATCATCAAAAAGATTCTTTATCTCAAAATTTCATTAAATTTTCGGAGTTAGCAGCTGAACTTATTGCCTCATCCAATATTTCCCAAAACGATTTGGTCCTGGAAATTGGTCCCGGGCATGGTGTTATTACCAAGCAATTAATCAAAGTTTGTCGTCAGGTAATCGCCGTAGAAAAAGACCCGACCTTGGCTCAAAAATTAATTGATAGTACAAAAGATATTCCCAATTTAGAAATTCATTTAGATGATTTTCTAAAATTCAAATTACCCGCCTCTCCCTACAAAGTATTTGCCAATATCCCCTTCTCCCTGACTGCTGAAATAATTTCCCGTTTCTTAAAATCCACCCCCCTTCCTGAATCTATGTATTTTCTCATGCAATTTGAAGCCGCTCAAAAATTTGTCGGGCAGCCGGAATCTCAAAGTTCTCTATTGTGTAAACCCTGGTATGAGATAAAGATAATCGGTGATATTGACCGGAGTAACTTCACTAAAAAACCCCAAATTATTGTCGTCTTCGTTGAATTCAAAAAAAGACCTTTTCCTTTTATAAAAGATGAATTTAAAAATGAATATCGTGATTTCATTCTTTATGGTTTCAATCAATGGCAACCCACTTTTTTAGAATCTTATCAAAAAGTATTTACCTATCCTCAATTAAAAACATTTGAAAAAACTTTTAAGCTCACCGGATTAAAACCGACTGAAGTATCTTTTGATTCCTGGCTCCAAATCTTCAAAACCTATCTCAAAATCGCCAATTCTACCCAAAAAGAAACCATCAATACTTTTCGTCCGAAAAATCTATTATAATCTCAACTCCCATTCTTCTTGTTCATTTTAATGACATCTTTGTGTAATTTTTCCAATCTGTTTTCAATATCTTTGATAGCCGAAATTACTTCATCATCATCTTGCTCTTCTTCAATGTAATCATCAGAAATCTCCTTGACATCATCGCCTAAATCTTCAACATCTTCCTGAATATCATCAATATCCCTCTCTACTCCTGCCAAGCTTTTTGTGGTTTTATTGACTGCCATCTGAATAAAAATAGATAAATATATTGCTTCAAGAGATACCACTGTTGTCAAAATTAATAAAATATCATCAATCGTGTAACCTATAAATTTCAACGCAAAAATACCCACAAACAAAAAAGTATGAATCACTATTGAAATTGGAGTTCCAATCGCACCGGTTAATTTTTCTGAAATAATTTCTAGCCTCTTCATCTTCTTAGCCTACCACTAATTTTCAAAACCAACCACCCACTAGCCCTTAACAGCGTGTTAATATCTAGACTATATGACAACTGAAATCGAAGTCTGCCCAAAATGTGGCGCCCCACTCTCTGAAGTTACCAAAACCAGTACCGGTCGTGAACTTCAACGCTGTACCAAGGGTTCTTGGGATGCTCAAGCCCACAAAATTGTTGGTTGTGACTACGTCAAATGGCTTGAAGTTAAACCAGTTGAATTAGACGAAAAATGTCCCAAATGTGGTTCTCCCTTAATTCTTCAAACCACCCGTTTTGGTAAAAAAATGAAAAAATGTTCTGCTGGTTCCTGGGACAAGGAAACCAAAAAAGTTATCGGTTGTGATTATGTTGAATGGATTAATGGCACTACTGAAAAACTGGACGAAAAATGTCCAAAGTGTGGTGAAAATCTAGTTCTCTTCACTACCGTCAACGGTAAAAAAATGAAAAAATGCTCCACTTCTGGCTGGGACAAAGACGCCAAAAAGGCTACTGGTTGTGACTATGTTCTTTGGTTAAAAGCCGGCCAAAACGAATCCGACACTGGAGAAGAATATCTACCCCCAGAAGAAGAGGAAGTAAAATAAATCTTATTTTCTGACAAACAAAATTGCATTGGGAATATCGCGTCCTGGGCCATATTTATAACCACCAGACCACAAAGCTGTTGAACCACCACTATCCAAGTTAAGAGCATTATCCATTCCCATGGCTACCAACACTTTGGCTGATCCCACCACCGATACCCCCCTTACTAC
>Ga0265297_10006049_pt1 | contig 17901 bp, 14 predicted proteins | sample Munlanlwell13791_FD_192502 | JGI IMG/M metagenome (GOLD analysis project Ga0265297, IMG submission 192502) | Leachate microbial communities from a municipal landfill in Southern Ontario, Canada - Leachate well 137-91 | ecosystem: Engineered > Solid waste > Landfill > Unclassified | place...
GCGGTTAAAGAACCAGGGGTGTGCAGTGATTTTTTTACGGGGAAAGAAAAAATTAGTCCTGGATGAATAAGGGATTCTACCAAGAAAGTTTTTATAAAGCGTCCCTATTCTGCATGCTGTCGCGTCGGGGTGGCTCAGCCTGGTCAGAGCGCCTGACTCATAAGCTCAGCTCAAAGGTTCGTCAAGAGTATAGTTACGCTAAGATATCAGGAGGCCGCGGGTTCAACTCCCGCCCCCGACACCTCTTTAAATACTCAACAGGAGAAAAATGTCTTATTTTTCACAGCCCGACATTGAACCTTATATTGAAAAAAATTGGATAAAGAAAAAATAAAAGTGTCGTAATTTCACATTCCTTCTTCTGCATCTTTTTTATTGCAACAAAGATTTAAATATCGAGGGATTGTTTATTTTTTCAAAGGGTAGAAAAGAGATGAAGAAACACCTCATTTCATTCCTGGTCCTATGTCTGGTATTATCCACATCTTTAACAAGTGGTTCAAATCAAAATGAGAAATCTTCTGATGGACAACCAAGGAATATCCTAGGTGATGGTCCTATGAATTCTTCATGGCCGATGTTCGGTCATGATCCACGCCATACTGGGAGAAGCCCTTATAGCACAGCGAATAATCTTGGGAGAATAAAATGGGAATTTGAGACAAAATGGTGGATCTCAACCAGTCCAATCATCGATATGAATAATACTATCTACATAGCAAGTTGGAATACCTTATTTGCCGTGTACCCCAATGGAACTGAAAAATGGCATTGGAACAATTCCGAATTGTATGAATCCTCCCCTGCATTAGCTGAAGATGGAATCATATATATCGGCACTGAAAACGGGTATCTTTTTGCTATCAATGCTAATGGGACTACTAAATGGATGTTTCAGGCGAATGATGGAATACACTGCGCTCCAACTATCGATAACGACGGAACTATTTATTTTTGCACCTTTGCTGAGAACGGAAAATTCTATGCGGTCAACCCGAATGGGACAGAAAAATGGCATTATGACGCGGATTTCTATTGTCATATGTCTCCAGCGATCGGAGACGACGGGACTATTTACTTCAATTCACATGTATACCTTTATTCGTTTTATGCGAACGGAACCCTAAAATGGAAGCTGAAGTTGGGGGATCCAAATTTCACGTTCCTCGGGGCACCTTCGGTTGGAGATGATGGAACCATTTACATCCCCTGTGACCCTGGGGTTCTCTACGCTGTGAATCCAAATGGAACGATACAATGGGTAAGTCCAACGATATGGGGCGGTTGGGCAGCACCCTCCATCGGGCTTGATGGAACTATCTACATTGGGTATAAGCATCTATTTGCCTTTTATCCAAACGGCACTCAAAAATGGGTCTTTATACCAGATGGAGATGAGTGGCATAGCATTGATTCAAAAACCTATGCTATTTCTGCGGATGGCACCATCTATATTGGTACAATGAAGGATAGTCAAAATTGTTATCTCATTGCGGTAAATCCAGATGGAACTGAGAGATGGAGACAATGGATTAGTGACGAACGGGCATTATCATCTCCTGCTATCGCCTCTGATGGGACAGTCTATATCGGGTCGTATAAGAACCTAGGCGGAGCATTGTATGCGTTTGGTATCGGTGAGTACGAGGCGGATGCGAATGGACCCTATTTCGGGTTGACGACTGAGCCTATGCAGTTGGAGGGTGAAGGGCGGAACGGGACAGAACCATATCGTTATCATTGGGATTTTGGGGACGGGAATAATTCGAATGAACAAAACCCTCGTGTAATTTATAGACATCCGGGTAACTATTCAATCACGTTGACCGTCACAGACAACAACAATAATATCACAACTGATACCACATGGGCTTGGATTCAGGAAACCAATACACCACCATCCACACCAACGCTCCGAGGCCCGATTTATGGGAAAAGAGGTATCTCATATACCTATGATTTTATAACCACAGATCCAGACGGAGGCATCGTATATTATACCATCCGATGGGGAGACGGTCAAAGTATTGATTGGTTTGGACCATTCAATTCAGGAGATTATGCCAATCGATCCCATGTTTGGGATATGAAACTACCCTATACTATCTCCGTGAAAGCAAAGGATCCCTATGGTGCAGAGAGTGAATGGACTACGTTGAAAGTGCATATGTCAGATATTTGGATACGACTCGCAAGAAGATTTATTTTTGCCACCGTTATCATCAGGAACTCAGGCTCATCTCCACTATATAATGTCACCTGGAAAATATTATTTTATAAGGGCGTTGGAGGTGTTCTTTTTTCAACCGGTGGACCCTCGGAAGGGACGATTCCGATCCTTCATGCGTTCACCGCAAAACGTATTCCTATCTTTTTGACCGGCCTGGGGTTAATCGATATTGTTATCAAAGTGATGGATGAAACAAAGTTGGAGGAAGTATATGCTGTCGGTCCATTTTTTTTCTTTGGTGTACCAGGCTGAGAGCTTTATTTGTATCATTTTATAGAAAAAAATGAGATTTGAACTTGGAGTTGAAATCCAGTCCCCTGCACAAAAAATATCATCAAAAATTTTATCTACGAAAATACAATTATGATATTCTATACTGCAATTTTCTCTCTTTTTATGGGTCGACACTGAACAATTACCACTGATGTCCGCCCCCGACATCCTCTTTTTATACTCAACAGGAGAAAAAACATCAATTTTTTATTAGATGCACAGTGAACCCGCAAACCATAACATTGAAAACCTGCAATTACAGAAAAATACATCCGTTGTTATTGTTACTTTTTTGGTAGGAAGATAGGTTTTTAAGAAGATTTCTCCTGTACATATAAGAGAATGGAGGAAAAGAATATGGAAAAAAATGAAAAAGAGAAACGTAAATTCACTTATACCAAGCCTGCTGCATGGAGCGGAACACTCGGGTTCCTCGTCGCAATCGTGTACACCGTGTATAATTATTTCAAATCAGGGGTTACTGAACCGCTCGGTGGGTTCATTGGTGGAACGATCGGCCAATTCTTTTTAATCATCCTTGGCTTTGTTGTGGTCGGAGTCATCCTCTTCGTGATTTATAAATATGTGAAGAAAATATAACGATAAAACAGCGCTCCGCAGAACAATATTCCTTCCTCAGAACACGCATCATAAGGTTAAAGAGATGGGAAACACGGTGAGCAAAAAATTAAATACAGTGGAAAGAATAAATGATATTGTTGGAGGGAACCAGACGGAGAAACGAACAATCAAACACTCGTTACTCATATATGGAGCATTGCTATTATGTGCCACTATAGACCTTGCGCTCTCCTACAACTATTTCCTCTATGACACCGAGCTTTTTGTCACCACCGAAGCAAATGTCGAGTTCGTCCATTTCCTGACCCAGGGAGTCTTCCCGATCCATAATTTCCTCAAATTCATCCTCGCATTCCCCCTCCTCTTATTTCTTCTCAGCTGGTTTGACATCCTCCGCGAAAGCATGCAGAGCACCACGATGTTTTTCATCGAGCGTTGCGGCAGAATAGTCACAGTCTCAATCCCAGGATTATTCTGTGTTTCCTACAGCTGTTCCGGGGTGACATGGTATACGAATTCCCCAGTGATTTACGATATTCTCTCTGTTCTTGACTCCCTGATATCTGGGTGCATCATGATTGTCCTCTGCATCCTTTTCATATCAACACTCTATCTGTTACTCGGTCAAGAGAAAATGATGCCGAAAAACCAAGAGACATAACACAGAGAACTCTTTTTGCAAGGAAATTATCGAGCATGATTGAACAGAGATGCGAATAAATACTCATAACAAGATATAAATACTCAAACGAAGATTTTCAATCGAGAAAACCCCTAATTTGGGGAAGGAACACCACATGAAAACAAAATATGTAGGGATGATCATTGTAATGCTGCTGATACCCACGGTCGCATCTATGACACTGACTATTACCCATGAAACCATCCAGCCACAAGCAACAAAAGCAATATTGTATCAACCAACCTTGTTTGATTGGTGGGGGGTTGATCAACAACAAATAGACCATTGTGGCCATGGTATTATCCTCACGCCGCCTTCTACCCACGCCCAAAGTTTTACCCCAACAAAAGATAAACTCACGGCAGTCCGCCTCTATATGTTCAAATACGGCGCCCCACCAGAGCCTGTTCACATAACAGTTTCTATCAGAGATAATTTAACAGGTGCAGACCTCACGACAAAAACCATAGACACCACGGTTGTTTCCATCGGAATAGGCAACGATGCAAAATGGGTTCTGTTTGATTTTAAGGATATCATGGTTACCCCAGGGAATACCTATTACATCGTGTGCTCCGGGGATGCCGGTGATGAGGCAAACGCGTATTGTTGGTTTTACAACAATGAGGATACCTACACCAGCGGCGAAGCCTGGATAAAATCAGATGAGATGTCGGTCTGGACGAATTTTACCCATGGTGGATTCAATCCAGATGATTACTGTTTTAAAACCTATTGCAAAAAACCATTCGGCGGGGCGATTCCATACAACTATCAAATACCTCAGCCATCCTCATCGGAGAGACCCCTGCTTGTGCTCTGGCACCACATCATCGAACGATACCCAAATGTATTCCCTATCTTTGGAAACCACTAAAATTCAAATCACAACCTCATCTATTTTTTTAATCTCTAATTCAATATGAGAACTCTGAAGAGAAAAAGAGAGGGAACAGGTTATTGCTCATATTCATCGGTGACTTTTCCAATCGCATTGATGAGGCCGTCGAGTTGTTTGATGATTTTTAACGCCTCGATCTTACTTCCCTTGAGTTTTATCCTGTTTTTCAGAAGAGCCATGGCAGTCCCAATCTTTCCTTCGAAAATATCCCGATACGTCCCGTAGTTCCCAGTGATGACGAACACCGCATTCTTCTCTGTGATGGTATTTCCGATGCGCAGGATGAAATCACTCAACCGCCCCTCGGTAAGTTCAAGATAGAAATTCATCGTGGAATCCGTAGGTGGCACATGCTCAATCACCCCCTGCACCGAAGTCGTGAGATTCCCCAGATCTTTTACGGGGTCGAGGTGCTCATGAATATATTTTTTCCCGTATTCAATCCATTCCTCAGACAGAAATTTTACCATTCCTCAAAGTCTCCTAACAATGAATGAAGCACGTTCAGAAACATGGCATCCTCCTCCGGGGTCAGTCCCTTCGGTAGAGGATACAGCACATGCTCCTTGCGGTAGATCCCTTTGAAGAGATAGTTGACTAGTGTAAATATCTTCCCCAGCACCAGGGATTTCTCGGTGGTCTCCAGCAAAGTCGTACTGATCCTGCCTGCGACATCAGCGTCATTATGATCGTAGAAATAGTCATACTCAATGTACACGAATTTCCCCTGATCCAACGGACTGATGAACCCAAGGGCATGTTCCAGTCGATGTTTATCCCCCACATCGGCAAACATCTTGATCCATCGCAGGATGTGCGCTTTATCACCCGCCCACACCGCGCCTCCCGGGCCCATCGCCATCCGCTGCCGCATTAACCGCGACGGCAGTATCCGGAACGCATGCAACCATACCACGTTCGTAAACTCAGGTTTCGCATAGATTTTTTTGAAGAACTCCTGCAGATCAGCATCATAGACTTTCGCGATGTTCGCAGGGGTTGCATCCAACCCTTGCTCCAGATGTTTCTTCATCGGACCGGCAAAGACTGCTCTCAGAGGATCCTCCTCCTCGGAGAGTATCTTCATAAATTCACTTTGTTTCAGGGAGGCAAGCTTCGGGGACCCTAGGATCAGGGTCTTCAACATGGGTTGATCAATAGTATACTCAGCGATCTCTTGGATAATCTTTTTATCCTCCTTTTTGCACACGACATCCAGCACGTACCGGAGTTTCAGATAGTTTTTACATACGTCCTCAAAATCGGTGGCGATTTGACGGGTCGGGCAGATGAACTCCGCAAGATACTTATACGAAAGAACAGCCAGTGACAATCCCACCCCACGTCGCCCCAATTCCAAAACCATGTCCAGGGCATCCTCGACGTTGTCGAAAGGAACAAATACGGCTTCTTCATCATCAAATACAGGAAACAGTTTCACGGTAGCTTCGGTAACAATATAGGGGGGACTCAAAGAGATATTGACAAACCCATTGTCCACGGAGTACGGGTTGGCAATTTCCAGCTCATGATGACGTTTCATCGTGCCATCGTTTTCCACTAATTCCAGGTCAATGAAATTATCTGCAAAACACCCATAGGTATTTCCCCAGGTGGTCACAATCCCTGTGGTTGCGAGGTTTGCACAGACATGTGCACCCGCCTCCGCGACGTTTACCCTAAGGCGATGCTGATAAGCTTCTTTCTGCAACTCAAATGAGGTCACTCCTGCTCCGACGATTGCGGTGCTACTCTCGGGATGAATCTCCAATTTTTTCAAACGTATTAAATCGATGATAATACCGCGTTCAAGGTTTGTCGCATGTGCAAGTACCGTGGGGGATGCCACGGATAACGCAGTCCCACCACTCCGCGGAAGAAATGGGATGTTCTGTGTATTTGCAAATTTGATAATCTGCGAGACTTGCTCGGTGGTCTCTGGTATAACGACATAATAATCCAAGGGAACATCAGGCGGTATGATGGAACGGATATACGAAGCAAGAATCATCGGATCATTGGTCGCCCATTGCTCCCCAACAATCGCTCGAAGACCTTTAACAATGTCATCCTCGGGAACCTGCTGTAGCTCGCTTGCATCCAGAGAGTTGGCATATTCTTTTAAGGCTTTGGCGACCTTCTCAGGTCGTAACTGTGTCGCGAAATTACATTGCTTGTCACAAATTCCACACAGGCTACAGGAATTCGCAATGTCGAGGAGCGTCTTGGTTGGTTTTATGATGCCGTCGTTGAGGTGTTTGACCAGCTCCATGCGACCCTGTGGCCAATACGCAAGATACCCATGTTTCTTCCCGGATGGACATAACCCGGTCCCCAAAAAATCAATGCGGCACATCCCGCAATGGGTGCCTTTCCTGGCGATCGCAACAGCATCCTCCAAACCAGTTTTTTTTAATGTCACTCCTTTCTGATGTGTCATTTTTTCCCCCGTGGTAATCATTCGTACGAGTTTTCATGTCATGACCCCTCATAAATGTTGTTATAAGTATTTCAAACGAACCGTATTCCAAAAAAAGAATACGATATCATTAATCAAAATCATGCAAGTAGAATATATCACAAAAAATTCGAAATTTCCAAAGGTCTAGGGTATGACCCTGGGAGCAATCATATCCGTCCCTTGCATGAAGGCCAAAGGGGTCAACTTACACGGAAGCGAATCTCTCCGAAATAAAATGGAAGAAAAACGAAAGAAGCGGATGTGCCTGAAGAAACGTCTCAAAGAAGCTGCGGTCGAATATGGTGGTTTTCGGCATCGTCACCTGCAGGGTTGCCCATGAGGTCTCCATGTTGAAAATGTCTTTTGCTTTCACTTTCACCGCATAGGTGCCTTTTTTTGACCATGAATGATTCGCTTGCATTGGAGCACCGGGTGGTATTGGTCCAAGCCATCCGGTATTGGTTCCATCGTCCCAGTCAAACCAGTAGTAGATCGGGTCCCCATCGATATCCACCGTAGAGCTTGTGTACGAATATTGCTGCCCGGGTTTCCCCTGGGCAGGCCCGGTAAGAGTTGGAGTGTTTGGTGCGTTATCAATCGTCACGGTATCTGAGGAGGGGGTAGGATCGATATTCCCCACCGAGTTAATCGCACGGGTCTCAATCAGATGAGGACCATGAAGGAGAGGCATCGTGGTGAACTGGTAATTTTCCATTGGTTGGTTATAGGCTCCATCGCTAGGGGCTGCTGCGAACCAGTACCCTCCGTCGATGCGATATAATACCACCATGATTTTATTCACGGTCACATCGTTTCCCGCACACCCCGGTTGAGGATTGTTATTTGGATACGGAACCTCAGTCGCACTCCCGGTAAACGTCAGTACTTGATTTGGAGTAGGATCTTGTGGATAGGGATTAAGGACCGTCTCCGGGAAGGTATCAACGATATCCTGGATGGTGTCGCCATCGGTGTCCCGCCATCCTACCTGTAGTTTTGTCCCTGAGGAAAGAGCAAGGGTATTGGTATCCATGAGACACCCGGAGCCTTCCACATCCGCAGCATTCAAATAACCACTGTACTCAGTGATTCCATCGTATTCATCAGTCGCCCAGAAGATATGACCAAACTCATGCGCCATTACTTGATTCATGCAGGAAATTCCCCACCCGTCGTTATTGTATGTCATGACGATATAGGGGCCGCCTAGGTACGCATAGGCAAAATATCCATCGGAGAAACTCCCGTCTGCGTCGTTGCTACTATCCACCAGAAAGACGGTCAAGCCCCAATCAGTCCCCTTCGCGGTTCGCATCGCGTTCACGTAATCCCGGGTTCTCTGCATCCAATCCCCAGAGGTATACCCAAGAGCAGCCATCGCTTCGCAGACCCAGAGTTTCTCGTAGGTGGGATTGGTCATCGCAGAGGGATGAATAATCGGCTCGTAACTAGTTGGTACCGCGGTGTGAACATCCAAGACATAACTAAGACTCGCCCATTGGTTCTGGTTCATCCACCAGGTCATCGCTTGATTAATCTGAGTCTGCACATTGGTGGTTTCTGTAGTATTCCAGTTTTCCGTATTTGGGTCGATTACTCCGTTACTTTCAAGGAAAATCACCCCAACGCTCACCGAGCCGATGAGATATTCACTGGTATCGTAATAACCTGGACCAGGGCCGACAGCGTGACGATCAAAAGGATCAATATACCGAAGCAGATCATTGCTTAATACCTCGATTCGCCCTGTAGAACTCTCCGAAGGAAAGCTAATGGTTTCATCGGTGTTCCCACGAATCGGGGAAATCGGTAAGGTACTTGCGCACATTAATAACAGCAGAAAAAAACCAATAAGTTTATGTTTCATATACTTCCTCTTTATTAGATAAAGAGATTTGATTATTTATATCTTACTTTATCATAAATATATGATGTTTTTCGAAAGGATAAAAAACCCAAGTTTTCTTAACGAGGCGATGCTCTCCTCCATTCATGTAAAACGTACGAAACGTTAAGACTATTTTTTTACGAAAAAGGAGACAAATACCCTTTTTCAGTCGAAGTAAGTATATACAGAAAATATAGCATATATGTATTAAAAGAACAGACAAATTGGGTAAAAAATTATATATACATCCTGTATTAAAATATGGAAGAGAGTGAACCTGTATGCAACAAACTAGGAGAAAAATCATTCCCGTCTCATTCATTGGTGTTCTGCTTCTTCTTCTCATCGTTCTACCGGGATGTCTGCATAAAATTCCAGAAGATCCCAATACATTTTCCCGGACCATACTCGTAAACGAACTCGAACGCAGCTACCGAATCCATGTTCCACCATCGTTATCACCCAATAGCACTCCTCCACTCATCTTCGTTCTTCATGGAGGTGGAGGCACTGCAGAGGGAATGGAAAGAACGCTTACACAAGGTGGTTTTAATACACAGGCGGATCAAGAGAACGCCATCGTCGTGTACCCTGATGGGATTGAAAAGAATTGGAATGACGGGCGAAACAATGTCAGTGACCCAGCGCACCAGCAAAATATCGATGATGTAGGATTCTTTGCAGCTCTTATTGAAAAACTTTCTCATGAATTCAATATCAATCCAAAACGAATCTATGCCACAGGCATCTCGAACGGGGCGATGATGTCCTATCGACTCGCTTGCGAAATACCAGAAAAAATCGCAGCAATCGCACCGGTTGCAGGTGCACTCCCCATCGATTTACTCCCCTATAACATCTCCGCGGTTCCCATCTCGGTCTGTGTCATCAGCGGCACCCACGACCCGCTTGTCCCTTGGGAGGGAGGACAAGTTGGGTTTCCAAGAAAGCCCCGTGGTATTGTGATTTCCGTTCCAGAATCGGTGTTGTTTTGGGTGATGCATAACAATTGCACTCCCAATCCGGAAAGTACCGTACTACCCGACGTGGATCCGACAGACCACACCTGGGTCCAACGAGATACGTATTCGAATGGTACAAATACCACCGAGGTGGTTCTGTACACGATCTATAACGGTGGTCATACCTGGCCAGATGGACCTCAATACTACCCTGAGTTTCTCATTGGAAAGACAACACATGACATCAACGCAAATGCAGTGATATGGGAGTTCTTCTCAACCCATCCAAAACAATGATGCGGATATCAACAAGAATCCTAAGGTTGATAAAAAATTAATATTTTGGTTTCTGATGGAGTTGCAGGTAGAGGTCATTGATCTCTTTTTTTAGCTCCATCATCTTCATCTCTCGATTTACGGTGATGTCTTTATATCGCTCTAGTTCATTGATTTTCTCTCGTAACGCTTGCTCGGTTTTTTTATTCTCGGTGATATCCTCCATCGTGGTATAGACAGAGATGACGGTATTGTTCTCGTCAAATAAGAAAAAGTCATGGGCGACGAAGTGTTTTTTCTCCCCTGCTTTTGTGTGGTACTCTCTTTCGCGCCCACCAGTGTATGATTTCCCCTGGAAGATCTTCTGTGCAAAGGATTTCTGTGCCGGGGTTCTTTCGTTTTCCGAGATAAAATCGAAGATGGATTTTCCAAGAACCTCTGCTTTTGTATACCCAAAGGTCTGGCACCATTTCTCATTGACGTCTGTGATACGACCCTCAGGGGACAACGTATGATAGGGAACCGGTGCTTTTTCGTATAGGAGCTTGAATTTTTTCTCGGATTCTTCTAAGTTTCTTTGTGTCCGTTTTTTTTCACTGATATCCTTGATAACACCGATAGAACCGACGACCCGGTCTTCATGGTTTTTCAGGACACTTAAGGAGATATCGACGTCGATTTGTTCATTATTCTTTTTTTGTATCTTTGTCTCAAGATGATGGTGCATTCCTTTTTGTCTGATGTTTTGTGACCGGATTTTTTTCCACTCAGAAGCAGGGTATAAATCCTGAACCGGTTTGAGAAACAAATCGTCCTTGTTCATCCCAAGCAGGGTCTCTGCATATTTATTCCAGGAGATGATTTTCTCATGCTCATCGGTCATGGTGATAGCGACCGCAGAGTTGTCGAAAATCGTTCGATATTTTTTTTCTGATTCTTTTAGTTCCTTCTCGACGGTTTTTAACTCGGTGATATCGGTAATGATGGCGACAGACCCGACGATTTCTCCTTTAAATCCTTTTAGGATACAGATGGAAATATCCACATCGAAGGGTTGCTCATTTTTCCGTAGCATCCTGGTTTCCATCCGGTATCGGATTCCTTTCTGGCGAACGTTTTCTTTGCGTATTTTTTCCCATTCTTCAGCAGGATAGAGGGTTTGGACCGGTTTCATGAACAGGTCGCTTTCCTGCAACTGTAAGAGTTCTTCGGTGTATTTGTTCCACGAGACGATACGTTCTTCGTTGTCTGCTAAGGTGATTGCGACTGAAAAGTTTTCAAAAATGGTTTCATATTTTTCCTGAGGACTCACCAGATCGATGACTGTTCGTTTCGGCTCGTACCGTGATGTTTCTTTTGTTTTTGTGGGGATGGGCTCGTTTTGTTCAACGACCGTGTTCGTAGGAATCGCTGCATGAGTGCGAAGTGTTCCTAATCGTTCCTCTAATCGTAAAATCTCCACGATTTTTGGATCATTTCTCACAACATCATCTCCCATGCTATCAGGACAGACCGAAGAATATCTTGGAAGGACTCCCAAGAAAAAACAGCATTCTCTGTCGTCATTGTCTGTTGCTGTATGTCACCACATCCCATCGAAATAGGATATACGAACTGTATATAAAAGATTACTCATAAAAGCGAACCGATGATGAGAATCATTCTTGGGATCTATGAGACATCCAAAGCGAGAGAAAATTTTAAATTCTGCGCTTTATACACTTCTGCGGAGGCATCTGGTAGTATGTGGCTACAAGTACGCTTATACCTCTTAGTTGGTCTCATGTTCGCAATCCTTTTCGGAATCTTCGTTGGGATTGGGTACTATCTCCAAATAACTGGATTGTTCTTTTATCTGTTCATTGTAGGACTGGCTGTCGGGTTTATTCTCCTTCAATACCTCATCGGTCCGAAGATCATTGAATGGTCAATGCGCGTCAAATATGTCAGTGAGCAAGAATACCCACGACTTCATCAGATGGTCGGTGAACTTGCAGAAAAAGCTGGATTACCAAACAAACCACGAATCGGTGTTTCACAACAACCAATACCGAATGCATTTGCGTTTGGGCGTACAAAGAGAGGATCGCGGGTCTGTGTCACTAAAGGGCTCCTTGACCTGTTAAGTGAGGAGGAGCTGAAAGCGGTGCTTGGTCATGAGGTGTCGCATATTCAGCATCGCGATGTGACTATCATCACCATGCTTAGTGTCATCCCGATGATTTGCTATATGATTTATATCTCGTTTCTCTGGGGTGGTATGGGACGTCGAGATCGCAACAGCGGAGGCGCAATAGCAATTGGAATTCTTGCCCTGGTCGTCTACTTTATCACCAATCTTCTTGTCATGTATGGGTCACGAATCCGGCAATACTATGCGGACCAAGGCAGTGCAGAGCTGGGAAACCAGCCGCATCACCTGGCGACTGCTTTGTATAAACTCACGATAAGTTCGGCTAAGATACCAAAGCAAACATTAAAACAAACAGAGGGGATGAAAGCGTTCTTCATCAATGATCCATCGAAGGCGATGTACGAAGTCCGGGAGTTAAAGGATATCGATATGGATATGAGCGGTACGATTGATCAGAACGAGCTAATGATGCTGTCGACAAAAAAAGTCACTCTGAAGACCAGTGATAAACTCCTTGAAGTGCTCAGTACGCATCCAAATGTCGTGAAACGCATCAAACACCTTGCGTCACTTTCAACAAAATAAATAGATCCGGAAAACCATTTTCTTGATTATGTGAATATCTATTTTTCAAGTGTTACAGAGGCTACTGACTTTGCAATAAAAAATCATTACCAGTCTTACCAGGTGTTGAGTGACTACGAGTTCCAAGAGTAGAGAACGGGAAACGCATACTGGAATCGTTCCAGGATTCGTTCCAGGACCTGGATTAATCGTTCCATGAAAAATAGCCTGTCATAGGAAGTGGGCATCGTCACGGTCAGACTACCCCACTCACTCTCTGCTCCATGGCTGTCCCGCGCTTTTGCTGTGATCGTAAACATCCCTCGTTTCTCCCAGGTATGCGACCGGGTGAATGTTTCTCCCGAAGCAAACGGTCCAATCCAACCGCTATTCGTAGTATCCCCCCAGTCAATGTAGTAATGCACCTCATCAAAATCAGGGTCAATTGTCGTGAAATTATAATCAACCGCAACCTTTATTTTTGCTTTCCCAGGACCCATGATCGTCGGTTTTTTTGGCGGCTGATTCTGACCAGGTTTCCTCTTATAACAACCGGTATGGTGCTGATCATATTGGTACATGGGCCATTCCATGTGTGATGCATTATAGACACCGTCCATATCCCAGGCGTAGATATTCCCATCATCCCCTCCAACAACAACCTCGACGAAACTATCGTTGTCGATATCAGCAATCGCCGCTGTGGAATCCACTGAGTCACCAATGACCTTTGGCCAACCGATCACGGTAGTCGCATCATGATGCCAGGCGTATAACTTTCTATTATAGGAACCTACGATAATTTCGACATCTTCATCCCCATCAATATCACCAACAACAGGCTGCGCATAGATATATCCGGAATATGAAAATTCTTCCGCGTAGATTGTCAAAGGCCAGCCTGTGGCAAGGGTTCCATCATGATGCCAGATATAGAAACGGCCAATGGCTGTATTAGGAATCGCACCTCCTGCCAATATCTCCAAATCACCGTCGTTATCAATATCTGCGACGGAGGGTTCAGCAAACGCCAGCCCATTCTCTTGAGGCCAACCAGCTGCGATAGTTCCATCATGATGCCAGACAGCAATCTGCCTTTGCTGAGTAAAACCAGAGCAGGTGATGATCTCTAAATCGCCATCACCCTCGAGATCAGCGATGACCGGAGATGATTTGATATAATCATGGGCCCGCTGTGGCCATCCCTCAGCAACACTACCATCATGATTTAGCACACGCACATACCCGTCCTGGTCACCATAGAGAATCTCCGGGAAACCATCCTGGTCGATATCCGCGGTCGATACAGCGGCCCTCACCGGGCTCCCAAAGGAAACAGGCCATCCTTCAACCGTGATTCCATTATGATGCACCACATAGATTTTTCCTCCGCCATCAGTACTCGGAAGAATAATTTCTAAATCACCATCACAGTCAACATCGATTACTGCTACGGAGGATCGAGCGGCATAGACACTTTTTGGCCACCCAGCCATGATTGTTCCGTCATTGTGCCAAACAAAAATTTTATCTCCCCACATGCCTCCGATGACCTCCTCATTACTCGTTGTGATATTGATATCTGTGAACGTAAGTGATGCTCCTTGGATATAAATAAATTGAAACGGCCATCCAGAGAGCACGTTACCCATCGGATCGATGACATAGTCATAGTTGTTCCCACCAACAGGGCCAATGGTCACAGTACCAAAGCCAATCTCCTGATATCCATCGTGATTGATATCAGAAAGAGCAATGGGGCTCCAGATTGCAACCTGTATTCCCTGAATCTCGTCCGGCCACCCAAACGGGAAATCCGGACGCAAGGTTGGATCAAAATAGACAGTCGCATTGACCATGTATTGTCCTGAATTGGTAAGATAGACGGTGAGGCGGATGGTGCAATACCCTGCTTCGGTGATTGACTCGGTATCCCAAAAACCCAAGGTTCCGTTGATAATCTCTGTTGTTCCGTTATCGACGAGGGTCACACCTTGGGTAAACCATTCGGTGGGCGCAAACCCCACGCCCCATTCAAGCAAGTAGTTCTGAAAATCTGGCATTGATACCGTACCATTTATTTCAACAATATCCCCATTTCGAAATACATCTCCCAACCTTGGGAAATTGATTACTGGTAAGACGAACCGAGGTAGAGGCTCCTGCCGCGGATGAAATCCATCTAAAGAAAGCATCTCCCAAGGAGAATGCCTTGTTTTTTGTTCTCTGGCATCTATAGCGTTTTCCGGGATCTTATTCCCAGTGCAAGGAATAAAACTCATTCCAACAAGTAGACTTATCAATCCAAATACTATTGCTTTTTTCATCTTTATTCCCACCATATTCTTCCCTATCCACATAAGCAGTAATCCTCATGCAAGATTTGGTTTTTCGAACCACCAATTGAATGCTCAAATCTACAGGAAAACGGCTGTTGTTCTACTCGTTATCTCTGACGTAGCCAGATTTCTTCGTCCAGCATCGAGAATATGATGATCTGTTTTCCTTGAGCTGTTTTTTCTAACGCACCGACTCTAGCGGTTATACTGATTGGACCAAGTCCGAGGAACATCCCTGTCTTCATGGTTGTTGATTGTCCAGCAGGGATGGCGTCAATGATACCTTCCGCTGTTTTGGTGATGAACCCAAGGATACCTCCTTCCACATGGATCAGCCAGGGGACATCGGTTGCATCCTCTTCTTTATTGTTCGTAATCAGGATGGACACTCCGACACCACCGGTGATGCTGAAGTTAATATCACCCGGAACTTCAGAGACTTGAATTGGTTTTGTAAGCGTATCAGAGGCGTTTTCTCGATCTGTCACCGTCAAGGTCAAGTTAAAGGAACCAGGCCATGCATAGACATGCTCAATGGTCATTCCATTCCCTGCAATCCCATCCCCGAAATCCCACACATAGGAGACAATGTCTCCATCGGGGTCATAGGATCGAGATGCATTAAACATCACTGGTTGACCAACCAGGGGTTCTTCCGGTTGGTAACTGAAATCAGCGACCGGTGGTTGATTCACACCCGGGCAGTGCAATTTCGCGATAAATACATCGAAATCTCCATGGGTGGTTAGTGTCGTGTCCCCGAACAGGGCGGACCCATCGAAATACCCGGTCACATATACAACCCCAGTGTTAGACGCTGTAAGAGCATAACCTTCATCCCAGTCAGCGCCACCTGCGCTGATCGCCCATTGCCAGTGCCCATCAGGATCGAGTGTTGCCACGAACACATCATGGGTACCCTGAGTAGTGATGGTAGTTGTCCCAATTGTGATGGTACCATCAAATACACCGCTGATAAAGGGGCTGCCACTGTTATTGACCGCGATACCCCAGGCTCCTTCCGTGGAGCTGCTACCAGCACTGACGACCCAGTGCCAGCCTCCATTGCTATCGATTTTAACCACATACACGTCCCAGCTCCCCTGACTCGAAAGAGTGGTCGTTCCAAACGTTATGCTAACCAAGAACACTCCGGTGACATAGGCGTTATCATTCCCATCGAGAGCGATATCGTATCCTCGTTCAATGGAACTACTTCCACCGCTTCGTGCCCATATCCAGGCACCATTGCTGTCGAGTTTGGCGATAAAAACATCGGCATTACCGAGGCTTGTGATTGTCTCTGTCCCAAAGGTTGCGCTGCTTTCGAAATCCCCGGTGAGATATGTATTCCCATTGGTGTCCACCGCGATGTCACAGACATAATCAGGTTGACTGCCTCCACCGCTCACCGCCCAAATCCAGGTACCATTAGTATCCAGCTTTGCGACAAACACATCAGCACTACCTTGACTGGTGAGATGAAACGTACCAAAATAGGCTGAATACATGAAATGCCCGGTCACATAGCTATTTCCACTGTCGTCAACAGCGATTCCGTATCCTGCGTCACCAATGTATCCACCGCCTCGAACTGCCCATTGCCAGGTGCCATTGGTGTCCAGTTTCGCGACAAAAACATCAGGATCAGCAGGACCACCTATACTTGTCAGCGTGATGTTTCCAAACCATGCCACATCATAGAACACCCCCGTTATGTAGGAGTTTCCCAGTTCATCAACAGCGATACTTGATCCTGCGTCCGCACCCCCGCCTCCAGCATTGACTGCCCACTGCCATTCCCCTTTGTTGTCGAGTTTAGCGACAAAAATGTCCATGGCACCGTAACTGGTCAATGTCGTGGATCCAAACACTGCTGTAGCAAAGAATTTCCCAATAACATAACAATCACTACTGTTGTCAGTAGCAATGCAATAGCCATAATCCAATGAATATCCGCCGGCTCCCACTGACCACTCCCAACGAATATCATCAAGAGGTCGTTGAGGGATGCTCTCATATGTCCCTATCGCAACAACAGGATACATGGTTGATATCAGAAACATTATGATGAAAAAAACTGCTTGTTTTTTTGATATTGAATTTTTCATTCACTAACCTCCATTTTATTTTTACTCAATATTTAAAATTAAAGCCTGTTACTACATAAAATTTTATATGAATAATTTATACAAATGGAATAAAAAACAAAGGAAATATTACTTTTCATTCAAAAAAATCTTCCCAATAATAGGGGGTAATGTTATAAGGTTCAGTAGTTCGGCAAGTTAATAGATAAACAATGACTGTGGATATATTATCGTTGAGATCAATGAACATTTTTTACTGGATGTGTTATCAATCAATTAATGTTTTACGCTTTGTTTCTCCTTACAAACGAGGCTGATGGTTAATAGAGCATGGGCGATGATGCTTTCAATCTCTTCCGGTCTCCTGTAGAAAAAAAAGATAAGTTACAGTTGATTTTTTTTTTAAAAAAAAAAAAAAGAAAAAAGGGGTTTTATTTCTGTGCTACCCCGCCCCATTTTGAGATATAGACGATACCAAGAACAGCCACAATTGTGATTACCAGCCCGACCACTATCCCA
>Ga0265297_10006050_pt1 | contig 17901 bp, 16 predicted proteins | sample Munlanlwell13791_FD_192502 | JGI IMG/M metagenome (GOLD analysis project Ga0265297, IMG submission 192502) | Leachate microbial communities from a municipal landfill in Southern Ontario, Canada - Leachate well 137-91 | ecosystem: Engineered > Solid waste > Landfill > Unclassified | place...
CAATTATGTTTACTACATATTTCATATAAAAAGAAAAAATCAGCTTAGCTTGTTTAAGGCATCAAGGTATGCTTTAGCTGACGCCTCTAAGATATCAGTGCTTGCCCCTTTACCATAAATATATTTGCCTTTAACTTGTATTTCTACTCTTGCAAGCCCCTGGGCATCTCTGCCTTTTGTAATAGCTTCCAGGCTATAGGTAATAAGCTTTGTCTTTATTTTTGTAATTTTATCTATAGCTTTGTAGCAGGCGTCCACCGGCCCGTCTCCGCTTGATTTTGCTTCATATATTTTCTTTTTATATTTTATCTTTACTGTAGCTTCCGGATTTATGTTCGTTCCGGTAAAAACCTGTATACTTAAAAGTTCACAGTTTTTTTGTTTTTCTCTTGTTTCTTCCTCAACCAGGGCGACAAGGTCATCGTCAAAAATTTCTTTTTTCTTGTCCGCCAGCTCTTTAAATCTTTTAAAAATTAAATCTGTTTTCTTCTCATCAAGCTTAAGCCCCAAATTTTTTAATCTCGCAATAAGAGCGTGGCGACCGGAATGCTTGCCCAGAATGAGCCCGCCTTTTTCCATTCCTACATCTTTAGGGTCAATTATCTCGTAAGTCGTCCTCTTTTTTAAAACTGCATCCTGATGTATTCCGCTTTCATGCCGAAAAGCATTATCGCCGACTATTGCCTTATTGGGCGGGACAACGAAACCGGTAAGCGTACTGACGGTTTTTGATGTGCGGCAGAGCTCTTTTGTATTTATATTGTTGTAAAACTGCCCGAATATGTCTTTTCGCGTTTTAAGTGCCATGACTACTTCTTCCAAAGAAGCATTGCCTGCTCGCTCGCCTATTCCGTTTATCGTGCAATGTATCTGCCGCGCGCCGCCTAAAACCGCGGAGAGAGAATTGGCGCTTGCCATACCTAAATCGTCATGGCAGTGTATTGAAATTACCGCTTTATTTATATTGGGCACATTGTTGACAATAGAAGTAATCAGGGAACTAACTTCATGAGGGTAGCTGTAGCCTACTGTATCGGGAATGTTTATTGTTTTTGCGCCCTCATTTATGGCTGCCTCAATAACTCTAAACAAAAATCCCCTTTCCGTGCGCGTTGCATCTTCGGGAGAGAATTCTATATCGTCAAAATATTTACGGGCTAACTTAAGCGCGCTGGTAGCTAAACTCAAAATTTCATCTTCAGCTTTTTTAAATTTATACTGCAGATGGATTTTGGAAGTAGCAAGGAATACGTGAATGCGGGGACTCTTTGCCTTAAGCAAAGACTTGTGCACTGCTTCTATGTCGGCCTTAATGCATCTTGCAAGGCCGCAGATTACGCAGCTTTTAACGCTACGCGCAACAGCGCTTACCGCTTTAAAATCTCCCGGGCTTGCGATAGGAAAACCCGCCTCAATTACATCTACGCCCAGCTTTTCAAGCTGAAAAGCAACTTCAAGTTTTTGCTCAGGCGTCAAAGAGGCTCCGGGAGCCTGCTCGCCATCACGCAGCGTTGTATCGAATATCAATATTCTTTCCATTTTAGCTCTCAGGTGTCAGCTTTCAGGCATCAGCTGCTGATAGCTGACGCCTGATGACTGATAGCTTATTTCTTCATCCAGGGCATCATTTCACGTAACTGTTTTCCTACTTCCTCAATCTTATGCTCGTCGCCCTTCTTAATCAAGCTGTTAAAATTAGCTCTCCCTGTTTCGTTTTCATTAATCCATTCCTTGGCAAATTTTCCTGAGCGTATTTCTTTAAGGATCTTTTTCATTTCTTTTCTTGTTCTTTCATTGATTATGCGCGGGCCTCTGGTTAAATCCCCATAGCAGGCTGTATTTGAAACTCTGCGGCGCATTCCGCTTATGCCGTATTCCTGGATTAAATCAGTAATAAGTTTTAACTCGTGCAAAACTTCAAAATATGCAATTTCCGGCTGATAGCCTGCTTCAACTAATGTGTCAAAGCCTGCTTTAATCATTTCTGAAACTCCGCCGCAAAGAACTGCCTGCTCTCCGAATAAATCTGTTTCTGTTTCTTCGGCAAACGTAGTTTCAATGACGCCCATGCGTGTCCCGCCGATTGCTTTTGCGTAAGCCAATGCAATCTGCTTTGCCTGGCCAGTTGCATCCTGCTGCACGGCGACCAAACACGGAACGCCTTTTCCTTCTTCATACATTCTTCTGACCAATGCGCCAGGGCCTTTGGGGGCTACCATAAATACGTCAACTTTTTTCGGCGGTTTTATTTGTTTGAAACGGATATTAAAACCATGCGAAAAGCAAAGAGCTTTTCCTTTTTTCAAATTCTCCTTAATGCTTTCGTTATAAACTTTTGCCTGCACGTGGTCTTGCGTAAGAATTTGTATTATATCCGCATCTTTAGCTGCTTCAGCTGCCGAGACAGGATTAAACCCGTCTTTCTTTGCCTGTTCGTAATTAGGAGTTCCCTGCATTTCTGAAACCACAACATTACACCCTGAATCACGAAGGCACAATGCCTGGCCGCGGCCTTGTATGCCGTAACCGATTATTGCAATAGTTTTTCCTTTTAAAAGATTTAAATCCGCATCTTTGTCGTAATACACCTTTGCCATATTCTCCTCCTTTTTATTGCACAGATAATCACAGATTTAAACCGGATTATCGCAGATAAGAAACAAAAATTGAAATACAGTTGAAATACTGTAGAAATTCGCTTCGCGAAATACAATTGTATTCCAATGTATTTCTACTGTATTTCCATTGTATTTCAATTACAGATAAAATCATCTGTGTTCATCCGTTCAAATCTGTGCCGATCTGCACCTTTAAGCTATAGCCAATTTTCCGGTCCTGACCATTTCCTGTATCCCGAATTGCTGCAGGCTGGATAAAAGTTGTTTTATCTGGTCCTGATTGCCCATCGCCTCAATAATTGCCGTATCCGCTTTATGAGAAACAATCTTGGCTGCGTGCTTCTCAAGAATTGACTCTATCTTTGCTTTATCTTTTAAGGAATAATTTACTTTTAAAAGAACGAGCTCTCTATCAACATGTTCTTTCTTGGTAAAATCAGTAATTGTAATTACGTCTATCAATTTATTAAGCTGTTTTTTAATCTGCTCGAGTATTCTTTCATCCTGGGCTTCAACAACCATAGTCATATAGGATATTGTCGGGTCCAGCGTTTCGCTTACTGCAAGAGACGCAATGTTATAGCCTCTTGCGGAAAACAACCCCGCAACGCGCGCGAGAACTCCGGGCTTATTTTCAACAGTTACAGATATTGTATGACGCATATTCGCTCCGCTCAAAATCAAACATCAAAAATCAAAAGTCAAAATTTTGATTTTTGAATTTTTAAGCCATTCCGCCTATCATTCTGTTTATTGCTTCCCCCGCAGGGACCATTGGAAAAACATTTTCTTCCTGCTCTATATGAAAATCTATAAATACAACGTTATCTATTGATATGGCTTTTTCCAGTGCTTTGCGCACTTCTTCTTTTTTCGTAACACGTATGCCGCAAGCGCCGTAACTTTCTGCAAGCTTTACAAAATCAGGCCCTGATATACAGGTATGGGAATAGCGCTTTTTATAAAATAATTCCTGCCACTGCCTGACCATGCCTAGATAGCCGTTATTTAGTATGGCAACCTTTACGTTTATTTTATTACAGACACAGGTGGCAAGCTCCTGTATGTTCATTTGAATTGAGCCGTCGCCCGCTATATCAAAAACCTGCTTATCAGGACAGCCTACCTTAGCGCCCATTGCCGCAGGAAAACCAAAACCCATCGTGCCCAATCCTCCGCTTGAAATAAAGCTGCGCGGATGCGTGTATTTATACCACTGAGCTGCCCACATTTGGTTCTGGCCTACCTCTGTTGCTATAACAGCGTCTCCTTTTGTAAGCTCATAGATTTCTTCCATTATATATTGAGGGCTTATTCTTTTTTTATCTTTATAGGCTAAAGGATATTTTTTCTTCCAGCCTTCAACTATCTTAATCCAAGCGGCTGTTTCAGAGGGCCCTTTTATTTCTTCAAGCAATTGGCCTAAAACATGCTTAACATCGCCCACAATAGGAATATCCACTCTTACATTTTTGCTTATGGAAGAAGGGTCAATATCTATATGTATAATTTTTGCATTTGGCGCAAACGCATCAATTCTGCCTGTTACTCTGTCGTCAAAACGCGCGCCTATGGCGATAATCAAATCGGATTCCATTATCGCGTGATTGGCGTAAGCTGTCCCGTGCATACCAAGCATACCAAGACAAAGTCCGTGCGTTGAAGGGAAACCGCCCAAGCCCATTAAAGTCATTGTTACTGGCGCCTGAATTTTTTCCGCCAACTCTTTAAGTTCTTTGGAAGCTCCCGAGATGATAACTCCTCCGCCTGCATAAATAACCGGTTTTTTGGCGGAACTTATTATTTTGGCGCACTTTTTAATCTGTCCGGGGTGGCCGAAATAAGTAGGCTTGTATCCGCGGATGACTACTTCTTCTGGCCACACAAATTCCGTATCCTGCTGCTGGACATCCACCGGTATATCAACCAATACCGGGCCCGGCCTCCCGGAATATGCTATATGAAATGCTTCTTTTATTGTGCGCGCCAAATCGCGGACGTCTTTTACGAGATAGTTATGCTTTGTTATTGACCTGGTTATGCCTGTAACGTCAGCTTCCTGAAATGCATCATTGCCTATTAAAGAAGTTTTTACCTGTCCGGTTATGGCAACCATTGGTATAGAATCCATGTAGGCCGTTGCAATACCTGTAGTTAAATTTGTTGCGCCCGGGCCGGATGTTGCGAGACAAACGCCGACTTTGCCCGTTGCTCTCGCATAACCGTCAGCCATATGCGCTGCAGCCTGTTCGTGCCTGGGAAGAATAAATCTTAAAGGCGCATCATACAGGCAGTCAAAAATAGGCAGAACTGAGCCGCCGGGATAGCCAAAGACAACTTCAACTTTCTCTTTCAGTAAACTCTCAATTAATATATTTGCGCCTTTCATATGCGGATTTGACTCTTTAATAATTGTTCATTTTAAATGGTAAAAACAGCCTTTGGGCTGATTGGCTATAGATTATATCACTTAAGCCTTAAAAGACAATAATTCCTTTTTAAAGCCTTGGATTAACTATTCCTGCCTATAATGTAGCTTATTACGGCTTAAAACGCTATAAAAATTAGTAAAGATAAACTTTCATATAAAAAACATTATTACGGATGCAAACAGGTGGCTGCGCCTGCCTGCCGGCGGGCAGGCGTCTGCATTCATCCTTACCCTTTAAATAAATACGCTCTACATTAGGTATGATTAAGAATGATTTCTGTTTTTTACGGGCAATCTCAACAAAAGGCAGGTATTTTAATGCAAACCTAAGGAAGCCTACTAAGATATTCTTCTATAGTTTTCATGCCTTGTTCATCGTTATTTTTCTTAAATAAGTCTCTTGCTTTGATGAAATTTTCTTTTGCGTCCAGAAACTGGCCAAGAGAATAATAAAGCGCGCCTAAACCGCTATAAGCGGGCGCATATTCGGGATTAACTTTTATGGCTTTCTTGAAATAGCTTAGCGCATCTTCATATTTTCCTATTGAAGCGTAAGCGTAACCTAAGCCGTTTAGGGCATCTAAATTATCCGCTTTTAGCTTCTCTGCTTTAAGGTAATAGCTTATGGTATCTGTATACTTGCCTAAAATATTGTAAGCATAGGCCATTCCGTTATAAGCATCTACGTAATTCGGCGAAAGCTCTATCGCTTTTTTAAAATACGGAAGGGATGCTTCGCACTGGTTTTTAGAGCAATACGCGTAGCCTAAGCCGTAATAACCCTCTGCCAGGTTAGGGTCAACTTTCAATGCCTTTTCAAATTCAGCTATTGCATCATTATATTTTTTTTCCCTGAAGTAATTTATTCCTTTTTGAAAATATTCCTGCGCTTCTTTAACTTCTCCCAATGAAAGATTCTTTTTCACGGGCTGGGGTTCAAATTTTACCGCTTCTTTTGTGCTGGTGGCCTCCCTTTTAATTCCCATTTCTTTTTTTATTTCGGTGGACGCAATTTTTTCTCCATCTATGCTTTCTACGGTATCAAGGTAATATGTAACCGGGATGCCAAAAACATCTACTTTTATATATTTGTCTGTTTTATCAGTAACAATGCCCTCTATTGTTTTACCGCTTTTTAAAACTATTGTTTCTGCGTAAACAGAAGCAGAAAATGTCAAAACCAATAGTGATATAAAAATCTTTATTCTCATATGGAATTATTTTAATGATTAATCGTAAAAAAACAATAAAATTTTGTGAAGCTCCACAGCCTTACAGCCGTGGCTTCTTTGGATTCGGGGTTTAGCTTCACGGCGAAACGCAGCAAAAATAGGTTTCGCATAGAAAGAGCCATTGGTACGTATACAAACAGATAGTTGCGGATGTCACGGATAAATACATCTGCCTGAATCCGTAGCAATCCCTGCCGGCAGGCAGGCGTCTGCATCCGTTATCATTCCCTAAAAAGACAAATATAAACCCGCTTCTATGCGTTTTTCTTTACCGGCAGATGCCCGCACGAACAACTTGCCTTCGTCTGCAATTTCTTTTGTAAAAGTAATTTGCAAACCAAGCGGTTTATCTTTCTCGTTCACCAGCTCAAAGATTAATTCTTTATCCTTGGACAAACGCTTGTTTATTTTGAAAATCCATGTTATCGCTCTATTATTGAAGTCCGCAGTAAACTCAAGCCTGCCATTGGAATATTTACAACTGCCATACAAAGAAACAGCCTTTGTTGAATACTTACGCAGGCCTATCGTTAAATCAATTTTTTCCCTGGTAAATATTAATGCGCGGCGCGTTAAGGCGAGGTCAAATTTAAGCTTGTAATTGCTTGAGTTTTCTATCGCAAACTCAAGCGTATTTTTGCCAAGACTCCAGCTTCCCTCTAAAATAAAAACACTTATTATTTCTTTTTTAAGGAATTTTCTTTTATAAAGCAAAAGGATATTATTTTCTTTTGTAACCTGCCAATTATTTCCGAAAATAATCTCATCAGTTGTAGTGCCCCTTTGAATTTCAAAAATCAGGTTGTTTCGGGCATTTACTTTCCAGCTGCCGCTAAATTGCAGTGATGTGCGGTTATATAATTTGGGGGTGGTTCTTTTAAGAATATTAAACCGGATGTAATTTTTTGAAGCTTTTTCTATCTTTGCAGCAAAACTTATACTTTGCCCAAAAACGTTGTTATAAGACTCGCCCACATCAAATATGCAATTACCGTTTAAGAAGCGCCACTTACCTTCAAGCTTTAGGTTATGGGAAAGCTTATTCGTTATCTCTCGGGGAGGATAATAGAAAAGCTCGTTATCTTTTACTTTGAAATAAGCCTTAATGTTTTTGCTGGGCATGATTTTACTCAAGATAAAATAATTCTGGTTGCGTTAAACGGTTGCGGTTACGTCAATTCGACTCCGCTTAAGACTGCCCTGAGCGAACGTAGTAAATCGAATGGGCGCAACCGATGGGCGTGACGATATCAATTTTAATCTGGTTATTCTAATTTAGAAGCTACTTCTGCTTGGAGTTTTTAAGGAGTTTATATTCAACAGAATCAAGCAGGGCCTGCCAGCTTGCTTCTATGATGTTTTCTGAAACGCCTATAGTTGACCAATCTTCGTCTTCGTCCTGCGACTGAATAAGCACGCGCACCTTAGCTGCTGTTCCGCTTTTTTCGTCAAGTACTCTTACTTTAAAATCCGTAAGGTGCATTTCCGAGATAGTTGGATAAAATTTTGCGAGGGCTTTCCTTAAGGCATTATCCAGCGCATTAACCGGGCCGTCCCCTTCTGCAGCGCTGTGTTCAAGCTTATTGTTTATTTTAAGCTTAATTACCGCCTCTGATATCAAGCGGCCGTCTTCTCTTTTTTCAACGCTTACCCTAAATCCAAGCAGGCTAAAAAACTTTTTGTATTTCTTAAATTCTTTCTGCAACAGAAGCTTGAAAGAGCCCTCTGCCGCTTCAAACTGGTATCCTCGCCCTTCAAGCCGCTGTATGAGCTTGTGTATTCTTATTGCCTGGGGGGATTTTTTATCCAAATCAAATTCCAGTTCTTTGGCTTTCACAACTAAAGTAGTTTTGCCTGCAAGTTCTGAAACTATAAATCTGCTTTTATTGCCTACTGAGGCCGGCAAGAGATGTTCGTAAGCGAGAGGGTTTTTGTTTACTGCGTCTATGTGGATTCCTCCTTTGTGGGCAAATGCGCTTTTTCCTACAAATGGATAATTATCATGATGTGCGACATTGCTTACTTCACTTACATAATGAGACAGGTGCGTGAGAACCTGCATTTTATTCTGAGGCACAATATCATAGCCCATTTTAAGCTGGAGTATAGCCATAATTGAAACCAAATCAGCATTACCACAGCGTTCCCCATAACCATTTATTGTCCCCTGAATATGGGTGCAGCCATAATTGACTGCGGAGACTGAGTTACTCACGGCTAAATCCAAATCGTTATGGCAATGTATCCCAAAATCATTTATAGATAATTTTTCTTTTACCTGTTTTATTATATCAAGCGCCTGCCAAGTAAGGGTGCCTCCGTTTGTATCGCAAAAAACAATAAGGTCAGCGCCTGCGCTAAGGGCTGCGCTGACAGTTTTTAACGCGTAATCATAATTGGCCTTAAAACCGTCAAAAAAATGCTCGGCATCATAAAAAACTTTTTTACCTTGTTTTTTCAGAAATTTTACGCTTTCGGAAATTATTTTAAGGTTATCCTCAAGAGGTATTCTGAGAATGTCTTTTACGTGCAAATCCCAGGTTTTACCGAAAATTGTTACATATTCGGTATCGCTTTTTATAAGGCTTAGCAGATTTTTATCTTTTTGCGCCGGGCTTGAAGGATGCGCAGTTGAACCGAAAGGAACTATTTTTGCTTTTTTTAAAGGGTGCTTTTTAAAATATTCAAAAAATTCCTTATCTTTCGGGTTTGAATAAGGCCATCCGCCTTCAATAAAATGTACTCCGAAATCATCAAGCCGCTTGGCTATATTGATTTTATCGTGCAAGGTATAAGAAATGCCTTCTGTCTGCGCTCCGTCGCGAAGTGTAGTATCGTAGATATCTATTTTTTTCATATGGCTTTCAGATTTCAGCTTTTCCGCCCAAGGCGGATCCGCCTTATTTTTAAAGGTGGCGGACAGATTTCAGCAGCTGATGGCTGACACCTGGTATCTGATAGCTGTTATTCTTTTATCTTATCCAATCCGAATTCCTTGTGCAAAACTTTCAAAGCTTCTTTGCCCAGCTCTTTCTTGACTACGCAGGATATGCTTATCTCTGAGGTAGAAATCATTTCAATGTTGATTTTATGCTTTGCCAGGCAGGAAAAACACCTTGCGGCAACACCTGACTGGGATTTCATCCCAACACCAACAACTGAAACTTTAGCTATTGCCTCATCGGAAATAATTCCTCCTGCGCCGATTGTATCTGCAATCTTTTTGGATATTTTAAGCGTCCTTGCCACTGTATCTTTCGAAACTGTGAAAGAAATATCCGTCATTTTTTTGTGGCTTACGTTTTGGACTATCATATCTATGTTAACATTTTGTTTTGCAAGGTCGTTAAATATCCTTGCGGCAATGCCCGGCTTATCCGGAACATCGCAAATAGTAATTTTTGCTTCGTTTTCGGTTAAAGCTACTCCCCTTACAACCGACTCCTCAATATGCGGGCGCTTATCCATGATTATAGTTCCCTCCTTTTTGGAAAAACTTGACCTGACGTATATCGGCATATTAAATTTTTTGCCTACTTCAATAGCCCTTGTCTGCATAACCTGTGCTCCCCTTGCAGCAAGCTCAAGCATTTCATCAAAAGTTATGTAATCTAATTTTTTTGCATTTTTAATAATGCGCGGGTCCGCAGTATAAATACCTTCTACATCGGTATAAATTTCGCACATATCTGCGCTAAGTGCAACCGCAAGAGCAACTGCGCTTAAGTCACTGCCGCCGCGGCCCAGTGTTGTAATTTCTGATTTTATGCTTTTACCCTGAAAACCTGCAACGATTACAATTTTTCCTGCGGCTAATTCTTTTTTTATCCTGTCTGTTTCAATTTTCAAAATTTTTGCTTTGGTGTGGTATTTATCAGTAATTATGCCTACCTGCGAACCGGTAAAGGAAATTGCCTCATAGCCTCTTTTGTGTATTGCCATAGCCAGGAGCGCAGATGATATCTGCTCTCCCGTTGATATAAGCATATCCATTTCCCGTTCTTCCGGGTCAGGATTTATTTTTCTGGCCAAATCTATAAGCTCATCGGTGGTGTCTCCCATTGCGGAAACTACAACCGCGAGTTTATTTCCTTTTTTTGCATAAGAAATTATCCTGTCGCAAACTCTCTCAATCCGGCCCACATCGCCAACTGACGAGCCGCCGTATTTTTGTACTATTAATTTACTTTGCATAATTTTCTTTCCTCTACAACAAAAAAAATATACCTGACGCCTCTTATTTAATAATACAATTTTACAACTTTAATTTTTCTTGAGCAAGAATAAACTTATTCTCATAAATACATATAAGTTTTACCTAAAGGGGTTATAAAATTTTCTTTTGCTCTTTACTGTAAACAGTAAAGAGCGTTTAGAAAGTTTAATTAAGTTGTTTTTTTCTGCACTATCCTCTTTTCCTAACCCGCCAAACCTGCAAGAGCTTCCGATAACCGGACCAGCAGTATCAGTGTCGCCGCCGTATGTAGTAGCAGGTTCATTGTAATTCTCATTACATGGGTTAGCTATTAACTTGTACGACAGAAAAACTCCAAATAAAATAATGCCTAAGCCGATAATTGTGTTTCTTGATAAATGGCGTTTAGCCGCAGAGGCGCTTTCGGTAACATTATCTCCTTGATGTTGCATTTGTTCTTTTGCAGAATCATTGTCAAAAACCCCAATATGCAACAAAACTAAAAAAAAGAACAAAGATAACACTATGGCAATAGAAGATGTACGCATATCAATAACTCTATTATTTAGTTCCCGCTAATTCTTCCATACATTTACGTGCGGTATTTAAAATTTATTTGCCAAGAAAATATTTCATTAAATCCATGCCGCTTGAAAAGTAAAGGCTTGAGTTGGCAGCTTCGGTTTCAGAATATGAGGAAAAAGCCTGCCTGCCTACTCCTACACCCGCTAAAACAAACGGCACAGGTTCATCAGTATGCGTACGCTTAGAAACGGGCGTGGGATGGTCAGGAACGACTATAATCCGGTAATTCTCGCCTTTCATTCTTTCCACAATTGTTCCGACAATAAGTTTGTCAATGCGCTCAATGCAGGTAATCTTCATGCGTAAATCATTGTTGTGCCCCGCCTCATCTGTTGCTTCTATGTGGATAAAGACGAAATCGCAATCCTTTAAAGCTTCTATTGCTGCTTCAGCTTTGCCTTTATAATTCGTATCGTAATAAGCATTCGCGCCTTCAACCTTCACAGTTTTTAAGCCTATGATTTTACCTATGCCGTTAATGAGGTCAACTGCGGAAATTACTGCGCCGGAAAGCCCGAATTTTTCTTTGAATGTGGGAATTGCAAGTTTACGCCCCGCGCCCCAGAGCCAAATCATGTTTGCAGGATTTTCCCCCAAATCTATGCGCACTTTGTTTATTTCATGGTCTTTTAGAAGCTCCTTTGAACGGTTCATGAGCGCGATTATGTGTTCGTTGCCGCGGCCGGAAGGTAAGTGCTTTTTAACGCTTTTGCCCATGATATCATGGGGAGGAAAAAAATTAAGCTTATCCAATAAAAGTTTTGCACCTTTTTTGTAGACCATAAGATGGCGGTAACTTTTTCCGGGATAAAACTTTATATCTTCCGAACCGAGATTTTTATCCAGGTATTCTATCAATATGTGGGCTTCTCTGTCGCTGATATGCCCCGCGCTATAATCAAGAAGCTTTCCTTCTGACTCGGTGATAAGGTTACAGCGAAAAGCTAAATCATCTTCTTCCAAGTCTATTCCAAAATTAGCAGCCTCAAGCGGGCCGCGTCCAGCATAATATTTTTCCGGCTCATACCCAAGAAGCGAAAGGTTTGCCACGTCACTTGCCGGCTGAAACCCCGAAGGAACAGTTTTTACCCGCCCCAACGCCCCCTCTTTTGCCAGAAAATCCATAAAAGGTTTATCTGCAGCTTCCAGGGGAGTTTTACCGCCCAGTATTTCATTAGGATAATCCGCTGCTCCGTCTGGAACTATGAATATGTATTTCATATATTTTTATAAGCATAGCGCATAGCGTAAAAATACAAATTTATTCTTTAGCTCCAATATAGATAAATATTAACGCCATGCACCAAACGCTGTGCGCCATGCGATTAAGTTTATTACAATTGCCTTTATTTTGCAAGGGGTTTCTGGGAATTAGCCATCAGCTATCAGTCTTCGGCTATCAGCAAAAAAATAGAACTGAAAGCTGACGGCTGAAGGCTGACAGCTGTATATTTCTATTGCAAAATAATCTCTAAACTGTATTATTATACCTATTATGATTAACGAAGGGGATTTGGTGTATCTCTATAAAGACGAAAAACGCAACTACCTTATCAAAATACAAGGCGGAAGGCTTCATACTGATTTGGGCTACCTTGAATTAAAAGAGATAATTGGCAAAGAGTTTGGGCAAAAAATTGATACAAATTTAAAGCATGCTTTTTACATTTTACGGCCTGACCTTCATGAGATGGTTATGAAAGTAAAAAGAAAAACCCAGATTCTTTACCCCAAAGATATTGGAATGATACTTACAAAGGCAAATATATTCCCTGGCGCGCGGGTAATTGAATCGGGCGCAGGAAGCGGAGCGCTTACAACGGCTCTGGCAAATTTCATCCGGCCAAACGGCCGCGTTTACAGCTACGACAGGAATGAAGAATTTCTTGAAAATGCCAAAAAAAATATTGCAAAATACGGGCTTAGCGAATGGGTTGAATTTAAACTTCGTGAAGTTACCGACAGCTATGACGAAGAAGAAGTTGATTTTGTAATGATTGATATAGGAAGCCAGTGGGAATTAATTGACGCAGCCTACAAGGCTCTTAAGGGCGGGGCCCGGCTTGCAAGCATATGCCCCACTTTTGAACAACTTACCAGAACCGTGTTTACGCTTGAAGAAAGAGGATTTATCAATATTGAAAGTATGGAAATTTTAGTAAGGAAAATACTTGTGCGCCGTGGGAAAACCCGGCCGGAGCAGCGCATACCTTCGCATACAGGCTGGCTGGTATTTGCTACAAAAATATTTAAAGATGCTTCAGATAATCAACCCGCGCCTACAGGCGCCGAACCTCTATAATATATTCATTACCTATTACCTTTAAAAGTGTAACTTTAAAATCCGGCCCGCAGATGCGTTTAATGCCTTCTACCAAAGATTTTTTTACTATACAATATGTAACGCCTTGTTTTAATAGAAACTGCCGAGCCTCTTCGTTTGTATTTAAAAAAAGTATCGGGTGCGGGCTAAAAAACTTTTTCCCCGGTATGTCTATCACTGCGACATCTTTATCCGTATAATACTTTACTCCGCGCACAAAAATTCTTGAGCAAAGTATAGTATTATTTATATTTGAATTTTTTAATAAATATTCAGAAGCTTCCCTGGAAGAAACATAAGGTTCAAAATTATTATGCGTTAACGGCAAACTGCATAAAAATACCGGGACTATCAACCCCACCATATAAATAGCCGCCGACAATTTCCTTTTGTATATGCAAAATAAAATTATCATAGCCAGCAGCAAAAAAGCGGCAATTAAAAAATATACGCCGGTTCTATCTTCTATGTACTTTGCATAATTCTTGGAACTGAAAAACAAAGCAATTGGAATAGCTAAAACAAAAAACGATATTATGGATAAAACTATATATAGAATATTTTTATACTTGCTGTTACTCAAGACGTCGCGTATAAAACCTCCCGTAAGCAAAGCTATCGGGGGGAAAATAGGAAAAATATAATTTGCTACCTTAGAATGCGCAGCCTGGAAGATGAGAAATACCGAGCCTATCCAGCAAACCAGAAAAATATAGAATGAATTTTCTTTTTGCTTTAATCCTTTATATAAAAAAATCATGGCTCCCAAAACAAACAAACTCCAGGGAAGCATGCCTGAAACCATTAAAGAAGGATAATAATACCAGGTATCGTGGCCGCCGTGCTGGGCTTCTACCGCTCTTCTTAAATTGTCATTTAAAATAAATTCATTTATAAAGGTATTTCCGTACTTTTGAATCATAAGTATATACCAGGGGGCAATTGTTAAAAGCAAAACTAAGAAAGACCATATTGTTTCTTTGCAAAACAAAAATTTTAAATCTTTTTTAATCAATAAAAAGGCAATTACGGCTAAGAATGGTATTAATATGCCAAGCGGGCCTTTAGTTAAGACTGCGAAACCCATGCATATTGCCGAAAGCAGTAGCCCGATTAACTTTTTATTTTGATTAACATAGGAAAAAAAGAAAAAAGCAAACGACATCATAATGAGCACCGAGAAAAACATATCCGTAAACACTAATTTGGCCAGTCCTATATACATGCCGCAGGAAGCAAGGATAACGCTTGAGAGAAAAGCTTTCAGCCTGTCTTTAAATCCAAGCATACCGATTGAGTAAAGCGTGACTACACCCAGCACTCCAAAAATCGCGGGGAAAAAACGCGCGGCAAAAGCATTAACTCCGAAAATTATAAAAGCTAACTTAAGAAGCCAGTATGTAAAAATTGGTTTTTCAAATTGAGGCTGGCCGAACAGGTAAGGTGTCAGCCAGGTATTTTGCTGAATCATTTCCTTGGCGGTCTGGGCATAAAAAACTTCGTTGTCATTGGTCAGGCTGATTATATTATTGCCTAATAAAAATAACAAACCTGAAACGGCAATCAGAATCAGGATGTCCTTTGTGCTTTTATTTTTGCTCATTCTTAAGCTACCTCCTTAAGCCACCCGCATAACGCAAAACCACAGATTGTTTTTGCATCTATTATTTTGCCATTTTTTAGCATTTTTTGAATCTGCCTTTTAGTAAATACGAAAGTTTCTATGACCTCGTCTTTCTGGCAAAGCTGCTCTGTTTTTACGAGGTCTTCCGCTTTATATATAAAAATTTTTTCGGTGGAATATCCCGGAACCGGAATAATTTCCGAAAGCCTGCTCAAACGCTTTGCGCTAAAACCGGTTTCTTCAATTATCTCCCGTTTTGCGCAAGCCACCGGGCTTTCACCTTTCTCAAGGGTGCCTGCCGGAAGTTCATAAATATATTTTTTTATAACAGGGCGGTATTGCCTTAAAAGTATAACTCTATTATTTGAAAATAAAGGCACAATTAAAACTGCCCCTGGATGTTTTACGATATCAATATTCGCAACGTGGCCGTTTGGAAGGCGCACGCTTTTGGTAGCGACATGAAGTATTTTACCTTTAAAATAATTTTTGTGTTTTTTCATAATTTTGCGCTAATAAGCATTAATTTCAAGCACTGCGTCTGCCGGTTCAACCGGGCACACGGTTTGTTTTCCCTGCCATATTGGCTTTAGATAGATTTCATTTACAATTTTTTCTCCGCGCATAAAAATAAGGTTAAGGGGGATAAATGTATTTTTGTTCCAGAAACAATACCTGTCGGGCGCGTTGAAAACAAAAAGCATGCCTCTGTCTTTCGGCATCCAGATAATGTTTTGCAAGCCCTGCAAACGTTTAACCTCGCTGTCGACGACCCAAACAGTTAATTCTTTACCTGAAATATTCATCTTTCTTTTTTCAAGCGGCAGCCTGAATATCGCAGTAAACCAGAGTAACAAACCGCACACAAACAAAATCAAAAAAATAAATAAAAATCTAAGTTTCATATTTTAGGATAAAATTACTGCCAAAGCCCTTCTATCTGTTCCTTGCAATACCCGCATAGGCCATGGTTAATGTTTTTACTTTTTACAAAAAAACCGTTTCTTTCAACTACAACCTTGCCACAGGAAGGGCAAATTGTATTTTCGTAATCAGTATTTATGTTTCCGATATAAACATACTTAAGGCCTGCCTTTTTTGCAATATCATAGGTAGCTAAAAGGCTTTCTGAGGGCGTTGCTTCAATTTCATTAAATTCAAAATCTGGATGAAAACGCGATACATGCCATGGCATGGCGCAATCAACCGAAGCAATAAATTCAGCTATCTGCTCAAGTTCTTTTCTGCTGTCATTTTTACCGGGAATAACCAGGGTTGTTACTTCCACCCAGATTCCAAGTTTTTTCATTAAAATTATATTTTCCAGAACGGGCTTTAAGGAGGCCTTGCATATTTTGCGGTAGAAATCTTCGCTGAAAGATTTTAAATCTACATTGGCTGCGTCAAGATATGGCCTGACAGATTCAAGGGATTCTTTTGTCATATAACCATTAGTCACAAAGACGTTAAAAAGCTTTTTTTCTTTAGCTAATTTTGCCACGTCAGACGCAAACTCAAGATAAATAGTGGGTTCTGTATAGGTATAGGAAATGCTTGGGCAATTATTAGACAGGGCTTCTTTAATTATTGCCTCAGGAGTTAAGCGATATTCAAATAAATTAAGGTCTTTTGCAATTTTCGCCTGGGAAATCTGCCAATTCTGGCAGAATCCGCATTGGAAATTACACCCGACACAGGCTATGGAATAGGATTTTGAGCCTGGCAGAAAATGATATAAAGGCTTTTTCTCAATCGGATCAACATTTGCCGCGACAACCTTGCCGTAGCTTAGCGAATAAAGCACGCCTTTTTTATTTAAGCGCACATTACATATGCCATAAGCCTCATCTTTAATCCGGCAATGGTGGCTGCAAAGAAAACAATCAACGGTATTATCTTTATTTTTCTTATAAAATGACGCTTCTTTCATTTTAAGCCTTAAGCTAGAGCCTTAGCTGTCAAGCGCCAGCTATCAGCTGTAAGCTTTTTACTAATTTAGTATAGTATATAGTTGATTTTTCAAAATTCAATGCTAATATATATTTATTGTGGATAAGCGCGAGAATCCTTTCTTTTCCTACGCCTATGTAGACTCCCAGAGGCTAAAGGACACCTTTTTCTCTCCTCCCAAAAAGAAAAGAAAAAAGAAAACTCACAAAAAAAGATTGATTTTGCTTGGAATTGCTGCTGCCTTAGTAATTGTTACAGCTGCGTTTTTCTTTATAAAGTATGACTTTATGGTTGTAGCGCGCCAGATACCAGACCAAGCTGACAATGGGGTTTCTCTTCTTTCTAAGGATATGCTTGAATCAGCAAAATGCATTGCCAAAGATGAACGGTTGATGAAAAAGGAAAATGCATTTATCTACCTGACAATTCCCAAAGAGCATGTAGGAATAACTTTTAATCTTAAAAAACCGGTAGACTTAAAGTCTAATTCTCTTTCGCTGTATTTAAAAAAATCTGACGCACCGCTAAACATAGCGGTTGTTGTAAAAGACACCAGGTTTTTTTCAAACTCCTTAAATCCTGCTGTAATTGAGGTTGCTCAAAATGATTCCTCTTTCATAAAAGTGCCAATAGTTTTGAATAATTCCAACTTGCAGAATACAAACTTATATCAGATAAAACAAATTACTCTCTATTTTTATCCGCAGGATAAAGAAAAGATAAATTGGACGCTCATTAAAGATCTTATTGTAAGTTAACGGGCATGCCTTTTCTTCGCGCTTGTGCGCCAGGAAAAATGACAGTGCGAATTGTTTCTAAATGAAATAAAAGGGCAATGGAATCTGACTAAACACTTTTTCAAGCAGGGAGCTAAAAAGTGTGAGTCTCAGTAGGGAGGGTTAAAAATGAAAACGATTTCTGTAGTCAATCAAAAAGGCGGCTG
>Ga0265297_10006051_pt1 | contig 17894 bp, 19 predicted proteins | sample Munlanlwell13791_FD_192502 | JGI IMG/M metagenome (GOLD analysis project Ga0265297, IMG submission 192502) | Leachate microbial communities from a municipal landfill in Southern Ontario, Canada - Leachate well 137-91 | ecosystem: Engineered > Solid waste > Landfill > Unclassified | place...
GACATCATTTGTATCACTATTTTCAGCGGCCGCGGCGGAAATTACGTCAAGGACTGGAACGCGAATGGCCTCCTGACTTGTCTAGGAGCAGCCATCATTTTCACGGGGGTAATGCATGTCACCTGGCCAGTGATTGACAAAACTCTAAGCTGTTTTTTCAATGGTGACCCCAACCATCCGACGGTCTTCTGGCGATTCACGTGGGGAGGAATTTATCACCTGACCTACATGACCCTGGCGGTAACCGCTATTCTGGCCTCGTATTTTCTCGTGCCGAACACCACACTCGACGTCTATCAGATGAAACTCTTGATTTCGATCACCCTGTCGTTCCAGATCATCTTCACCAATATCCAGCCAGGACTGGTGCGGTGTGGCACAATTGACGCTATTACGATCCTCACCACGATCGTCGCCTGGTCAGGGATCTGGTCAACATTCTGGTACACCACCAGATGAACCCGCTTGGCCAAAGCGAAAAAAAACTCAAGCCCACCGGCACGGAAGTCGGTGGACTAATTTTTTTATGCAAAACTTCTCTAAAAGCTAAAAACTAACAACTATAAACTAGCGATCCCAGCCTTTGTCTTGGCGGACCAGCAACTCTTCAGCCCGCTGAGGCTCAGCCATAATTTCTTTAACCGCCCGCTCCATCCTCACCCCTTGTGAACCTTTAATCAAAATCAAATCGCCTTCAGAAATTCTATCCTGCAAAAACTTACCGGCTTCCAGGCTGGTTTTAAAATTAAAACAGTGATCGGGATTCATTCCTTCATCTACCGCGCCGCGGACGATATCACGCGCCCGCTCACCAACGGTAATCAAAAAGTCGATACCATATTCCTTGGCCGCCTCGCCGACTTCATGATGACCTTGTTCGGTATAACTACCAAGCTCCAGCATATCACCCAGGACAGCGAACTTTTTATGGCTGTGGTTGAGATTAATTTGCCCCAGCTGATACAAAGCCTTGCGCGCCGAAAGCGGCGATGAGTTGTAAGTATCGTCAATGATTAAAGTGTTCTTAACCCCGCCAATTAAGCGCATCCGGCCTTTTGGCGGCTCAAAATTTTTCAGGCTCTCAATAATGTCGTGAAGATTGATATCATAAACAATCCCAACCGCGATTGCCGCTAGAGCCGTGTAGACCAGATGCTCACCCAGAACTTTTGGCAGAAGCACCGGTAAAGTTTTGCCGTCGTAAACCAGTTTAAAGCTGATGCCTTGAATCGTCGAAATATCTTTATAATCAAATTCATGGCTAACGGCAATCTCTTTAGCATAAAGATTATTATGCGCCAACAAACCAAAAGTTAGGGTTTTAGCCTTGCTTTTTTTTGCCATCACGCTGACCAAACGATCATCGCCGTTGAGAATTGCCGTTCCGTCTTTTTTTAAACTCTGAATCAGAATTGATTTTTCTTTGGCAATTTGTTCGATTGAACCAAAAAATTCCAAATGAACCGGCGCCACGCGAGTAATAACGCCGACCTTAATCGGCACAAAATCCGTCAGGTATTTGATATCGCCAGGATGGTCCGAGCCCATTTCTAAAATTAAAATCTGAGGATATCTTTTGTCTCTAAAAATAATCAACCTGGCCGCTTTCGAAAACACCAGCAGCCATTTCAATAAATTTTTACCAGCCGCTTCGGCGCCGATAATCGTTAATGGCGTGCCGATCTCATTGTTATAATTTTTTAAATTTTGACGAACATTTTTTCTACCGGCGAGTACGGCGTAAATCGCCTCTTTGGTCGAAGTCTTGCCCACGCTGCCGGTGATGGCGATCACCTCCGGCCGGTACTTACTTAAAATCCTGACCGCAAAAAACCGCAGCGTCTTCTCTAAAATTTTTTTAATCTGATGTCCCATAGTTAGCTGATAACTGATTTAATAGTCAGGCGGTATCTGATAATAGTTTAACAAAAATTCCGCCAATTGCCTAAACAGAGGTCCTAAGGTATCAGAAGCAAACCGTACGCCCTGCGGCTTGTCCAATTTTAGCAGCATCACAAATTTAGGATTGCTCACCGGGCCAAAACCGATAAAAGTATGGGTGGTTTCTGAACCGTAACCGCCACTGCCATTGGAAATTTGGGCGGTACCGGTTTTAGCCGCTAAGTAATACCCGGACACCTTGGCTTTTTTATCATAACCCTTTTCCGTCACCGAAACCAACATGCCCGATAGCAGCGCCGCAGTTTTTGGTTTGATTACCTGCCTGATTTCAACCGGCTGATTCTTAACGATTTCGCCGTTAGCCTTAACCGTTTCCGAAACAATATAAGGTTTGACTAATTTACCGCCATTAGCTACCGCCGCATAGGCGGTAATCAATTGAATCGGCGTAACGGTAATACCCTGGCCGTACGAACCGGTTAAATAATAGATATCCCCCTTCTTAGCCAGCGAGCTGACATCGCCCGGCATTTCTTTATCTAAGGTGATACCGGTCGGTTTCCCAAACCCGAAATCATCAACATACTCTTTAAAAGTTGCCCGGCCAATCTTTTCCGCGGCAAACATCGCGCCGGTGTTAAGAGACTGCTCCAAGACTTGGGTCATAGTATTAACCCCATGGGCCTGATTGTCAAAATTTCTGATTGTATACGGTCCAACTTTAACTTCGCCCGGATCTTCGTAAGTAGTCTCGGGTGTGATTTTATCTTTGTCTAAAGCCGCGGCCATCGTAATCGTTTTGAAAACCGAACCGGATTCATAAGCCGTAAAAATTGCCGGGTTGTTTAAATCATTGATGTTGGCCACTTCATTATAATTTTCCGGATCAAAGTCAGGGAAACTGCACATAGCGACAATCGCGCCGGTTTTGGGTTCCATAATAATCACCGTGGCACTTTTCGCCTTGAACCAATCATAAAATTCTTTCAGCTTCTGGCAGGCGGTGAATTGAACTTTACGATCAATAGTTAGGACCAAATCAACTCCGTTTTGAGCCGGCTTGATTGACCTAGGGCCGATAGCAACCAGTGAACCGACTGCGTCCTTGATTGATTTTAGTAGACCAGATTGCCCCGACAGCTGTTCATTGAAATAACCTTCCAGACCGTATTGACCGATTTTAGTTTCACCGTCGAAACCGACAAAACCGAAAATCTGTCCGCCGATGCCTTTCTCCGGATAATAACGATAAGTCTCCGGCAAAAAACCAATCCCTGCCAGTTCTAAAGCTTTTAACTCATCAACTTTCTGCTTTGTTACCTTATGTTTGATCGGCTCATAAGGATCATCAGCCTTGGCCAGCTTCGGCAATAAAGCTTTCCATTCTTCTTCCGCTAAACCGAGGATTGGCGTGATCTTATCAATCACCGTATTGGGACTTTTAATCTTTGACGGCTCAGCGTAAACCAGATAATAATCTTTATTGGTTACCAGCGGATAAAGCTCTTGATCTTCTCGAACGTAAATTGAACCGCGCTGAGGAAATAATTTTTTATAGACCTCGTGTTTTTCAGAGGCCATGAGAGAATAAAAATCGTGCTGCAAAATTTGAAAGCTAAACAGCCGAGCGACAATAATCAAGGCTAATAAAAAAACGACTATGGTTAGCGCGCTGATCCGTTTATCCCTCGAAGATTCTTTGACTGGTAGCTTTTTGGCTAAAATCACCATAGCCGAATCAAATTTTAGTTAGACTCTCAGTTATTGATTTAATTTATCTGGCGACTGCCACTAACGGCGCCCCTGACAGATACTCAGCCGGGCCGGCCGCAACCATATTAAGCTGACTGATTTTGCCCCTGACTTTATCCATCGACCCCAGTTCTAACGATTCCAGTTTGAGACTGCGGGCCGATTCTTCCAGCTGACTGATTTGCGACTCTAAATCTTTAATTTGATAACCTTGGGTTACCAGCGCATTGACTTGCACCAAATAAGATACGCTGGCAAAAACGATCAAACCCAAGATCGTCAAATTTAAAGTCTGAATGCTAAGTCTCATCTTCTTCGATGATTTTGTTTTTCCTTTTAGCTTGGTGCTCATGTTCTTAGAAAGATGAAAAAACTTAGGCATATTTTTGTTTTTATTTTTTTAATTTTATATTTTAAATTTTTTCTATTACTCTCAATTTGGCGCTCCGGCTTCGGGGATTTTCTGCTACTTCTTCCACGCTTGGTGTAACCAGCTTTTTAGTGATCAGCTTAATCGTTTTGTGGTGACCGCAGCGGCAGACCGGAATCTGCGGCGGACAAAGACACTCTCTCAGCTCCTGCTGAAAAAAGTTTTTGACGATCCGGTCTTCCAATGAATGATAACTTATAACGACCAGCCGGCCGCCGGTGGCTAGAATCTCTAGTGCCTGGGGTAAAACCGTCTTTAAATTATCAAGCTCCTGATTAACGGCGATTCTTAAAGCCTGAAAAACTTTCGTCGCTGGATTGATCTTCGATTGACCGCGGTAATATGAGTGATAAACGTCCGAGATAACTTGGACAATCTGCTCCGGCGAATTTATCATTTTTTCTTTTCGCATTTCAACGATTCTGTCGCTGATTGGCCGGGCTAGATTCTCTTCGCCGTACTGTTTGAATATTCTGATTAGTTCTTCGACAGGCCAGGAATTTAAAATTTTGGTTGCGGTCAGGTCCGACTGAGCGCCGAAACGCATGTCTAACGTCCCCGTCGCCAAGAAACTAAAGCCTCGGGCGCTATCCTGCAGCTGATTAGATGATAGGCCAAGATCAAGTAGGATGCCGTTAACCTTATTAAATTGACAAGCATTGGCTATTTGTTTTAAATTTTTAAAATTATCTTTGACTAGAGCAATTCGATTTTTATATTCTTGAGTCGCCGTCTGGGTCAGATTAATCGCCAGCGGGTCCAAATCGATGCCCAATAGTTTGCCATGAGGTGAAGTCCGCTTTAAAATCGCAAGAGCATGACCGCCGCCACCCAACGTGCAATCAACAAAGTTTTGATTGGGTTTGGGAGCTAAATAATGGATTACCTCTTCCAGCATCACCGGCTGGTGGACATTTTTCATAATTTTAAACCGCCAGTTGACGGCCAATTATTCTTAGACGCCTAATTCGCCCAAGGCTTCGGCAATATCACCGCTTTTATTTTCCGTTCCGGTTTTATATTCATTCCATTTAACCTGATCCCAGATTTCCAACCGATTATACAACCCGGCGATTACGACTTTTTTCTTCAAGTCTGAATACTGACGAAGGTAGTCAGGAATCAGCATCCGGCCCTGTTTATCAATTTCCACCGCCATCGCTCCGGCCAACATTAAGCGAGAAAAGGCGCGGGTGTTGGCCTGAGAAATCGGCAAAGCCGCCAGCTTATTGGCTAGCTTTTCCCATTCGGTTTTTGGATATAAAAAAAGACAATCGTCCAAACCCTTTGTCACTACTGCCCCTTTAGCCAGTTCTTTACGAAACTTAACCGGCACCGCCAATCTGCCTTTTGGATCAATATTGTGTTGATATTCGCCGATAAACATTTTTTTACCTAATCTGGGTTATTCACCCGTTTTTTTAGTTATCCCCACTCTTATCCACTTTTCACCACTATGTTATTATTGTACTCCACTTCGATGGTCATGTCAACCACTTAACAATAGTGGCTAAAAATTGTCTAATAAGCCATTTTTTAACTAAAACTTACGCTTTATGTCAACTTATTTGCCTAATGTGTGGATAATTATTTTTTGCCGATACAATACAACAAAAAAACCTACTTTTGGCAAAGTAGATTGAGAACTGGTTAAATCAACTTAGACTAACTTAAGCCCAGATGAACCTTGATTCTTCTGACGACTTCACTCAATTCGGTTTTAGCCTTAACCAGGTATTCATATTTACCGATTGCTTCAACCTGCTCAAAAGCGCCCTGATCCGCCAGATTACTTAGAATAATCACCGGGATACCTTTAGTATCCGGCTGACCGGCCAAATGATTTAGAACCGTCATTCCGTCAATATCCGGTAAAAGAATATCGAGCAGAATCAAATCCGGTTTTTGCTTAGCAATCGCCGCTAAAGCCTCTTGACCGGTTTCGGCGGTAGTAACTTCAAAAATTTTTTCGTCCGTCAGTTTCTTTTTCATTAAAAACAACAAATCGGGATCATCTTCAACTAGTAAAATCTTCTTTAATTGCTCGGACATATAAATTGAAATAAAACTTTTAAGAATCCTCGTCTCGCCCCGCCTTAAACTTTAAAACAAACCTTAGTTATTATTTGAAGTAAGCCGCAGGCGTTTCCGAGATTCAATGATTGATTTTTTGACTAAACTCATTTGAGTTTTAGGCGGGGTCATCTTCTACCAGTAAAATCTTCTTTAATTATTCAGACATATTTTATGGTTTATTCTTTTTAGTAATATTTGGCAGTTGGCCGTAAAAAGGCGTCAAAATTCTAACTCCTCGCTGCCCTTTTAATTTGGCTAAGCCTTTTTGGACCAATTCCTCACTATTTTTGAATTCCGTAAGCTTCAAGCCAACGGCCGGGATTCTCAATGCATATGACAAGGCATTGGCCGTGACAATGCCAACCCGTAAGGCGGTAAATGGCCCCGGACCTAGAACGGCAATAATCCCCTTCAAATCCCTTGGCCCATGACCAACGGCCCGAAACATCTTTTCGATTTCCGGCAAAATTTTCTCTGACTGCTGATATTTGGCCTTGAACTGTTTTTTGACAATAGACTCATTGCCCTTGGCTAGACCAATAAAGACATTTTCCGAGTCAGCGGTGTTAATGACTAAAATCATACCCCGTTAGAAAAATTAAATTTATAATAGACCGTCGTTAAAAAATTTTCTAACGGGGTCATAAATATTTCTTAAACCAACCAACAATGATTGGATTAATTTTTTTATAATGCTGTGGTTCTTTCCAGGTGTGTGGCGCGCCCAGAATAATCACCATTCTTTTCGGCTGGCTAAGCAGTTTGTAAGCCGTTTGGGAATGCTTTAATGGCACAGAGCTATCTTCTGAACCATGGATGATTAAGGTTGGAATATTGATTTTTTTGATTTGGCCTAAGGTGTCATGCTTTAATAAATCGGTATAAAAATCAAATCTAATTTTATATTTTTTTCTTTTAGATCGGCTTTCTACTATAAAATAACCGGCCTGTTTTATTTGATCCGTTTTACCCCGAAAACCCTTTTCTAAATTGGTATCCCCGGCACCGCGATAAGTCACCCCCGCCAAATCAGCTAAAACCTTAATTCGCGGATCAGTCGGCGTATAAGTTAAAATTACCTGCCCACCCAGACTATGGCCAGCTAAACCGAGCTTAGTCGGATTCACAAATTTTTGTTTAGAAACAAAATCAATAACGCTCCTCAAGTCGATCAATTCTTGACTGAATTTTATGTTCTCAATTGTACCAGCACTTCCACCAACCTCATTGGTAAAATCAAAGCGAAAAGCCGCGATACCATTTTTAGCCAGCTGCTGAGCCAGAGTTTTTAAATGTCTTTGCTCTTTATAGCCTTTAAACCCATGGCAGATGATGACAACCGGAAACTGACCCCGGCCTTTTGGCAAATCAAAAAGGCCGACAATCCGCTGGCCGGTCTGATTTTTAAGGTAAGCCTTCTTTTCCATGGCTAATCAAGCTTATTAAGAATAACAATCTTTTTGCTGCCCAGAATATCATACAAAAACTTATCCGTGATTTCGTGACGATAACGATACTCTTGCTGAGTCATGATGGTATAATTGATTTCCCGATTAAACTCTTTCTCAAACCTTTTGACTAAACCGGCCAGCTTCCGGTGATTAACGGAACCAACTAACAGCATATCTGTCACTCGGCCCTCGAGACCGACAAAAACTCCGGTCAACACAAGAAGTTTAAGCGAACCCATCCTTTCAATTTCTTTAACAAAATGCTTTTCCAGCAAAAGCTGGGCTTTAAGCAACAAAGCTCTCAGTTCCGGATAAAGGATAAAATTAGTATTAGTCAAAAAATACTTCTTACTCCCCTGCTTAGTCCGGCCGAACAATCCTTTCTCGGCGACCGGACCGGACAAAGTGACTGAACGGATAATATCAAATTTTTCCAAATTTTCCACTTCACGCCGGATTGAATTAAGCTGGGTTTTTAAAAGTCGAGCCAATTCCCGCAAATAATAAGGTTGGCTCGGATTATTCAGAAATAAACCAAGCAGATTGACTCTGGTTTTTGAACCAAATAGTTGTTCAAGCATATTAGTCTTAGAGACATCGGCCGAATTTAGTGGTTATTGCCACCGACCAGTAATTATAGTATAATATAGACGCTAATTAATCGCAAACCAAGCGCTGGTTATGGATTACTTCCGAGCCAAAATAAACCATTTTGTAATTGAACAGCCTGGGGCAAAAAAGACAACCGTCCGGTCATTCATCTCCAGACCAACAAAAATTCTGGAGAAGAAATCCGGTCGGTTATTTGGTTTGATTGAAATTGAAAATACCGACCCAAAAATTTCCGAGTTGATTGACGTTATAACCGAAGAACTAAAAACCAAATACTACAGCCTGCCAGACGAGAACAAAGAAATTAGCGAATCTGATTTGGAAAATAATTTTGAGGCTGTCCTGCAGAAAATCAATTTAACCATCGCTTCATTTTTAGAAAGCAAGGGCATCACCATAGATTTGGAAAGAATTAACATCGCCTTGGGAGTGATCGCCCAGCGCCAGCTGATTTTTAGCCAGGTCGGAAAAATAAATATTTACCTGTTGCAAAACCTAAAAAAAAGCGAATACCGCATAATTGACATTCTGGAAGCCACTAAGACCCCAATTGCCACCCCCAACCCCTTGAAAATATTTTCCCAGGTTATTGCCGGCCGAGTTAACCCTAGGGATATTGTTTTTATTTCCACCCCTAACGTCTTGGACTATTTCTCCCTGGAAAAAATCAAGAATGTAATCAGCGGCAAACCGGGCATTGATGGTCTGATGGAACTGAAAGAACTGCTCGAAAAAATTAACAGCCGACAAAACTTTGGTGTCCTGATCTCCGAGGTGGAAAAGACTGCAACCGCCGTTCAACCAAGTCAGGATGGGCTTAAAGAACTTAATTATCGTCAAGCGGCTACGGAAGACTCGATGAAAGAACTGATCAAAACCGAAAGGGAAACGGAAAAACTTCTGACCCCATCTTTTCTGCCGGAGGCTAAAAAGTACGCCAAGGCCTTCGGCAACGCCATCCAAAATTACCTTGGCAAAGTTAGGGACAACCGGCATCGTCTGACTAATAGAGTGGCATCTTTACCCAGGCTTAAGATACCGGCCGGACTAAGCCAAAATTTTAATTGGCAAAAATTGCAAAAGCTCCAAAGTTTAACCCGGCCGATCCAGGCTAAGACCAAAACCACTTTTGAACAAATAAAAAAACAGCCGGCCTGGCAAAAAGTTTCGCCTTTTATCAAAAAAATATTCGGCCGCGCCCTGAGCCGATTCAACCAGCTCCCCCGCTCCAGCAAAAAACTGCTGATAGTTTCGATCCTCCTTGGCCTATTGTTCATCCTGAGTGTCGTTTGGTTCCAGGTAAAAAATAGTAACGAAAGGGATTTAGCTACCTTTAACCAGATCGTCACCGAAGCGGAATCAAAGAAGAATGAATCCGAGGCCAGCCTGATTTATCGTGACGAGAATAAAGCGCGAGAGCTTTTAATCGCCGCCAGAGAATCACTCAACCAGCTTAAACCGAAAAATGACGATCAAAAATCACAGATCAGTTTGATCACCCAGGGCATTGAAGACCAGCTTCAGAAACTCAGACATCTGGTTAGCATTGATGAGCCGACTCAGATTATTAATTTTCAAAATCTAGACAGTCAGGCAAAAATCGCCAATTTAATTATCTCCGCCAAAGGCACGGTTTACACTCAGAATACCAGGAATAAAACGGTCTATAAGGCCAATTTGACTTCCCGGGTTATTTCAGGAATCTTTTCTGATAATTCCAATCCGGGTAATTTTTTGGCCGGCACTACTATCAGTGACAGTGAATTGTTGTTTCTTAATGATACCAAAGAAACTTTTTCTTTTTCCCCGGGCAATGACAGTCTTAAAGAAATACCAATCGCTACTGCCGCTTCCGCGGAAATCACCGACTTGGCGTTTTACAATAACCGACTTTTCTTGTTAGACAAAAAAAATGGCCAAATTTATCGATATACCAAGACTAATTCAGGATTCGGGTCAAGCGATAACTATCTGGAGGATAATCAAGTCGATTTGAAGGGCAGCGTTTCACTGACGATTGACGGCTCGCTTTATGTTCTAAAGAATAATGGCGAAATAATCAAACTCCAAAAAGGCAAAAAGGTTGACTTCGCCTTGCCTACGATTGATCCGGCCTTAACCGCTCCGACTAAAATAAAAACTACCGAGGGTTCCAACTATCTCTACATTTTGGAACCAGCGAATAAGAGGCTGGTCGTTATAAACAAAGATGGCCGATTCGTCAACCAATACGTTTCACCAAAATTTGATGATCTTAAAGATTTTATTGCCGTTGAATCAGAAAAAAAGATCTACATTCTGAATGGCAGCGCTGTCTACGGGATTCCGGCTGAACATTTATAAATTATTATTAAAAAAATACCCATCCAGAAAAGTCTAAACTTAAGACAGTCTGGATGGGACTTGAAAAAAGGACGTGCCGGATAATCCCCTCCACCAAATTAGAGCTAACCCCAGGTTGAGCCGGGTGCGGGCTTTCGTGGGCGGCCGTTAGCGACGATGCGATACGAACTAAACGGTGCTTATTTTATAGGGATTATCCGACGAACACGTTTAGCTGTATCAAAAAGTTAGCACATAAAACCATTCCCGTCAATATACCCAAATAAAAAAGGAGTAGCAACGCTACTTCTTTTTTATTTGGATGATTAAACTTATTTCAAGGTGACTTTACCACCGGCTTCTTCAAGGGCTTTTTTCATCTTTTCGGCATCTTCTTTTTTAACGCCTTCCTTGATTACCTTAGGTGCACCATCAACTAAATCCTTGGCTTCTTTAAGACCAAGCTCAGTCACGGCCCGAACCGCTTTGATGACGTTAATCTTGTTGTCACCGGAGGCAGTCAATTCGACGGTGAATTCGGTTTTTTCCTCAACCGCTTCAGCCGCGGCACCAGCGGCAGCAACTGCTACTGGGGCAGCCGCGCTAACACCGAACTTTTCTTCTAAGATTTTGACTAATTCAGCCAAATCCAGAACCGACATCTTCTCAATTTCGGAAACCAAAGACTTGAATTTCTCTGGCACCTGAACTTCTTGTTTTTCTTCTGACATAATTTTTTCCTTATGTTAACTCTTTAATCGTTAACTGTTAATTGTTATTTATGATTTAGAATTCTTAAGTGCATTTAAAACATAGACTAAGTTGCGCAGGTTACCGGATAAAACGTTGACAAACCCGGATACCGGAGCCTGGATTGAGCCAACCACCTTAGCCAATAATTCTAATTTGGAAGGCAGCCTAGAAAGTTCAATAACTTTAGCTGAATCAATAAACTTATTTTCCAAAATCCCACCAACCGGTTTTAGGAATTCATGGGTTTTAGCAAACTCCCCGATAATTTTTGCCGGTGCCACTTCGTCGTTATAACCAAACACGGTGGTTACACCTTTTTCCAAAGTGGTTGGATCAACGTCGCTCAGGCCAATCTCTTTGAATGCTAAACGCATCAAAGTTTTTTTGGCCACTAAGTAATCGATCCCCTGCTGACGGCATTTTCGGCGAAGTTCCTCAATCTCTTTGACCTTAAGGCCATCAAAATTGGCGAAAACCGTGCCCTTTGACCGCTTTAGCTTCTCGGTGTAGTCTTGCACCGCGACCTGCTTCTGTTGTCTTGTTTTAGCCATATATTAGGTTTATTTAATAAAAAAACTGCGGACTTTCCACAGACAATCAAAAATATGAGCTTTCCTCGATGGGCGGGTTTTAAGTCCCGGTTATTGGGGACACCCATTGTCTGTGGAAATTACCTAACCAGTATAGCAGGTTAAAAAATCCTGTCAAGGATATTCGGATCGGCTGGGGCAAAATGATTGCCGGAACGCCAATTAATTACTATAATAAATCTACTATGCTATTTCTAAACGAGCTTATTGCCACTATCGGCACTCTGGCGATTAATACCATTTCTTTTTTTCATTACCCCGGAGTTTTTATTTTGATGACACTGGAAAGCATGGTTTTCCCCCTGCCTTCGGAACTGGTGATGCCATTTGCCGGTTTTTTGGTTTGGACCGGTAAATTCAATTTTTGGCTGGTAATTTTGGCTAGCTCTTTGGGCAGTTTATTTGGCTCAGTATTATCTTACTATATTGGCAAATATGGCGGTGAGGCCTTAATTAGAAAATTCGGCCGTTATCTGCTCTTGGACGAAACTGATTTACAAAAAACTCAGCAATGGTTTCAAAGAAAGGGAGATTCAACGATTTTTATCGGCCGGTTTATTCCCGTGGTCAGACATTTGATTTCTATCCCGGCGGGATTGGGCGAAATGAATTTTAAAAAATTCTGCCTCTACACCGTTTTAGGCGCCACCGTGTGGAACACTTTTTTAATCTGGCTGGGAATGATTTTAGGTGACAATTGGTCGGCAGTTAAAAAATACTCTGAATTTATTTCCGTGCCGGTAGCCATTCTGTTATTCATTGGTTTGATTTATTTTGTCTGGCGCCACATCAAAAATAAAAAACGATAATAATCAAAAAACCGTAGAGACGAGGCATTGCTTCGTCTCTACGATATTATTTATTATCATTTTTTATTTTACGATTGTCCCGACAAATTTTTTGCCTTGCAGCAATTTTTTCAAATTATCTAAATTGCTGCCTTTCATCACAATCAATTCCATCTTATGCTTAGCCGCCAGTTTTGAAGCCACCGGATCAAACGGCCAATGAGCGCCAGGAGTGTACTTGTCCCCGACAATCTTCAAAAAGTCAGGCCAACTGATTTTTTTTTGCGGTTTAGCATCTTTAAACTTGCGAGGATCTTTATTATAAACGTAGGTGATGTTTGATAAATTGATTACGGTCTTAGCACCAAAAGTCTTAGCCGCCAAAACCGCATCAAGGTCCGAAGATGAACCAGGCAAATACCCGGCGCCAACGATAATCTTACGATCAGTTCTAACTTTTTTACCCGGGTTGCCAAGGATACTCTCAAAAGCCAGATCACCAAAGATTGCACTGATTAATTCGGCATTAAGTCGAGTAGTCGCAATTCCAACCCAATCCAAGTCACGATGTTTAACTTTAGGGTTGACTGTTCTGGCTGCCTTTTGATAACTACGACAAGTATTTCCCCCGCCGGTAATCATAACAACCCGATTACCTTGACGAATATAATCTAAAATGATTCTCCTGAAACCTTTCAAAAATTTAACATCTAAATCATGAGGTGCAATTAGCGAACCGCCCAGGGACATTACGATAGTTTTTGACATAATAAAAAATTAATTTCCAATTTTAATAATATTTATTTTTCGCTGCAACGTGTTCATCATAGGTCTGGCTGTAAATGACTTTACCTTCCGGAGTGGTGAGAAAGTAATAATAAGAATTCGGTGTCGGATAAATGGCCGCCATAATGGCCGACAAACCGGGATTGCAAATCGGCCCAGGCGGCAAACCCCGATATTTGTAAGTATTATAAGGGCTGTCAATCTTTAAATCACCAGCGGAAGCCCGGGAAACACTTTTGCCGCTGGCGTAATTAACCGTGGAATCCGCCTGCAAAGCAATATCGGCCGCTAGCCGCTTATAAAAAATGTCCGCCACAAGCTTTCGATCAGAATCGGTAGAAACCTCTTTCTCCAAGATTGAAGCCAGGGTTAAAATTTCATGAACGGTTTTGCCTTGACGCTTGATTTCGGACAAAATATCATCGGTCAATTTAGCACCTAGATTATCCAGCATTTTTTTAACAATCTCCTCGGCAGTAGTGTCGGAATAAATCCGGTAGGTGTCAGGAAATAGATACCCCTCCAAATCCAAGTTCTTCGGCTTAGCCGCCAAAAATTCATACTGATCCCAATAGCTGGCCTTCTGCTGCACCGCGGGCCAAAAATCCTGACTTTTCACCATCCCTTGATTTTCCAAATAATTGGCAAAATCATTTAAAGTCCAACCCTCGATGAAAGTCAAACGTTTCTCTTTGGTTTTGCCCGGGCCTTTGAATAAAATTTCGGCGATTTCTTGGCTGCTCAAATTTTGTGACAAAAAATACTCACCCGTTTTCAGTTTACTGCTGATTCCCTGGGTCCAGACATAAAACTGGAATACCAGCGGACTGCGGATAAAACCTTGCTGCTTTAACTGCCGGGAAATTTCCGTACTCCCCTGCCCGGACGTTACACCAAATGATTTTAGATCAGGGCTACTGGAAACTGGCGTGTTCAATGAATAGAGATAATAAGCCGAGAGTAGTAAGAGTAAAAAAACCAGCACCAGAAAAAACCGGCTCTTGTTTTTCTTTTTTCGGTTTTGGATAAAATTGATCATTGATTCTACTTAAACTCCACGCCAATTGTCTTTAACCGCTTGATACCGTTCTGGCGTGCCGGTATCAAACCATTGACCCTCACCAATAAAACCATAAAGCTTGCCCGCTTTGGCTAGCTGGGGAAAAATATCTTTTTCCAGCATTAAAAAATCAGCCGCTTCGTCAATATAATCAAAAATTTCTGGCGAAAAAATATAGTAGCCGGAATTAATTAAATTACTTGGTGCTTCTTCTATCTTTGGTTTTTCGATAAAATCAATAATTTTGTCACCTTTGGTTCTTGCCACGCCAAACTTAGTTACATCCTCAACCGCGGTCAAAGCGATAGTGGCGACTCCGCCATGTTCTTTATGAAAATCAATCATCGCTGATAAATCCAGACTAAAGAGGTTATCACCGTTGACTACAAAAAAATTATCATCGTAACGGCAAGCCGTTCTCTTCAGCAAAATCAGGGGGCCGGCGGTCCCCATTCGGTTTTGTTCAATTACATAACCAATCTTTATACCCGGAAACGGATTTTTCTCGAAATAATCTTTAATTTTTTCCGCCAAGTAGCTAATGCCTAAAACCACTTCACTGGTCCCGGCTTTTTTTAGAATGTCTAAAACCTGATCAGTCAAAGTCCGATCCCGGACCGGAACTAATGCCTTTGGTATAGTTAAAGTCAACGGCCGCAGACGAGTCCCTTCCCCGCCGGCCAGGATAACTGCCTTCATTTCTCTTTAATAAAATTAGAAATTAAAAACTCTACCAATTCTTCTTCCCCTGGAATTTTATTTAGCAATATCTCTCTGACAACCGACGCTGACGCCGGTTCTTTACTGTAAGAACGCTGGGACCTTAAAGCGTCAAAAATGTCAATCACCGACAATACCTTGGAGACTTCCTCAATCAACGCTCGCTTTTCCTCGTCAGGGTGTTCCCACAATTCGCCCATATCCGGATAACCCTCAGAATAAAAATGATGTCTTTTAACTACTTCGGAAATAATCCACATCTTTTCCCGATCGCCTTCGAAGTCAGGCTGGTTGGCAATTGCTTGAATTTTTTTTGCCCCGTTGACTGAGTGAGCGCGGACTTTGGTAATCTCGCTTGGGGTCAGCTTACCTTCTTTAACCAAAATATCCAAAGGGATTCTATCCTTACCGATATCATGGAGCAAGGCTGCCTTAACTAAAGTTTCTTTATCTATTTTTTCGAACCTCTCTGCGGAATTGCCAACTAAATAATTATCATAAACCACCTCGGCGATTTTAGCTGTATCCAAAGAATGTTTATAGCTACTTTCAAATCTTCCCTTGAATTCGCCGACGTCTTCCAGCTCTAATAATTCCTTCAGCTCTTGATAAACTTCCGGTTGATTAAGCAGCTCCGCAATAAAAGGACTAACCTCAATATTATTACTTAAATCAATAACGTCCCTACCAACCTGCTCGACTTCGGTATTATTCATAAATGATATGGTCTAACCCTCCACCAGCGGCACAAAAACAAATCCGGGATAAATCTCTTCGCGGTAATTGTTTTTATCCACTCTGTGAATTAAACGAATGTCATTGGCCGTGGTGGGAATTACCAGCCGGCCGCCAATTTTCAACTGGCGCTTCAGCTCTTCGGGAATTTCAAAAGCCGAAGCTGACACTAATATCCTATCAAATGGCTCTGACTCTTTCAACCCTTTTGAGCCGTCCTGGCAGAAAAATTCTATATTATTGAATGAGTATTTCCGAACATTGGATTCACCAAACTCTTTAAGCGATCGAATCCTTTCAATAGCAAAAACTCGCCCGGTCGGTCCGACGATTGCCGCTAGTAGCGCCGTGGTCCAGCCGGAGCCGGAACCGATATCCAAAACTTTCTGACCCTCAAATAAATCCAGCAGCTCCAGCATAAACGCCACGGTCAAAGGCTGAGAGATAGTCTGGCCATGACCAATCGGCAAAGGTGCATTGATGGATTCCTCTGCCGCTAAATCCGCCGGCATAAAATCCCGGCGCTTGATGCGTTCAAAAGCTTTAATCACGGCCGGACTTTTTAGATGGCCCTGGGTAATTAATTCACTGATTAATTTTTTCATTGAAAATACCAAATAACTAAAATAATTAGGCCCAACAGGATTCGATAATAAGCAAAAACTTTGAGTGAATGATTCTGTAAGAATTTAAGGAAATACTTGATGCAAAAATAGCCAACTAAAGCTGAGGATAAAAATCCTAAAATCAATGAGATTAATTCCGCCGAGGCCAGCGGCGGGCCGGAGAATAAATCAGATATTTTTTTAATTCCGGCACCGAAAACGATGGGGATGGAAAGCAAAAAAGAAAATCTGGCGGCGGCTTCGCGTTTTAATTTCTGAGTTAAACCTGCTATAATGGTAATGCCAGATCGGGAAACTCCGGGGACCAAAGCAACGGCTTGGGCCAAACCAATCAGCAAAGCTGAACCGAAATGTAACTCCGTAATTTCTCGAACTTTGGCAAACAATTTATCGGCTGAATATAAGACGATACCAAAGCCGATTAAGGTTACAACCACTACCATCACGCTGCGCAAAGAATTTTCAATCTGGTCCTGCCATAAGTAACCGGCTAAACCGGCCGGCAACGTTGCCGCCAATAAATACCAGGCCAAACGCTGGTTAGAATCATTCTTCAAATTCCAATGTCTGAAACTTTGGCAGAAAGCCTTGAGATAAATCAAAATTTCTCTCCGGAAAAATAATAATAAAGCCATCAGCGTTCCTAGATGTAAAACCACGTCAAAAGCCAAATCGTCAGAAAAACTAAAACCTAAAATATCATGGAATAAAACCAGGTGACCGGAGCTGGAGATGGGCAGGAATTCAGTCACGCCCTGCAAAATTCCAGCTATTAGTGCCAATAGATAGTCCATAGCAAAACCAAATGAATTAAGAAGTTAGAATTAGGAATTAAGAGGCCAAGAACCTTGATTCCCGATTCTTAATCCTTAATTCTAACCACCATGGATTACTCCTATATAATTATACCACTAATTGTCCTAATTACCGCCCAGGCTCTTAAACTCCTGACTGATGGCATTAAAGGCAATTTTGATTTGCGAAATCTTTTTATCTCCTACGGCGGCATGCCTTCTTCTCATACCGCTTTTGCCGTTGCCATTACGACTTTAATCGGCTTGCGGCTGGGTTTTGACGCTCCGATTTTTGGCATCGCTTTGGTTTTTACCCTGCTAGTAATGCGCGATGCTACCAGTTTCCGGCGAATCCTAGGCCAGCAAGCCAAAGTCCTTAACCGATTAATCAGTGACCTGCCAGGAACCGAGAAAGAAAACATGCCTCATTTTCGCGAACAAATGGGTCACAGTCTGTTGGAAGTTACCGCCGGCGCAATTTGGGGCATGGCCATCAC
>Ga0265297_10006052_pt1 | contig 17892 bp, 18 predicted proteins | sample Munlanlwell13791_FD_192502 | JGI IMG/M metagenome (GOLD analysis project Ga0265297, IMG submission 192502) | Leachate microbial communities from a municipal landfill in Southern Ontario, Canada - Leachate well 137-91 | ecosystem: Engineered > Solid waste > Landfill > Unclassified | place...
TGTTGTCTTTAATTACGCAAAATATTCAAGTGCAGTATATAAATAAAAATAACTTAATTGCTTCTCAGCTGGCGCAAGAGGGCTTGGAATTGGTGAGAAATAAAAGAGACAAAAATTGGTTAGAAGGCAATGATTGGCTTACCGGCATTACTCCCGGTAATTATATAGTGGATTATACCGGCTACATTGGCAGCGTTTCCGGCGTGGGAGAAGCGAAATTGCAAGAAAGAAATGATTTTGGGGAAGAGGGATATTATTGGTATAACGCCGAGGATCCAAATACTATTTTCAGCCGGCTTATTACCACATCTCAAACATCCTCGGAGTTGCTTAATGTTTCCTGCTTAATCCAATGGGAGGATAGAGGGCAGACTTATCAGTATGTAGCCGACACTATTTTGTATAATTGGCGATAAATATTATGTTAAAAAACATCGTAAAAAACAAAAATGGCGTAACCCTGATAGAAATGGTGGTAGCCGTTACTTTGTTTTCAGTTGTAATACTCTCCTCGACAGAAATTTTTAAGATGGTTATTGAAGGACAGCGCAATGCTATTGCTTCTCAAAATGTTCAAGAGAGTATGAGGTATGCTTTTGAAACTATGGCGAAAGAGATAAGGATGGCGACTTTAAGTAATCACGATTGCGAGTATTTATTTTCTGTCCCGGTTACGGCTCAAAATAAAATTTATAATATCACATCCAATGGCGAAGGCGAAGTTTTGTATTTTAAAAATAAAAATGATGTTTGTACGGCCTATTATTTGGAGAACGGAGCGATAATGGTAGCACGGGGAGGAGATACAGCCTTGACTACTCCAGCTAAAATCAGAATAAGCAATTTAAATTTTGAGGTTATCGATGATCAGATTGGCACTCCCGCCAATGTTCAGCCTATGGTTACAATGAGAATGGACATTGAGGCAACAGGAAAGGAAATGCACAAAGAAACCATGAAAATGCAGACGACATTATCATCCAGATATTATGAATAGCACGACGCTAATAACAAAAATTATGAGAATGGTAATCAAAAAATTTATTATAAATAATAATGGCACAGCTCTCTTAATGACAGTATTGATATTGTCGAGTATTTTAGTTGTGGTTTTGGGGGCGGCTAATCTGATAGTGCCGGGTATAAAAATGAGTCGGACTCAGTCGCAATCAACAAAAGCTTTTTTTGCGTCTGAGTCAGGAGTGGAAAAGGCGCTTTGGGAAGTGAGAAAAAATTTTTATAGCGTTCCAGTAGCTGATACAGATAATGTCTTTTTCGACACTCTGGGAAATAATAGCGTTTATCAAGTTGATTATTCAATAGTTGGTTCCCATGTTACTTTTACTTCAGCTGGACGTTATCAGCAAACCAGAAGAAGCGTGGCTGTTGATTTTGAAATGGTGATTCCTTAAATAAGTTAAATATAAAAATATGAAAACAATCATTTTAAAAATTTCGAAGTTTATTTCATCTCGTTTGGTTTATTTAATGATAGGTATTTTTTTAGCTGTTTCGTTCACTTATGTTTATGCTACATGGGATACTGCTAAAACCGGCGGTGCAGGCAGTCTAGGACAAAGCAATTGGAATGCTTTAATCACAGAAATTCATAATAAATGCGGCAATAACTGCGACGCCAAAGCCACAGCCGCTACGGCCGTAGGAGATACATTAACCGAAAATAACTGGAATAATTTAGCTGATTTATTAAGCAGCACTTTAGTTGACTGCACCGCCGACAATGGTGGAAAATGTTTTGTTAATCAGGCTTCAAAGAGTTCTCTTGATACTGATCTGGTAGCTGGAAATATTAAGAGCGGGACAACGATTTTTGGGGTAACGGGGAGCTATTCCGCTTCGTCTCCGCCAGACGGTTGGTCAGGAAATTGCGTATGGAAATCAGGCGATGAAAGTTGCCCGTCTGGTTATCCGAATAAACACACGAGGGTTGTATATAGTGGATGTTATTGCACAGGAGGCGGTGCCCAATTGCAGGAATATTCTTCCGGATCATATCTTTTATCACAGTCATGTAGTGGGCAAGGTTGTGTGACTAATCCGGATTATAGCAACGTTAATAATTTCAGGGCCTATAACGTAGCCGGTAGTTGCAATAATACAGGGGCGACTACATATACATATTGTTGTCAGTAACCCGGTTGAAGGAATAAGGATTTTTTTGATATGATTTTTAATATTTATTTAATAAAGCTTTAACGGCTAGAAGTTTTAAATGAATAAAGATAAAATAAAAAACCGAATAGAAAAATTAAAAAGTGAAATTGATAATTATCGCTATCTTTATCATGTCCTAGATAAATCGGAAATAAGCGACGCGGCTTTGGATAGTCTGAAAAATGAATTGTTTAAATTGGAAATGGCTAATCCGGAATTTATTACGCCTGATTCACCCACGCAGAGAGTCGGCGGTAAGCCATTGGATAAATTTAAAAAAGTAACTCACTCTCGACCGATGATGTCTTTGTTTGACGCTTTTAGCGAACAAGATATGAAAGATTGGGAAGAAAGAATAAAAAAATTAATCCCCCTGGCCCCTTTGATAAAGGGGGGATACTATGCCGAATTGAAACTTGACGGCCTGGCTATGTCTTTAAGATACGAAAAAGGAATTTTCAAGCAAGGAGCGACTAGGGGCGACGGAAAAATTGGAGAAGATGTGACGCAAAACTTAAAAACCATAGAGAGTATCCCCTTGAAGTTGAGACAACCAGCAAAAAATGAATTGGAAAAAATCGGGTTGGATTCCGAGCAAATAAAGACTTTAGAAAATCTTTTGGAAAATGGCAAGCTGGAATTTCGCGGAGAAGCGATAATGACGGCGAAAGTATTTGAAAAATTAAATAAAAAATATCAAAAAGAAGGCAAACCCTTGCTTGCTAATCCCCGCAATGGCGCGGCTGGATCAATCCGCCAGCTTGACCCGGCATTATCCGCGGAGCGGGAATTGGATTTTTATGTTTATGCTTTAATATCAGATTTAAATTTAAATAATCACAGTGAGGAGCATGAACTGGCTAAAGTTTTAGGATTTAAAGTTTTAGAACAAAATAAATATTGCCGGGATTTGTCAGAAGTTATTAAATTTCATGATTATTGGGAAAAGAATAGGGAGAAAATGCCTTTTGAATGTGACGGAGTGGTAGTGGTGGTAAATGATTTAGATTTATGGGAAAAACTAGGAATTGTCGGCAAGGGGCCTCGCTATATGATGGCCTATAAATTTGCAGCCGAGCAAGCGACGACAAAAATTGAAGATGTTGTTTGGCAAGTCGGAAGAACAGGGGCTATAACTCCGATCGCAGTTTTAACACCGGTTCGTGTTGGCGGGGTAACCATTGCTCATGCTACTTTGCATAATATGGACGAGATAAAGCGCTTGGGCATAAAAATTGGTGATACGGTTATTATTGAAAGGGCGGGAGATGTTATTCCTAAAGTAATAAAAGTTTTACCGAATTTGAGAAGCGGTCAAGAAAAAAATATTTCTGTTCCAAATAAATGTCCGATGTGCGAAAGTGAAATCGTAAAAGTCCCCGGCGAAGTCGCTTATCGTTGTTCAAATAAAAAATGCTACGCCGTGAATTTGCGGAATTTAACCCATTGGGCAGGAAAAGGAGCGGCGGACATAGAAGGCCTGGGCCCGAAAATAATCGAGCATCTGGTAAAAGAGGGATTAATTTCTGATATAAGCGATTTTTACGCGTTAACCGTCGGAGATTTAAAACCTTTAGAAAGATTTGCGGAAAAGTCAGCAGATAATTTAATAAAATCAATTGAATCTAAAAAGGAAATGGCTTTGGCAAAATTTATTTATGGCTTAGGCATTAGGCATGTAGGTGAAGAATCGGCGATTTTGCTTTCACGACAAATAAAAAATACTAAATCTAAAATTTCAATTTCCGAAATTACAAAATACTTTGAAAATTTAGATTTAGAAGATTTGGCGAAATTGCCGGATATCGGACCGATTGTAGCGCAAAGTATTTATGATTGGTTCCATGATAGCCATAATTTGTCCCTGTTAGAGAAATTGGAAAAAAACGGGGTAAAAATTAAAGTCTCAAAAATTGGAATAAAAAATAAAGAATTAGAAGGCAAGACTTTTGTTTTAACCGGGACTTTGCCTGGTTTGACAAGGGAAGAAGCAAAAGCTAAGATAAGAGAACTGGGAGGAAATATATCTTCATCTGTGAGCAAGAAAACTGATTATGTTGTTGCTGGGGATGAACCGGGGAGTAAGTATGATGATGCGCAAAAATTGGGAGTTAAGATTGTTGATGAGGAGAAATTTTTAAAAATGTTATGAAGTTATCAAAAGAAGAAATAAAACATATTGCCGATTTAGCCAGATTGGAATTGACGGCCGAAGAGCAAAAAAAATACGGCAGTCAGCTGTCGGATGTTTTGAGTTTTGTTGAACAATTGAGAGAGGTTGATACAACTGATTGCGAGCCGACTGCTCAAGTGACTGGACTGGAAAATATTTTTCGAGCAGACGAAGAAGAAGATTGGAACGAAAGAGAAAAGATGGAAGCTTTAAAGCAAGCACCAGAATTGGAGGCTCAAGCAATTAAAGTAAAAAGAGTGCTTGATAACAATTAACAATTGACTTTTTGAATTCAATGAAATTAAACGAATTAACAATAAAACAAGCTAGTGAAAAATTAGCCAAGGGCGAGATAACTTCGGTTGAATTAACCAAGGCTTGTTTGGCGCGGATTAAAGAAATTGACGGAAAAATAAAAGCTTGTTTGACGGTTTGTGAAAAAGAAGCGTTAGACGAAGCGAAAGCGGCTGATGAAAGAATTGCTAAGGGTGAGAAGGGGAATTTATTAGGCATTCCATACATTGCGAAAGATAACATTTTAACGAAAGGGATCAGGACTACGGCCGCCTCAAAAATTTTGGAAAATTATATTGCGCCTTTTGACGCAACTATCATAAAGAAATTAAAAGAAGCGGGAGCGGTGCTACTCGCTAAATCAAATTTAGATGAATTTGCTCACGGCGCTTCTACGGAAAATAGTGCTTTCGGGCCGACTCATAACCCTTGGGATCTAGAAAGAGTGCCGGGCGGATCTTCTGGCGGTTCAGCCGCGGCTGTCGCCTCTGATATGTGTCTTTTCGCTTTGGGGACAGACACGGGCGGGTCAATCAGGTGTCCGGCCAGTTTTTGCGGAGTAGTCGGTTTGAAGCCGACTTATGGCCGTTCTTCCAGATTTGGCTTGATGGCGATGACTTCCTCTACTGACGTCCCAGGACCTCTTACTAAAACGGTGGAAGATGCCGGCTTAGTTTTGTCCACGATTGCTGGCAATGATAAAAATGACGCCACCACTCCAGATGTTGAGGTTCCAAGTTTTAGTGAAAACTTAGAAAAGAGCTTAAAAGGCTTAAAAATTGGCTGTCCAGAAGAGTATTTTGGCCAAGGCCTTGAACCGGAAGTGAAAAAAGCAGTGGAAGAAGCCATAAAAAAGCTGGAAGAATTGGGTGCGAAAATTATTCCAATCAGATTGCCTTATTCTAAATATGGTATTCCGGTTTATTATATTATCACCCCCTCGGAGATAAGTTCTAACTTAGCAAAATTTGACGGCATCCGTTTTGGTTTTTCCAGTGAAGAAGCGAAGGACTTGCAAGAGATTTACGCCAAGAGCCGAGGTCAGGGTTTTGGCCCAGAAGCCAAAAGAAGAATAATGCTCGGAACCTACGCTTTGTCCGCCGGCTATTATGACGCTTATTATTTGCAGGCGCAAAAGGTGAGAACAAAGATAAAAGAAGAACTAGATAGCGAATTAGAAAAATTAGATGCGATTATTACTCCTACCCAGCCTAGTCCAGCTTTTAGGATTGGAGAGTGTTCAAATGATCCATTGAAGATGTATTTAGAAGATATTTTTGTTACAGGTGCTTCTTTGGCGGGGCTACCGGCCATATCCGTCCCTTGCGGTTTTTCTGAAGGTTTGCCGATAGGTATGCAGTTAATCGGTAAAAGATTTGACGAGGAAATGATTTTGAATATTGCCCATAATTATCAAAAAAATACTGATTGGCACTTGCAAAAGCCGAAAATTTAGATAAAATAAAAAAATACAAAATGAAATTTTATTCATTTTGTATTTTTGCAAAAAGGAGAGGTCGCCTATCCGCCCAAGGCGGACCCGCCTCGGGCGGGGTGGATAGACAATATGTATTATGTTTATATACTTTTTAGCCAATCAATCAGAAAAAGATATATAGGAAGCACATCCAATTTGAAGGAAAGATTAAAAGAGCATAACTCGGGGAAATCTAATTTTTCAAGAAAAGGCCCGCCTTGGAGATTAATTTATTATGAAGCTTTTCTGAATAAAAAAGATGCCTTGCGAGAAGAGACTTTTTTAAAAAGCGGAAAAGGCAGAGAGCGGTTAAAATATTTATTTGAATAAAATTTAGAGAAGTATTAGGATTATTAAAAGAGCGAGGAGAGGTCGCCTAGTGGTCGATGGCGCACGCTTGGAAAGCGTGTAAACCGAAAGGTTTCGAGGGTTCGAATCCCTCTCTCTCCGCCTATAAAATAAGATGCCCATTTTGGGCATCTTATTTTTTATTTTATGAAAAGGGATTTGAAAGCCGGAGCGATGCCCGAGGCTAAGAGTCTTCAATAAAGTCAATTTTTGAGATATAATATAGGCGTATGAATTATTTTAATATAAAAAATAAAATTTTATATTGGATTCCAAAAATTTTAGTAATATTCTTGGGGGTATTCTTTATCGTTTTTGGCGAATTTGACGATAGTCCTGGGTTACAAGGGCTTGGCCTTATCTTAATTATCGCCACCATCGTTATTGTGATAAGAAATAAGAAGAAAAATTAGTTTTAATTTTATGATTTTAGAACACCAATCAAAAAATAAAATAGTTTTACTTGTTATCTCCCTCATCATTTTAATGTTAGGTATTTTTGCAATTTTCTATACCCCAGTTATTTTTCAAGAAGGCAATCCTTGGCCACAAATTAAAGGCATTGTTCAATTAAATTTTGGCAATAAAGACGTTGTAAAATTGGATATCGGAGAAAATAAGTATATTACCAGAAGCGACAATCTTGAAACAATCAAGTCTTTTATGAAAGGCAGGGGCTACGATTTTACTGAACAAATGGGGGCAGGTTATCTTTTTAAATCAGATGCTGGCGAGAGCGCTGTTGCTACTTATAGATATTACAGCCGTTTTTATTCGCTTTGGACTATTAGCGAAAATAACAATAATTTTAATAATAATCTATGGGTCACAACCACTAATAACCAAGGCATAACGTTTCAATATCCGAAAGAATTGCTGGCAAAATACATAAGCGTTGCGGAATGGCCTCCAGTTATAAAAATTGAAACAGGTACATATTCCTGCAAAACCACACCGCAGGAAGTAAGTAGTATGTCTGATATTACTTCGCAGAGAATGGTTGATAGTAAAACTTATTGCGTAAACGTTAAACATGAGGGTGCGGCTGGTAGCGTTTATTCTTCATATACTTATACCACAACAAGAAATAATGGGTTAGTAAAAGTAAGCTTCATCCTGCAATATCCTAATTGTAATAATTACGACGAAGAACAAAGCAACGCTTGCTCTAACGAAAGAGAGGCTTTTGATATTGATTCCACTGTTGATAGAATTGTTCAGACGGTTAAATAAAGTCTATGACTTCATACAAACATGCCCAAATTGGATATCTGATGTTAGTTGTAACGTTAATCGTGCTGGTATTTTTCACATGGGTTTATATTACAGCTCGGGCAGAACCCCCATCGGTTGATTCCGGCACAAATTTACTAGTTACTGCCGTAATGGCATTGATTTTGTTTATTCTCGCATCATTTACAATGCTAACGGTATCCATTGATGAAAATTATCTCCGAATTAAATTTGGCTATGGCGTCTTCCAAAAAAAATTTCCTCTTAACGAAATAATTTCTGCAACATCTGTGAAAAATCATTGGTATTATGGCTGGGGAACAACATTTTGGTTGTGGCCAAAAATGTGGATATATAACATTTCCGGCCTTGATGCAGTTGAGGTAGTTATGAGAAATGGAGTAGTGTATCGCATAGGGACGGATGACCAGGGCGGGCTTGAAAACGCAATCAGACGAACCATAAATTCTTAATATTATAAATAAAAACAGCGACTTTAAGGGCCGTTGTTTTTTGTTTTTTTTAAGAAAGAAAAGATTTTGAGGCAGTTGCAATGTTTGGGGCGCAATTCCAGTCCCGAGGACCGCAAGGCGGAACCACGGCTGGATGAACGTAGACGAGCGGAGCCTGCATTCTATGTTAAAAACGAAAAAAGACCATAAATTTTTAGTCTTTTTTTGTTTGCTTTTTTGCGGAAAATAAGCTATTATTTAGTTATAAAATAAACAATCAGCAGTTTAAAAACAGCAGATAATATTATGAAAAAAGCCTTAATCACTGGGATAACCGGGCAAGACGGTTCTTATTTGGCAGAATTATTATTGTCAAAAAATTATCAAGTTTTTGGTCTGGAAAGAAGATCTTCAACTAAAAACAGGACTAATATAGAAAAGATAGAAAAGGATATAAATTTTGTTTCCGGCGACTTAACCGACCAGCATTCTTTAACACGAGCAATAACGGCCAGCGAACCAGATGAAGTCTATAATTTGGCCGCCCAGAGTTTTGTCAAAGAATCCTGGGAACAGCCGGAATATACTGGGAACGTGACCGGGTTGGGAGCTCTGAGAGTGTTGGAAGCAATTCGACAAGTCAACCCGAAGATGAAATACTACCAAGCGTCTTCTTCGGAAATGTTTGGACAGGTGCAAGAGACTCCGCAAAATGAAAAAACTCCGTTTTATCCGCGCAGTCCATATGGCGTAGCCAAACTTTATGCTCATTGGATAACAGTTAACTATCGGGAATCATATAATATTTTTGCTTGTAGCGGTATTTTGTTTAATCATGAGTCGGAGCGTCGGGGCATGGAATTTGTTACTAGAAAAATTACTGATGGCGTAGCTAGAATAAAGTTGGGTTTGCAAGATAAGCTTTATTTGGGGAATTTGGATGCTAAGAGAGACTGGGGGTATGCGCCAGAATATGTGGAGGCTATGTGGATGATGCTTCAGCAGGAGAAGCCAGAAGATTTCATTATTGCTACCGGTGAAACTCATAGCGTGAAAGAATTTGTGGAAGCGGCTTTCAGGGCGGTTGATCTTGATTGGAAGAAATATGTTGAAATTGACGAGCGTTTTAAGCGTCCGGCCGAAGTTTATTCCTTGATTGGCGACGCCTCCAAGGCTAGAGAAAAGCTTGGCTGGAAGCCAAAAGTTAATTTCTCCGAGTTAGTGAGTATCATGGTGGAAGCGGATCTAAAAAGGCTAAAAAAATAAGTATTTTTTATGAAAGATCTTATATTACTGCCAACATACAATGAAAGAGAGAATGTAAAAATAATTATCCCGGAAATATTTACCGACTATCCCGAAATCAGTATTTTGGTAATAGATGATAATTCTCCTGATGGAACGGCAGAAGAGGTGGAAAATCTTATACCTAGATATCCCAATCTTTCTATTCTGAAAAGAAAAGGGAAAGAAGGGTTGGGCAAGGCTTATGTCGATGCCATGCAAAGATCAAAACAGGACAAGGAAATCCGTTCGGTTGTTACCATGGATGCCGACGGCTCCCACTCACCTGAGTATTTGAAAGATTTATTGCGCGAAATAGAGAATTGCGACCTGGTCATCGGTTCTCGTTATGTGAAAAACGGTGGGGTAGAGAATTGGGAATTTTGGCGCCGAAATCTTAGCCGTTTCGGCAATATTTATGCCAAAGTTTTAACTGGTATGCCCATAAATGATTTTACAGCCGGTTTCATGTGCATTAGAAGGGATTTTTTGGAAAAAATGGATTTCAGCGAGATTGGCGCCTCCGGTTATTCTTTTTTAATAGAATTAAAATTTAATTTGATAAAAAAGTTAGGCGCTCGCGTCAAGGAGTCGCCTATTATTTTTAGAAGCCGCCGAGAAGGAGAATCTAAAATTTCCAGTCATATCATTAAGGAGGGACTTAGAATTCCTTGGCGTTTATTTTTTAGAAGAATATGGAAGAGAAAATAATTTGTCCCATCTGCAATTCGGATGGAACAAATTTTTATTGTGAGAAAAATGGGTGCAAGATATGCCGTTGCCAAAGCTGCGGCACGGCTTTTGTTTATCCCATTCCAGCTAACCCCGGAGATATTTACAATAAGGAATATTTTAAGAAAGAAACCGGTAGCAGCTTCGGATATTCCGATTATGACAAGGATAAAGAGCCAATGCGAAACATCTTTATTTCTTATATAAAGAAAATAGAGAATTTAGTTGAAGACAGAAATATTTTTGACATAGGAGCCGCGACTGGTTATTTTTTGGATTTAGCAAAGGAGCGCGGCTGGCGTACGGCTGGAACCGAAATTTCTGATTATGCCGCCAGTGTTGCCGGCAAAAGAGGGCACAGAATTTCTTGCGGAAAATTTCCGGAGATGAAGATAGAAGAAAAATTTGGCGCGATAACAATGTGGGATGTTCTGGAGCATTTGGATAACCCAATTGAATATTTGCGCGCCGCCAATAAAATATTGATGAAAGATGGGCGTTTAATAGTAAATACTATAAACAGAGAGAGTCTTTGGGCCAGAATTTTTGGAAAGCGCTGGCATTCGCTCGTCCCGCCGGAACATTTATTCTATTATTCTCCGAAGGGCTTGAAGATTTTATTGGAGGAAGCCGGTTTTGAGATTGAAGAATCAGGAACATCTGGAAAGATTTTTTCTTTATCTTATATTTTTGGAATTCTGCACCACTGGCAAAAAATAAAAATTTGGGATGGCTTGTCAAAGTTTTTTGATAGGTCGTTTTGGAGAAAATTGTCGCTTCCTATAAACTTGGGGGACAACATTCTTATTATCGCTAAAAAATAAAAAATGTTTAAACTTTTAAGAAAACATTATTTAGTTATTATTTTGGCTTTAGTGGTTGGCAGCCTCACCTGCTTTCCGCAGATTTTTGCTGCTAAAAATGTGGAAAATTTTCAGGGAATTTACAAAACCATTAACAACGATGAAACGTATTATATGGCCAGAGCCAAGGATGTGATAGATGGCCATTCTTTTTTGTCCAATCCCTATCTCTATGAATATAAAAGCGGGTATCCGGTTGAGGTTTGGCTGCCTGAGTATATTCTGGCCAAGCCCTTAGCAGTTTTTAATATAGATTTACATAAAGGTTATATGTTTTATGATTTTTTATTGCCTTTTATTTTGGTAATTTTAACTTATAGCATCCTCTTTTTGTTAACTGGTTCGGTTTTTGCGAGTTTCCTCGGCGCAGCCTTCCTACACCTAAATTTTTTTTGGTTCCAGTTTAACCGTAACCCCAGTCCGCAATTCAATTTTATTTTCTGGCTGCTTCTCTATTTTGTTTGGCTAAAATTTCTTAAAAAGTCGAATTTATTTTACACTATCTCTCTCGGTATTTTTTTCGGTTTATTATTTCATGTCTATACTTATTATTGGACTTTTTATGTAGTATTTTTCTCTATATTTTTATTTCTGAATTTCATTTTTAAAAGGCCTTGTCCTTACAAAAAATATTTTTTGGCTTTTGGAATCGCCCTTTTTATTTCCATCCCTTATTTCTATTTTTTAATAAGGGGAATGAGTTTGCCGTATTATGCAGAGACAGTGCGGAGGATAGGCATGATAGATACGCATTTTCCTTCTGGCCGGAAAATCGTGATGTGGGGGATTATTATTTTAACTTTGTTGACAGTTTCTTACAAAAGCAAGGTTTTGAAAATTGGATCTAGGCCAATACTGCTTCTTTCCGGCGTTCTAGCTTCAATAATTTCGGTTAATCAGCATGTTATCACCGGTAAAAATTTGCAATTTTCCAGCCATTATTGGATGCTCTCGGTTTTTTGTTTTATTTTTGCCTTTGTTTATCTTTTAACTTTATGGCTGCCGAAAATAAAATACCGTTATGTGAAAATTGGGATTTTAATTTTGATAGCTATTTATGTGTTTTATCGCCCGTGTACTTATATAAAAATGGCAATAGCCGGAGAATTAGTGTCTTATAGGCAAACAGAAATAGATAATCAGAGATATGCCCCAATACTTTCTTGGTTAAATAAAAACACCTCCCCCGATGAAGTGGTGTTTGCTGACAGCAAGCTCAATGGCCTTATTCCTATTTATACAGCTAATAATGTTTTCTATGGCGGTAATTTATTTTTTGTTCCCGACAAAGAACTTCAGGAGAGGTTTATTCTAAATAATTATTGGGAAGAAATAGATACTGATTTTGCCGTCGCCAACAAGTTCGCCATCTGGGGAGCATACTATCAGACGAATTATGACCACAATCAGAGTAAAAACAAAATAAGAAAATTATTTTTTCTTTCACCGAAAGAATATATAAAAATTCCTCAAGAAAAAATAGATAAATTTTTGGAGTTAGCCCGTGGTATAAAGAGTAAGGATTTTGAAGAGCAATTGAAAAAATATAGAGTCGATTATTTTGTTTGGGATAAAGCGAATGATCCGAATTGGAAAGTAAACGAATCAAATTTTTTGGATTTGTTGTACGAAGTTAACGATATTATAGTATATAAAGTAAAATAGTTATGAAATTATTAATTTTAACTCAAAAAATAGATATTAAAGATGATGTTTTGGGGTTTTTCCATAATTGGGTGAAAGAATTTTCTCAAAATTGCGGTAAGATAACCGTTGTTGCTTTGGGTGTTGGTGAGTATAATTTGCCCGAGAATGTTAAGGTATTGTCATTAGGGAAAGAAAGAGGCAGCTCTAAAATCAAATATATCCTCAATTTTTATAAATATATCTGGCGAGAGAGGAAGAACTACGACAAGGTTTTTATCCACATGAATCAGGAATATGTTGTTTTGGGCGGGCTATTGTGGAAAATATTTGGGAAGAAAATTTTTCTTTGGCGCAACCATGCTAAGGGAGATTTTTTTACTGATTTGGCGGTATTTTTGTCGAATAAAGTTTTTTGTACCTCCGGATTTTCTTATACGGCCAAATTTTCCAAAACCAAATTAATGCCGGCCGGAATAGAGACTGATTATTTTGTGAATTTAAATCATTCTGCCGAAGAAGGAAAAATTAATTTGTTGTTTTTGGGAAGAATTTCTCCAGTTAAGGATTTGGAAACTTTGATTAAATCATTGGCGATCATCAGAAAGGAGGATGAAAAATTTTTTCTAAATATAATCGGCGAAGCGTCCGAGAGAGATAATGGCTATTTTGAGAAAATGAGAAAATTGGTTGTAGATCTTGGTCTTGAAAAATATGTAAAGTTTTGGGGAAGAGCAAGCTACGGAAAGACTTTGGAATTTTATAACCGAAACGATGTTTTTATCAACCTGACAAAGAGCGGTAGTTTTGACAAAACCATTTTAGAAGCTATGAGTTGCGAAAAAATGGTTCTGACTTGCAATCAATCTTTTCTGGATGTTTTTCCGAAAGACTGGCGAGATATTATGATTTTCAAAGAAGAAGACCCTGAGGATTTGGCCGAAAAGATTACTAGTCTTTGCCGGATGGCGGCAGAAAAAAAGAGTGCTATAGTTAAAGAATCAAGAAGGATTGTGAAAGAAAATCATAGTTTGAATGTTTTAGCCAAGAAACTTTTTCAAGAAATAAAATGAAAAAAAAAGAAAAAAAAATAATATATATTGCCAATGTCCGCATCCCGACGGAAAAAGCTCATGGTCTTCAGATATCAAAAATGTGTGAGCAATTCGCGGAAAGAGGGTATGAGGTCGAATTGTGGGTGCCGTCCAGAAAAAATAACATAAATACGGATGTTTTTTCTTTTTATAATATAAAAAATAACTTTAAGATAAAGAAAGTTTTTTGTTTGGATTTATTTTTTCTGGAAAAATTTATAGGTCCCTTTTCTTTTTGGGTGGAATTTGCCAGTTTTTATTTTTTTGTTTTGATTAAATCAGCCTTTTTATCTCCGCGGACGGTTATTTATACCAGAGAACCGTTGGTCTGCCTGTTTAAGATTTTCTTTTTTCAGATTGTCTTTGAATGTCATAGCATTTCCGAAAAGAAAAAGAGCTTTTTCTTTCTAGTCCGTTTTGCCAAAAGAATTATCACCATATCTTCTGGTTTAAAGAAGATTTTTCTAGAAAATGGTTTTAAAGAAGAACAAATATTCATCTCCCCCGACGCCGTTGATCTCTCGGTTTTTGACATCGGCGCGACCAAGGAAGAAGCGAGAAGGAAACTGAATTTGCCGACAGACCAGCAATTGATTATTTATACCGGAAAATTCAAAACTATGGGAATGGACAAGGGGATAAGCGACATTTTGAAATCTCTAGTTTTTCTTCCTGAAGATATAATATTTTTGGCTGTTGGCGGCAGCAAAGATGATATTGCTCAATATCAAAAGCAAGCGGAGGATCTGGAGATTGGGAACAGGGTGAAACTGGTTGGCCATGTGAGTCAATCAGAGCTGGCAATTTACCAAAAAGCGGCTGATATCCTCCTGATGCCATTTCCGTTTAATCAGCACTATGCCTATTACATGTCTCCGCTGAAAATGTTTGAGTATATGGCGGCCAAAAGGCCGATAATCGCTTCCAATCTTCCCAGTATAAAAGAAGTTTTAAACAGCCAAAATTCCTGTCTGTGCCAGCCGGACAATCCAAAAGATTTAAGCGAAAAGATATCACTCATTTTGGATAACAAAACCCTGGGAGAGAGCCTGTCCGAACAAGCCTATTCAGATGTGAAAAATTATACCTGGGAGAAGAGAGCAGAGGGGATTTTGGGGTTTATCGGCAGGTAGATTAGTCCTTTGTCTTGCGCATTTTTTTATTGCGATAACCTATTTTTCCCCTGTCATCCTGAATCCTGAAGCTTCGGGATGAAGGATCTCGAATTAGATTCTTCTTTTACCAAGGCGGGATTAGAATGGCAATTTTTTATGTTTTTTTGACACCCATTGACACCTTTTGACACCAGTTATATAATCCAGTTATATAATATGGTTATAATAAAATAAATAAAATTATGACTGAAGAAATAAAGGAAAATGGGGTATATACAACTGTGGAAACGCAAAAGCTTTTAAAGATTAGTGAGAGCACTATAAAACGCATGCTTAAAAAGGGTTTAATAAAAGCTAATAAAGTCGGTGGTCAATATCGTATTTTGGGCAAGGAGATATTGCGCCTAGTCTCCCCAGAAGTTGAACAAAAAGCCATAAAATCTTATTTAGGGTTGAAACAAAAAGTTGTTGATAAAATTAATAAGTGGTAATTTTTTTGTATGTTTTTGAAAAATAACAAATATATTTCTTTTATTAAGTTGTGCTATCGAGGATTCAGCAAATACAAATTACAGATTTCGATTTTAACGATTTTGGGCTTTCTAAGTGCTTCCTTAGAGGGTATTGGGATTAACGCTCTAATTCCTTTATTTTCATTCGTTACCGGAGAGGCGGGTGGCGATGATTTTATATCACAAACTATTAAAAAATCATTTTCTTATTTTCATATTGAATTTAGATTGAAGTATTTATTGATTTTTGTTTGTTTACTTTTTGTTTTCAAAGCGATAGTCTTAGTTTGGTCTGAATATATTAGAGTAAAAATTACGTCTGATTATGAAGAGAAGATTCGCAGTAATCTATTTAATAAATTTTTGGAGGCTAATTGGTCGTATTTATTGAAACAGAAATTGGGGCATTTAGAGACGGTCCTAATGACAAATGTCCAAACCAGTTCGGCTGTTCTTTCTTATATAAGTAGTTTTCTTATAATAATTAGTAGTCTTATTGTATATTTATTAGTAGCTATAAATATTTCTTTGTATATAACTTTAGTATCCGTAGTTTTGAGTGGATTATTATTTTTTATTTTTAAGCCATTTTTTTCCAAAATAAGAACCTTCGCCTATAGCCAGGAAAAAATTAATAGGCGAGTTGCCCATCATATTAATGAAAATATAGTGGGTATGAAAACCGTGAAAGTTATGTCCGCCAGTTCACGAGTTGGAGAAATGGGTAAAGAATATTTTAAATTAGTAAAAAATATAAAAATAAAAGTTAATTTGTTACAATTAGTTACGGGGTCTTTGATGCAGCCGGCAAGTATAGTTTTTATATGTATCATTTTTTCTTTTTCCTATAAATCTTCAAATTTTAATTTGGCTTCTTTTATTGCCGTTGTTTATTTGGTTAAGCAGATTTTTTCTTATACGGAGCTTTTGCAAAAAAAAATATTATCTTTTAGCGCTTCTATTCCTTATTTTAAAAGTATTTTAAACTATGAAGAAGAGGCATTGCGGCATAAAGAGGTTAATACTGGGCATAAAAAATTTAAGTTTAATGATTCTTTGGATTTCGATAAGGTAAATTTCGGTTATAATAATGGAAAGAATGTTTTATCCGATGTTAACTTTTCTATTAAAAAAGGAGAAATGGTCGGGCTTATCGGGCCATCAGGAGCAGGGAAGACGACAATCGTTGATTTAATTTTGCGTTTATTTGACCCAACGGAAGGAAAAATTTTAATAGATGGTGGCGACATAAAAGATCTTGACATAAAAGATTGGAGAAAAAATATCGGGTATGTTTCTCAGGATATTTTTTTGCAAAACGATACAATTTTTAATAATATAAAATTTTATAATAATGATATTAGCGAACAAGATATAATAGAAGGGGCTAAAACGGCTAGTATTTATGATTTTATAGAAAGCTTGCCAGATAAATTTAATACTGTTATTGGCGAGAGAGGAGTTTTGCTTTCTGGCGGCCAGAGACAGAGAATTATAATAGCAAGAATTTTAGCCAGAAAACCAAAATTGCTGATATTAGATGAGGCCACTAGCGCTCTAGACAATGAGTCAGAGGTGCAAATCCAGAATGTCATAAATAAATTGAAGGGCAAAATAACAGTTTTGGCTATTGCGCACAGATTATCTACCCTCATTAATTCTGACAAATTATTGGTAATAGATAAAGGTGAAATTATAGAACAAGGCGATCCACAAGAGTTATTAAAAGATAAAGAGAGTTATTTCTATAAAGTTTATAATATAAGAAAATAAAAAATATGTTAAATCTAGACAATAAAACAGTTTTGATCACGGGGGGAACAGGTTCTTTTGGGAAAAATTTTGCTAAATATTTATTAGAAAATTTTAATCTGAAGAAACTGATTATTTTTAGCCGAGATGAATTGAAACAATTTAATATGCAAAGAGAATTAAACGATGAAAGATTAAGATTTTTCATCGGCGATGTTCGAGATTTGCAAAGACTGGAAAGAGCCTTCGACGGCGTTGACGTTGTAATCCATGCTGCCGCTTTAAAGCAAGTTCCGCTTTTAGAATATAACCCTTTCGAAGCAGTGAAGACTAATGTTTTAGGAAGTCAAAACGTTGTTGATGCAGCGATTGACAGGGGGGTGGAAAAAGTTTTATTGATATCTACGGATAAGGCAGCTCAGCCGGTAAATTTGTATGGCTCAACAAAATTATGCGCGGAAAAATTGTTTGTTAGCGGTAATTCTTATACGAAAGGAAAGACAAAATTTAGCTGTGTGAGATATGGCAATGTCCTTGGGAGCCGCGGCAGTATTGTGGAAACGCTTCTTAGTAATCCCGATATGAAAAAAGCGCAGATTACAGATTTAGAAATGACCAGATTTTGGATAACCCTTGACCAGGCTTTTACTTTGGTAATGTTTGCCCTGGAGAATATGGAGGGAGGAGAAATATTTGTGCCGAAGATTCCAAGCATGAAATTGGTTGATTTGTTTGATATTATTG
>Ga0265297_10006053_pt1 | contig 17891 bp, 13 predicted proteins | sample Munlanlwell13791_FD_192502 | JGI IMG/M metagenome (GOLD analysis project Ga0265297, IMG submission 192502) | Leachate microbial communities from a municipal landfill in Southern Ontario, Canada - Leachate well 137-91 | ecosystem: Engineered > Solid waste > Landfill > Unclassified | place...
GCCGGCCCTGGATAGCATATATATTTGGATTATTATCAATAAATGAATAAAGGGCAATATTTGGATTCCCCTTAAGCTTTACAGCATCAAATAAGGCATCGTGCTCAAGACTGGCATCGGGTATAAAAGAAAATGCGATTTCATTATAAAGTTCGTTAGGCCCCATCACTGAAATTTTAAGGTTTTCAGCATTTGGATATGTTGAGAAGAAAGGGGTGCCGGATGAGACTATTTTTTGAGTATTTGAGAAGGATAATGAAGATACCCCGGAATTTATTTTTACAAAAAAAGCCTGTCCTAAAGCAACGGTATCTGTTGCTCCATGAATGCCTGTAGTTGCAGTTCGTGTGGCATAATCTGATCTGACAAGGCTTCCGTTGGGATTATTCCAGAAGTATAATGCCTGAGAGGTGGTATTATCAAGTTTAGATGTGTTTTCAGAGATAAAAGTTGCTGCACTCAGAGCAGCAGGATATGGATTCCCTATCAAATTCCAGCCTTGAGGATCTCCGTTAGGATAAGGCCCGCTTGTGGTAGTATAGGTTACGGGAACATTAATATCCAAAGCGTTGAGAAATCCGGTAAAGGAGAATGTTTTATCTGTATTTCCAACAATTGCATAACCAATTCCGTTAGTTAAAATCCCATTGCTTTTTTTAATCCATCCCTGATCTAAACTTGGGGAAGAATTACTTTCGTCATAATAATAGACATTATAATCACCACTTTTCCATATAGTACTGAAACTCGCATTATTTACAGGAGAGGAGATGTAATGATAAGGTTTGTTTGAATTCCCGGAAACAAATCGTTCAACTGTGGCCGCTATACTGTCAGTACTATTGATAAGACTTCCCGTAGCAGTAGAGCTTGATTTAATGATGAACCCGGTAATTCCTGCAGTATTGATAATTTTATTAATAACTTTAAGAGAAGCTCCAGGATTAATAGTAATTTGAGAAAGTGTGTCTATAATCAAACTTTTACACTCAGCATGGGATGAAATAATCGGTTTATTAGCTGTGTTTTTTATTCGTACTGATGTTGAAATGGTTGGAACAGTTCCTGATGACCAGTTTGCAGTATTTTCCCAAACATTATTCCCTGAACCTGTCCAGCTTTGGCCAGCATATGTTTCTCCACTTGTGGGTGTATCGTCTCCAAAAACGCTACCATCCACATTATAACCTCCGGCAGTAATTGCTCCATCACCACTAATAGTTCCTGAAGTTACAGTTCCACCTATTTCAATAGTCCCATTGCACGTTATAGGGCTGTCACCTGCATTAAAATCTCCGGATAAAGTGAGTTCCCCGGAACTTTCAATGGTAAAATCAACACCCACATTCTTAATTTCAATTGATCCAATATTCATTGTTCCTTCAACAATCAAATATCCGTTGTTCCAAAATTCAAGCGCATACTCTCCTTGCAAAATACCACTTGATTTAATATGTAAACTTTTAACAGCTGAATTTGATGTTAAATCGACCTTATGAGTAATAATAACTTCATCGGTTTTCTCAGGAGTGCAATTGCATGAAGTACCATTTACACTTGTTGACCACGTACTTTTAGTGCTCCAATTACCATCGGTAATGGAATATAAAGAAGCTGATTCTGCATGAATAAATGTTGCAAAAACCAGTATAACCAGTATAATAGTTTTATTTTTCAATGTAAAAAATTAGATACCTCTTAAATATGCTTTATTTGAATGCGATTCAAATATAACAAATAGTTTACCAAAATAGAATAATTCCAGATAAAAATTTGTAAAGTAGACAAAACGAAATCAGTAAACAAAAATTTCCGTTAGTTAAATTTTCTGAATGGCCTTTGACGGGAACACTGATTTTTAGTAAAAAAGCATGACCTTTGTTCACCAAATTTTGATAGAATAATAGCATGAAAAACCAGGAAATCCGGCAAAAGTTCTTTGATTACTTTGAATCAAAGGGGCATAAGATTTTACCATCTGCCCCTATGGTCGTTAAAAATGATCCGACTCTAATGTTCACCAATGCAGGGATGAATCAGTTTAAAGATTATTTTTTGGGAAATCAGCGAGCGGTGGAAAGGCGAATTGCCAACACGCAAAAATGCCTGCGCGTTTCCGGGAAACATAATGATTTGGAAGAAGTAGGCCACGATACTTACCACCACACCATGTTTGAAATGCTTGGGAATTGGAGTTTCGGAGATTATTTTAAAAAAGAAGCCATTTGCTGGGCATGGGAACTGTTAACCCAAATTTTCAAGCTGGATACTGAACGATTATATGCCACTTATTTTGGCGGGGATGATGCAGAAAAGCTGGAAGCTGACCAGGAATCTTTAACGTATTGGAAAAACATTCTTCCATTGAACCGCATTTTGCCTGGAGTAAAAAAGGATAATTTTTGGGAAATGGGAGAAAGCGGTCCTTGTGGCCCCTGCAGTGAAATCCACATGGATTTAAGAACGGATGAAGAACGCACCAATGTTGCCGGAGAACTTCTTGTAAATACCGGTCATCCGGAAGTGATTGAAATCTGGAATCTGGTTTTCATCCAATATAACAGGCAGGCTGATGGCACACTGGAGCAACTGCCGGAAAAACACGTGGATACGGGGATGGGCTTCGAAAGACTTTGCCGGGTTGTACAAGGCGTGAAATCCAATTACGATACAGATATTTTCCTTCCTGTCATTCATAAGATCAGTGAGATATGCGGAATACATTACGGGGTAAATTCACAAAGCGATATCGCCATGCGGGTGGTAGCCGATCACCTTCGTGCCATAAGTTTTTCAATTGCTGATGGACAACTTCCCTCAAATAACAAAGCAGGTTATGTGATTCGCAGAATTCTTAGGAGAGCGGTTCGTTATTCTTTTACCTTTCTGAATCAGAAGAAAGCTTTTATTTATAAAATAGTACCTGCTTTTGTTGACGTATTGGGCAAACAATTTTCCGAACTCGAAAAACAGCAGGAATTGATCACCAAAGTGATCAGGGAGGAAGAGAGTACATTCTTAAAAACACTGGAAACAGGAATAATGCTTTTGCATCACATCACGGAAAAAGCAAAAAAAAGCAATACCTCAATAATTGACGGTAAAACTGCCTTTGAGTTATATGATACTTATGGATTTCCTTTGGATCTGACTGAACTAATATTGCGTGAGCAACTGATGACAGTGGATCTGAAGGAATTCAATGCGGAATTGCAGAAGCAAAAAGAACGATCACGGGCAGCGTCAGCAGTGGAAACTGAGGATTGGACCATCTTGATTGAGGAAAATCCGGAAACAGAATTTATTGGTTATGATGAGACCGAATCTCTTGTTAAAATTGTAAAATACAGATTGATAAAGGAAAGAGGCAAGGATTTGTATCAACTGGTATTCACAAAGACCCCATTTTATGCTGAAAGTGGAGGGCAGGTTGGCGATAGTGGTTATATTGAACATCAGGGGGTAAAAACTTTTATAACAGATACAAAAAAGGAAAATAACCTGATTATTCATATCGCTTCCGCATTGCCAGCAAATACAAGTATAAATTTCAATGCAGTGGTTGATCAGTCAAAACGAATGAGTACCATGCGCAATCATTCGGCCACTCATTTGTTGCACAGGGCTCTGCGGATTGTACTGGGAACTCATGTGGAACAAAAAGGCTCTTTGGTTGATCATGAGAAGACTCGTTTTGATTTTTCGCATTTTCAGAAAGTGAGCCTGGAAGAGCTTCACCAAATCGAAAAGCAGGTAAATGAAATGATCATTTCGAATTATCCGCTTAATGAAAACAGGAACATCCCCCTTAAAAAAGCGCAGGAAATGGGTGCAATTGCTCTTTTTGGGGAAAAATACGGGGAAAATGTCAGAACAATAGGTTTTGGCGACTCCATCGAACTTTGCGGAGGAACACATGTCAAGGCTAGCGGAGACATTGGTGTATTCAAGATTATCAGCGAAAGTGCCATTGCTGCAGGAATCAGAAGGATTGAAGCCGTTACTGCATTGCAGGCATTGGAGTATATTCAGAAACAGGAAAAAAACATCACGGAAATTTCTGAAATCCTTGTAGTGGGAGGCAATTCCATCCGGCTTGCTATCGAAAAACTGGTCAATGAAAACAAAAATGCATTAAAAGAACTGGGTAAACTGCAGCAGGAGAAAATGGAAGATCTGAAAAAACAGTTGATTCTTGAAGCAGAAAAGCAAAAAGACATTTTCATTTTATTGAAAAAGTTGGAACTTGATGATGATGCAGGAGTAAAAGATTTGATTTTCAGTCTGAATAAAAATCTTGGAGAGAGCATTATTGTTTTGGCTGCAAATATGGAAGGCAAAGCTAAATTATGGGCATTGATTAGTAATTCTCTTGTGGAAAGTCGAGGCATAAATGCCATTGAATTGATAAAATTTATTAGTCCTGAAATACAAGGAGGCGGAGGAGGTCAATCATTTTTTGCGACAGCAGGTGGAAAAAATCCTTCAGGTTTGGAAAACGCCCTGAAAAAATCCCGTGAATTTATTGAAAACAGGATATAGATAGTTTCTTTATTGGCTCAAATTATAAATTTTCTTTAATTTTACCTATCGGAAATTTGTTTAATAGTTTTCTATTTATACATTTTCCTTTATTATCTTGATGTTTTTAAATAGGATTTAAGGTAAAATTATTAAAAGACTTCTTATGATTTTCAGACAAACCAGGGAACTGATTAATGAAATAGATATATTCTTGGATTCTGTGAGCCAGTCAGGATTGCTTTTCGAACTGGCGCTGAAGGATTTTTTAGACAAGCATGAGGAACAATTCAGGCAAAGGTTGACTACTCTGATTGGGATTGAGCGAACAGCAGATTTATATAAACGCAGTACAGAAAACGATTTGTTTACCAAATCACTCATCCCCGAACAACGTGGGGATGTGCTTAAGATCATAGAACAAACGGATAATATTATTGATACCATTAAAGAAGTGTTGGTAAATCTGGATATTGAAAAACCCGATTTCCCACAAAAATTCAAAGCGCAATATCTGGAACTTGGAGCAATTTGTGCAAAATCTGTGGAAAGTACGGTAAATGCTTGCAGAATGTATTTCAAACATCCTGTTTCTGTTAAGGAACATTTGCATAAGGTCTTTTTTTATGAAAAAGAAGCGGATAAAATATCAGACAGCTTGAAGAGAAATATTTTCAATGAACCTAGACTTGAATTGAGCCAGAAGATGCATCTTCGATATTTTGCTGCCCGCATTGGACTAATTACCGACAAGGCCGAAGAAACTGCCGATATGCTTACGATTTTTGTGATTAAACAGAATATATAATTTTTGAAGATGTTCTTCATTTTTCTGACTAGCGGACTCTTTCTTGGTTGGTCGCTCGGGGCCAATGATGCAGCAAATGTTTTCGGAACAGCTGTCGGGACAAAAATGATACGTTTCAGAACAGCTGCACTGCTTTGCAGCATTTTCGTAATTTTAGGGGCAACCTTTGGAGGTCAGGGTACTACCGATATGTTAAATGGTTTGGGCAGTGTGGACACCATTGCCGGTGCTTTCACTGTTGCCCTGGTGGCCGCTTTTACCGTTTTTATTATGACAAAAGCCGGGCTTCCTGTTTCAACATCACAGTCTATTGTCGGTGCTATTATCGGATGGAATCTTTTTATCGGATATCAGACTGAAACAGCCTCCTTGCTTAAAATATTGTCCTCATGGATTATTTGTCCCTTGCTGGCAGCCTTTTTTGCTATATTGCTTTATATTCCTATAAAAGCCCTCTTGCTACGATCAAGTCTGCATTTACTCACCCGGGATGTGATAGTCCGATGGGGACTTATTATTTCAGGATCATTCGGGGCATACAGCTTAGGCGCTAATAACATTGCAAACGTGATGGGGGTTTTTGTGAATTCTTCGAAGCTCACAGAATTTGATTTTTTTGGTATATGGATTGTCAGTCCAACATTGCAATTGTTTGCACTTGGAGGTCTGGCCATTGCTCTCGGAGTATTTACCTATTCTGAAAAGGTGATTAAAACGGTTGGTCAGGGAATTTTTAAACTTTCACCTGAAATTGCGTTGGTTGTGGTATTGTCTCAATCTTTGGTTTTATTCCTGTTTTCATCAGAAACACTGGAATACTGGCTCCTTTCTCATCATTTACCGGCTTTGCCTTTGGTTCCTGTGTCCAGCACACAGGCAGTGGTGGGTGCTATTGCCGGGATAGCAATTTTCAAGGGAAGCCGGGGAATTAAATTCAATAAATTGGGAATGATCTCTGCAGGCTGGGTCGTCACTCCTGTATTGGCCATTGTTTTAACATTTTTCTCCTTGTTTGTCATGAAAAATGTTTTTGATCAGGAAGTAAATCAATCATATACCTACAGGATAAACGCAGAGGTGCTGTCTCAACTTGACAGGAAGGACATTGGCACTGCATTTCTTATCCCCCTTATAAACGCGGAATATTCAGATATTAAAACATTAAATGGCATTTTACGGGAAGAATATCATCGTGCAGAAATTAAAGAAATCACGGATATGAGCAGGATCAGGAACATATTCATAGATCCGGAAAAATTCGGTTATCTTCAAAAACAAGGTATATTAAGTGAGGAACAGCTATATACTTTGCAAAAAATTGCATCAAAAAGCTTTGAATATGAATGGCAGTTTAAGGCAGAACTTGAAAACCTGTCACCTGAATGGAAGAAGAAAAGTTCAGATAAAATAAATAAGAAATATAATAAGGATTTAGAGGGAAAAATGAATTATCTTATCCTTACATTTAAGGTTAATGAATGATTACTGCACAACAAAAACGATAGCTGCCGGAATTTTTCTTTCACCCTCATTCTCCACTTTGGCATAGACTTCAGAAATAATAATGCGGTCGCCACTGGCAGGATTTGCAACCAGATTTTTCATTCTGTCCGTAAAATATGCCCCCTTTGCATCAGCGACTTTAACATCTCCCTGCATCACCGGTTGAATCATAAATCGAAATTTTGTAACTTCTGAAATATTCCTGCTTTTAAGGGTATCATGCACTTTTACATAAGAAAAAACTTTAATCTGATCCGCAGTGACACTTACTTCAGGAACTTGTCCCCAGTATATATGGATGATACTGGCACTATCCTGCGCCTTTAAGATCAGGACACCCAATATGCAGAAAAATAAGATAAAAAATCGTTTAAACATGTTGCATTGAAATAATTGATTGATAAATGATAAAATAGCAATACAAAAGTAATGCAAATACCGCTATCTTGGTTGTGCATTTTAAACCACAATTCTGAGCATTTTGTTAATAAATAAAGGATGGAAAATACTGTAGCACGTTTTGAATTCAGGATTTTTGGGGATAACTTTAATGCCGTTGAAAAAATGATGGCCGAAAAATATATACCCGGTCCATTAAAGGATAGCGCTGAAGTATATATTCTTAGCCGGAATACAGATACCAGCAATTGTAAGATCAGATTCGATCTGCTGGATATCAAGCAGTTAATTTCAAGACAGGATGACCTTGAACAATGGATCCCAAAAATCAAAGTGACTTTTCCGGTCTCCACAGAAATCCTTCAATATGAAATATTTAAATACCTGGAAGTAGAAAAACCAAAATTCAGGCATCCTGAGTATAATTTTGACCTTTTTATGGATGAAATTGTCGAAGTACATCCCGACCTGACCATAGTCAATGTAATAAAAAAAAGACAAGGGTTTACCATGGATACCTGTTCCATGGAGGTAGCGCACATAGAAATTAATGGTAAACCTCAAATGACAGTGGGCATTGAATCCTTGAATGTGGATGAAATTCAGGCCTACCGAAAAGTTCTTGGTCTAAGTTCATATGAAAATGAAAACTATGTACAAGCATTAAAGCGATTATCCGTAATAATGTAATACTGAAACAATGGGAAAAGAAATTGAACGCAAGTTCCTGGTGAAAAACAGAACATGGGAAGATGAAGCTCAAGGGAAGTATTATCATCAGGGATATTTAAGCAGCGAAAGGGAGCGTGTTGTCAGGGTAAGAATAGCCGGGGATGATGCTTTCCTGACCATTAAAGGGATCAATAAAGGAGCAATCCGTGATGAATTTGAATACCCCCTTCCACAGGAAGATGCTTCGTATATGTTGAAAAACCTGTGTGAGCAACCCACTATTGAAAAATACAGGTACCGCATACCTTTTGAAGATCATGTTTGGGAGGTGGACAAATTCCTCGGTGAAAATACAGGACTGGTGATCGCTGAAGTGGAATTGAAATCGGAAGAGGAGCGTGTTACTCTTCCTGACTGGATCGGGGAGGAGGTTACGGGTGATCCCCGTTATTATAATTCAAACCTGGTGAAGCTGCCTTTCAGGAAATGGTAAATTTGCATCACAAGGATTATGTAAAATATGAGTTTTAAAAGTACAAGAAAAAATTGGGAAGGATTGGCAAAAAAAGATCCTTTTTGGGCGATATGCACAAATCCTCAGAAAAAGAACGGTAAATGGGATGTAGATGATTTTTTCCGGAGTGGTGAACTTGAAGTTGACGTAATATTCAGTTATTTGAGGGAACAAGGGTTTCTGCCGGACATTAAGGATAAAATACTTGATTTTGGTTGTGGCCTTGGCAGGTTAAGCCGTGCATTATACCCCTGGTTTGAAGAAGTATATGGGATTGATGTGTCAAACAGTATGATTACCAAAGCCAGGGAATTGAATAAAAATTATCTGGATAAACTGCATTTTCTGCATAACGAAGAATTCAATCTGAGTCTTTTCGGGGATGGAATTTTTGATATGGTCATCACTACTATCGTCCTGCAGCATATTTCCTATCCTGAAAACCTGGAATATGTGGAGGAATTTATCCGTGTTCTTAAACCCGGAGGTATCCTCCTCTTTCAGGTTCCCGTTGCCGACAGGAGAAAACGGAGTCTTGTACAAAAGTTAAAAAGCAGGATAAAAATCCGGGAACGTCTTGCCTTGGCAGGTATTGGTAATGGATTTCAAATGGAAATGAATACCATCCCTGAAACTGAACTTGTTGAGTTATTCAATAACCGGCATTTAAAAATACTTTCCATACTTCCCACGAACCACACCGACCCGCGTTTTGACGGAGCACTTGTTTTCCTTGACGATAAGGAGGAAGAACAATATGGATTCATCAGTAAATTGTTTATCGTTAAAAAATGATACCGGTGAAAAGCCTCTTTCTGTGTTTGTTATTCCAATTCTTTTTTTCCCTCCATGGAACGGCAACTATTGAGCGTTTTCCTTTCTTTTCAACAGCCATATCCGGTGAATTACCTCCGGTTGGAGATTCGGTAAAGCTGAACGGACATTATGTTGTATCATATTTTAAAGATACGTGGACCATCGTAAAAAGTCCATTATACTGGAAAGGCAAACAATGGTTGACAACCGGTCTTGTTTTGGGCAGCACGGGCGTGGCGTATATTTTCGATCAAAGGATCAACTCTTTTATAACTTCACACCAGAAGCCCTGGGCAGATATTACATTTCATATCGCGGAACCGATAGGGAATTGGTACACAATTCCGGTTATGGGACTGGCCTATCTCGATGGGCATTGTTTTCACAATTACCCGCTGGAAAAGACCGCATTGCTTTCCTTAAAAAGTTATGCGATAAGTGCTTTGTTTATTAATAGCATGAAATTGAGTTTTCACCGGCATCGGCCCAATACGGGAGATCCCTGGAATACCTTTGATGGACCTGGCTTGTATTTTAAAAATCTTTCCTTCCCTTCAGGACATTCAGCATCCGCATTTGCAATCATGACAAGTATTGCATTGGAGTTCAGGGAAACAAAATGGATTCAGGTAGCGGCATATTCTTTGGCAGCAATAACCGCCTTTTCCAGGATTTATGAAAATTACCACTGGACATCAGATGTGATCATGGGTTCAGCGATAGGATTCTTTACGGCAAGAGCTGTATATAAAATTCAGAACGGACAATTTTCTTTACATAAACGGGTGGATAAACAAAAAACAACGAATATAGCATTGCCTGTACTCTGAATCAGGATTATTCAATATCCTCCTTGTTTATCCGGAATAATCATCTGATTTCTCCACCACCCAAATAATTTTCGTCTTCTATTCGTTGCTTGATTATTCTTTGCCCATCCAATTATTTGAACATAAGTGTTGATACAAAATGCGTTTTTTCTCCGGTAATTTCAACAAAATACAATCCGGGTTCAGGGTAATCCGCATCTATTTGCTGTGGCATAATGCTCAAGGCATCAATATCCCGGCTTAAAATCAATCTTCCTGTAACATCCCTGATGCTTAATGTGAGCTTTTCAGGATAATTTCCTCCGGGAATAAGGGTAAAGGAACCGTCTTTTACCGGATTGGGGTAGATCATAAATTCGGGGGTTTTATTTTCCTCACATCCTGCGCTGACAATTTTAATGGTTTTGCTAACGTCATCGCTACCATAAAAATTATCTACCTGCAAAGTGATGGTGTAAGTGGTCTCAGTGTTAAATTGCACCACGGGATTTTTTGAAGAAGCATTGGTTCCTGATAAAAAGCTTATGGAAGTAGGATTAAAACTCCATTTGTAGGTAGAAGGAGCAAAAACGGTACTTTGATCTGTCAAATGAACCTGAGAAGTGGTATTTGGAACGGGGATGTCGAATGTAAAATCAGCTGTCGGCAGATTTTGGGTGTTTTTACTTACCGTGATGTAATTGGATTTGCTATGGTTTGCCGAACCGAACATATTGCTGGCATATAAATTCACACTGTAATTTCCTTCTTTTCTGAAAAGCACCTGTGGACTTTCACTCAGGCTGTCGGTGCCATTTACATAGTTGTAATGGTAGGGTTGGATATTCCATTGGTAATTGGAGCCTATTCCTGCAGTCAGGTTGAAAAAGGTAACCGTATCAATGGTGCTTGGAGCAGTATTATCGGCTGCAAAATCAGGAACCGGTGTCCTCGGGTCAATAATATTCCGGTAAAAGTCCCTGTATTTTAAATCTGAGGGTGTGAAATTTCCCATGGTAATGTTTCCGTCAATTTGTAAAACAGGGATTTCGATACCGTTTGTCATCCATTTGTATTCCATTCGTTGGTTTGGAAATCCAAATTTAAAACTTTGAATGCCAACTGAATCGGCAGAGATCAGGGTTGTTTTAACACGAATGCAATTAAAGGTGCCAAAGGGTGTTGTTATACTGCCCCATCCATCCACTTCATTGATGCGGTATCCGGCTGTGGAATATTCGAGCATGCCACCCAAGCCGACCTTATAATAAAATGTAGAGCTGTCGCGATCTCCATATTCGAGAGGAAACTGATAAATCTCATCGTTGTCGGTGTACCAGGCGGGAATTGGGATTCCGTTAAAAGTAAGTCCAATTCCATTGGCTTCAAACTTGGTTGTGCTGTTTTTGAAGAAATTATAAATATTGGTAATTGTATAGGTCGAAAAGCTAACGGTATCTGCCATTAAAAGTCCGAATGAGCCATAAAATAAAATGCCGTAGGGGGTTTTTGAGGCTGCCTTATAATCGCTGATACTTTGGGAAACTGCTTCCAGAAATCCAAAATCCCATGTTTGGTTGGCACCCGATTTTACATATTCCGAAAGTACATCCTGATCAATAGTGGCCTGACTGTACCTTAACGTATCTCCTGAAGCCGGCATGTCTGAATTTCCTACTGAGATTTGTCCGAAAAGTTTGGTTACACTCAAGCAGAACCATATAATAACAGCTACTTTTATTCTCATAATTTGTTTATTATTTAATTTAATTTAATCCCTTTTAGGATGATTTTACGTAATAAAACAGATGCGTAAAGTTACAAAAAAGCGTATGAATTGAAATCTGATTTTCAGCTCAATCTTTTAATCATGATCATTAATATTTCCTGTGCGGCTTTGGCAATGTTGGTACCCGGGCCAAAAATGCCGGCTACCCCTTTTTCGTAAAGGAATGCATAATCCTGATGAGGTATTACACCTCCCACGATGACCATGATATCTTCCCTGCCAGCTTCTTTAAGTTTTTCAATAACCTGGGGGACAAGGGTCTTATGTCCGGCTGCCAGACTGGAAACTCCAAGAATATGCACATCATTTTCAATGGCTTGCTTGGCAGCTTCTGCAGGGGTTTGAAAGAGGGCTCCGATATCAACGTCAAAACCCATGTCGGCAAAACTGGAAGCAATCACTTTTGCCCCTCTGTCGTGGCCGTCCTGTCCCATTTTGGCGATCATGATCCGTGGTCTGCGTCCTTCCAATTCGGCAAAAGTATCTGCCAGTTTACGTGAATTTTCAAATTCCTCGTTGTTTTTCATAACAGACGAATATACACCGGAAATTGATTTTATCGGTGGAGAATAACGGGTAAACACTTTTTCGCAGGCAAGGGATATTTCTCCCAATGTAGCTCTCTTTCTTGCAGCATTTACAGATAAATCAAGTAAATTGTCTTGACCGCTTTCACAGGCTTTTGTAATGGCTTCAAGGGCTTCCTGAACTTCTTCATTGTTGCGATTGGCTTTCAGCTCTTTGATACGTCTGATTTGGTTTTCGCGAACTGCAGTATTATCAACTTCAAGGGTATCCAGCGGGGCCTCCTTATCAAGTTTGTATTTATTTACTCCGACAATGGTATCAATTTCTGAATCAATGCGGGCTTGTTTGCGTGCAGCAGCTTCTTCTATACGGAGTTTTGGAAGTCCGGTCTCTATGGCCCTGGCCATACCACCCAAGGTTTCCACTTCACGGATCAGTTTCCATGCTTTATGGGCGAGTTCATGGGTTAAATATTCCACGTAGTAACTCCCTGCCCAAGGATCAATCCCTTTGCAGATGTTGGTTTCTTCCTGTATATAAATCTGAGTGTTTCGTGCAATTCGTGCAGAAAAATCAGTGGGCAAGGCAATAGCTTCATCCAGCGCGTTGGTATGCAAGGATTGGGTATGTCCCAAAGCAGCAGCCAATGCCTCCACACAGGTTCGCGCAATATTGTTGAAAGGATCCTGTTCCGTCAAACTCCATCCAGAGGTCTGGCAATGTGTGCGCAGTGCCATGGATTTCGGATTTTTGGGATTGAACTGTTTGACGATCTTGGCCCAAAGCATGCGCGCTGCCCTGAGCTTGGCAATCTCCATAAAATGATTCATCCCGATCCCCCAGAAAAAGGACAAACGCGGTGCAAAAGCGTCAATCTCAATTCCTGCCTGCACTCCTGTTCGCAAATACTCAAGCCCGTCAGCCAAGGTATAGGCCATTTCGAGGTCAGCTGTGGCACCGGCTTCCTGCATATGATAACCGCTGATGCTGATGGAATTGAACTTGGGCATGAAGCGGGATGTGTAAGCGAAAATATCTGCAATAATTCGCATAGAGGGAGTTGGAGGATAAATGTAGGTATTTCTTACCATGAATTCTTTCAGGATATCATTCTGAATGGTTCCGCTCAACTGATCGGGTTTTATCCCTTGTTCTTCGGCAGCAAGAATATAAAATGCCATCACAGGAAGAACAGCTCCGTTCATGGTCATGGAAACTGACATTTTATCAAGAGGTATCTGGTCAAACAGGATTTTCATATCAAGAATGGAATCAATGGCCACACCGGCTTTACCTACATCTCCCAGTACCCTTTCATGATCTGAATCGTATCCTCGGTGGGTGGCAAGGTCGAATGCCACACTCAATCCCTTTTGACCTGCAGCCAAATTTCTCCGGTAAAATGCATTGGATTCCTCGGCAGTGCTGAATCCGGCATATTGCCGTATAGTCCAGGGCTGCATGACATACATGGTAGAATAGGGCCCCCGTAAAAAAGGGGGAATTCCTGCCGCATAATCAAGATGTTCCATCTCATTCAGGATATCCCGGGTGTATAAGGAACTGACCTCAATTTGTTCTGCAGGCGTGAATTTCTTTGCTTTGGCAGCCTGAAACTCTGAGTTTGCCGGCTTGCTTTTATAATCTATATGCTGAAAACTTGGCCTCATTTTCTTCCGAATTATAGTATTCCAAATAATTTTTGATAATGTTCTAATGTTGTCATTAAATCAGATTTAATATGAATGAAATCGTCAACACCTGCTTTTTTCAATTCTTCCTGAATTTCGGCAGGATTGCCTGCAACAACAATACGTATTTGGCGGAACTTTTCTTTTGCAGACTGTGCAATGCGAGGTGCCCAATCTTTATAATCTTCGTCAGAACTGCAAATGACAATGACATCTGCATTTGCTATTCCAGCAGCATCCATGGCATCATTAAGTTCAGTAAAACGGGCATTTTCAATAATGGTAAAACCAGCCACTCCAAAGAAATTCCTGGAAAATATTTGCCTTGCCGAAGCCATCCCCGGATTTCCGACAGGCAGCATAAAAAAGACAGGATTTTTACCGCCTTTTTTACAATAATTTTCTGTTTTTAAACGCAATTCTTCAAAAACAATAGCTTTTCTGTTTTGAGGCAAGGTTATAAAAGGAGTATTTTGGGCAGCTTCATCCAGGAAAGGCATCATTTCCATGTCACCTGCAATATGTTCATCAATGTTGGGATACATATTAAGCCCCAGAATGCTTTCCCTGCGGTTCATAACCATTTTAATACGTTGATTATAGGCCTCGGCAATATCTTGCTGGATTTTGCCTTCCTTAATTTGAGCCAGAAAACCTCCCCCTGCTTCCACTTTTTTAAAGAGCTCCCAACTTTCCGAGGCAATTTTATCAGTCAAGGCTTCAATATAATAGGAACCAGACGAGGGATCCACTACTTTATCAAGATAACTTTCTTCTTTCAGCAATATTTGAATGTTTTTGGCAATACGCTTTGAAAAATCATCCGGTTTTTTGTAATGCATATCAAAAGGCAAGATGGTTAATACATCCACTCCTCCGATGATAGCCGACATAGCCTCCGTAGTCTGCCTGAGCACATTGGTAAAAGGATCATAGATACTCTTGTTCCATTCCGAACTCAGGGCATGTACTGTTAATTTCAGGGAATTGATATTCTTTGGCTTGTATTGCTCGATAATTTTTGCCCAGAGAAAGCGGATAGCCCTGAATTTGGCGATCTCCATAAAATAGCTTGATCCTGCGGAAAGTGTAATCTGTATTAAGGGTGCAACTTTATCAATCTTTAATTCCTGTGTAATAAGCATTGCCAGATATTCATTGGCCAAAGCCAGTGTAAAAGCAACTTCCTGAACCGCATTTGCTCCGGCATTATGAAAAATAGTTCCGTTAACATTCAAGGCTTTAAAAGTGGGAAGAAATGATGATGTCATATCGAACAATTCATAAAGCTTGCGTTCAATATGTTTGGGATTATCAGGGAAATCACCGTTCAGAAGAGGATAAGCATAAGGATCATGATCAAAAAAACCATGTACATTAGTGGGATCAAACTTTGTTTCTGATAGCAGTTCGTTAAGCAATCCTCTCATAAATCTGTTGCAACGGGCTTGGGTGAAACTGATACTGATCTTTTCCAGATCAATATCCTTAATTAAAACAGCCAGTTTTGTTTTGTCAGAAATTGCCGAGGCATTGAATCCGATAGCATGAACCCCTGCCTGAATAAAATGCAATGCTTCTTCATTAGCTTTTAAAGGATCGCTTTCGCTGATCTGATGCCTGATCTCCCAAAAGTTTTCACTTTTACCGGATGTGAAATTATAGGGAAGCTGAACATTTTCAAGGTCTTCTTTCCTGAAGTAAGGTTTTACGGAAAAGCCTTCCGCTGTTTTCCAGACCAGGGTCTTTTCATACTCCCGGCCTTTCAGGTCTTGCATGATCAAATCTTCCCAAGCAGAGGTGCGGATACCGGGGAACTCACTGAAAAGATTGTCTTTAAGTTTATTGGCCATCGCGCGCTTTAATTTTAAATGACTTAACAAACATTTATTTTTCGCTTCAAAGCTAATGACTTCTGTGTTATTTTTGTAATGAAAAAAAAATCAAAAAATATATCCGGAAGCCAATGACACAATCAAAATCACTACCTGATGAATCTTTTCGGGACAGCATTGCTACCATTCGGAAGGATGGGAAAAGAAAATGGATTTATGCAAAGAAACCCTCCGGGAGGCTTTATAATTACAGGAAGTGGTTGTCATATCTTTTATTCCTCCTCTTTTTTGTTGGGCCTTTTATAAAACCAAACGGACAGCCTCTTTTGCTGCTCAATTTCTTTGAAAGGGAATTTATTATTTTTGGGCTGTATCTATGGCCGCAGGACACTTACATTTTATTCCTGATGATGATCACCCTTATTATTTTCATCATCCTTTTTACGGTAGTTTACGGAAGAATATGGTGCGGATGGGTGTGCCCGCAAACCATTTTTCTCGAAATGCTCTTTCGAAGGGTAGAATATTGGATTGAAGGCGATTACCGGCAACAAATCAAGCTGCAACAGCAAAATTGGAATGGAGAGAAAATTTTTAAAAAAGGTACAAAGAACCTCATTTATATTGCACTTTCCGTTTTGATCATCAGTACCTTGGCGAGCTATGTTGTTGGATTTGATAAGATGAAGGAAATATATGTGCAGGGACCAGCTCAGTATCCGAAAGCATTTTTAGCCATCGCTGTTTTTTCCTTCCTTTTTTTCATTGTTTTTTCCTGGTTTCGGGAGCAGGTTTGCCTCATCGTTTGCCCTTACGGAAGATTGCAGGGTGTTTTGCTGGATGCCAAATCCATTGTGGTATCCTATGATTATAAGAGAGGAGAACCACGAGGTGCCTTCAGGCAGGGGGAAATACGTCCCTTTGCCGGCAAAGGTGACTGCATCAATTGCCTGAATTGTGTGCATGTGTGTCCGACCGGAATTGACATCAGAAACGGGACACAGTTGGAGTGTGTCAATTGCACAGCCTGTATTGATGCTTGTGAGGATGTGATGAAAAGAGTGAAACTTCCCACAGCTTTGATCCGGCTTGCGTCACAGGAAAATATTGAAAAAGGCACAAAAACGGGCTTTACCTGGAGAACAATTGCTTATTCGGCAGTATTGCTGGCTCTGGTAAGCGCTCTTTTTGTCATAATTTTATCGCGAAAGCCTCTTGAAACGACCATCATCAGAACACCCGGGCTTCTTTATCAAACGCAGGAAGACGGCTCGATCAGCAATCTTTATAATGTGAAATTTATTAATAAAACCAGAGAAGACCTTCCTGTTGAAATACGGGTACTGTCACATAAGGGAACGATAGAAATGCGAAGTGGTAACATGATCATTAAAAAACAAGGCAGCGGTCAATCCGTCTTTTTCCTCAAATTAAATCCATCGGATCTTGAAGGAACGATTACCAAAGTGCAATTTGGCGTTTTTGCCGGAGACAGGCGAATTGATAAAATCAGGCTTACTTTTGTAGGGCCAATAAAATAATAAAAAATGAAGTTTAACTGGGGATGGGCTGTAGTTCTTGTTTTGCTGCTTTTCGCAGCAACTATTGTGATCCGTTTGGCGATCAGCTTCAACCAGAAAGAGGAACTGGTGGAGGAGGATTATTACAGCAATCAGGTAACACATCAGAAAATGATTGACAAAAAAAATAATACGGCAGGATTGAACAATAAAGTGAGATTAACAATAACAGATGACCAGGTACGCATAATCTTTCCTGATACATTTAAAAATAAGGAAATTTCAGGATTAATGTGGTTCTACCGCCCATCGGCAAATCATCTCGACCGCAGATTTGAGATTCAGACCGACACAACGCTGGTTCATGTTCTTGATAAAAAAGCATTTATCTCCGGTAAATACATTCTGAAGCTTGATTATCAAGTGAATGACATCTCGTATTACCAGGAAATTACGCTAAACCTCAACTAATATGGGATCCTTTGA
>Ga0265297_10006054_pt1 | contig 17889 bp, 4 predicted proteins | sample Munlanlwell13791_FD_192502 | JGI IMG/M metagenome (GOLD analysis project Ga0265297, IMG submission 192502) | Leachate microbial communities from a municipal landfill in Southern Ontario, Canada - Leachate well 137-91 | ecosystem: Engineered > Solid waste > Landfill > Unclassified | place...
ATAAGGAGCATCTACAGTAGAAGACACTTTACACGGGTAGTATACAAATACGTCGGTACTACCTACGCTATTTACATTAAACGACACTGAATTAGAAACACCAGTTCCACCAACACCCAACAAATATCTACTATACACCGATCTTCTTCCTGCAGAAGCACCAGCATAATCTGTATTGGTTGTCCAAGAACCACTAACCAGCGGTGCGTGCTCCCCGCCTAAATCAGATACTGTGCTTTCTATATTACGATTAGGATTTAAAGTACCAAACCCTACCTTTTTAAAATCAGTTCTTGGTAAAGAAGAATAAGACGCAGACACAGACGGGACAGAACTATCATTTACATACACGTTTATGTTAGAACCATCTTTTTCTAACTTAAATGTACTCCTTGTAGACCAATCGTACTCTGTAACTCCTGTATAAGAGGTTATATATCGCGGATCTCCTCCAGTATATAAACCATAGCGTCTTTTCCCGTTATAAAGAGCAACCAATGATGCTTCCCTATGACCATCACTTATAGAACCAAGAGTGTTAATATAACAGTTAGCATAAATATTAAATGTATTAATAGTCCACTCTGCTTCTAATGCGTAATTTGTCCCAGAATTAAGTAAGCAATCAAATCTTTCATACCCAATATAACCATACTCATCACTATCCACTAAACTCATCCAATCGGACGAAACAACAGCAGAATCTCCCGTAGTAATAGTAAAGTTCTTAACATCAACATCTAAGCTACCAGAAACATTTCCACCGTCCACAAAGCAACCTATACTAAACAACATACCATGTTCAAACCCTCTTCCAGAGAGTATTTCGGTTCCTATAAGAACGTTATCAATATAGCAAGATAACCTTTTCAAGGAATGAGAGTACACTATCTTCCACATTCTAAAGGATGCTGTAGGAGTAGCGTCTGTAGCATCAAATGCTCTGTACAAAGTTGCTTGATACCTTGTATCGTCGCCGTTTTCTCTTTTCCACAACGAGTATCTACCTGATACAGAAGAACTATTATAGGACATCATCCACATGCCACTATTACCAGAATACGATTCTCCAAAATGAGTATCTGTATCATACGCCGGCGATCCTAAATGATCAGAAATACCAAACACAAAGGTATTAAGGGTAGCAGCGGCTGTGGGTGTAGGCACACTATTAATCTTAACTTGTAAAGTAGCAGTAAAATCAGTAGCAAGCATACTACAACACTGACTTCTTATAGATAAATATTTACCAGACCCGCCCACACTATTAGCTAAAAAGTTTATTCCATTAGTGTCTTCAACAATGTTTGTATATGATATACTTGTGGATAGGTAATCAAACCAGAACGAAGAAGTAATGCCAGTAGTAAACATGTCATTACTAACGAACTCCCCAGATGTTGGAGATATTTTTCTAAATCTACAAGTATTAGAATTTTCAGGAAGTAAATTATCAGCCGGATCCCAAACTAAACTTCTACTACTAATATTATGCTCAAACTCATATTTATACATAACACCAGAGTTATCCCCGGCTATTAAGTATAAACAATCTTCTTGAGGAGCATAAGCAGCATACATATACTCATATAATATTAATGGAATATTATCAGAAAACAACTCCCAGGCGTTACTTTTAATGTTATATCGATGTATCTTTCTACCAACCGCATCTGATTCCCCTTTTAATATAACATACACACACTCATCATATGGTCTATAAAACATATAAACACCAAATGAATATGATGCGGTTTCACCAAGGCTCTCTAAAACCTCCCATTTTCTATGGGTGTTTTTCATACGATAAAAACCACCATCAGCACACGTGAGTAAATAATAAGAATCATCCACATCTGAATATGCTACGGCGCATTCACCGCTGTCAGGAGTAGTGTCATAATTAAACTGTCCACCATCCCAGTTCATTCTGCTATTCGAGAACTTACCAAAACCAGCATCAAAACATAATCCTAACTCCTTTTTAACATCCGCTACTGTAGTATTGTCTCCACTTAAGATACCAGCACCTACAGTATATACAGGTCCCGTTCTGTAGTTACTACGACCCCATTTTTTAGTGTCGTGGTTAAAGTAATCAAAAAAACCAGGACCAAGAACATAAATATTACCGTCTTGGCTTATATCATTTAGAAACACTCTTCCGTTAACACTACTAAAAAATGTATCAACAGTCTCTCCAGCCGCAATTCTTTTCCATTTACTCCCTACCGTAGATTCTTCTTTTTCATACAAATACAAGTCATTACTTGTGGATGTGTTACTAATTGCGTACAGTTTTGTTCCAGATGATAAAACACCTATAGAAGGTGTGCTGGTAGCACTAATGTATCCAGGTCTGTTTTTTATTCTACTCCATTTTGGATATTTTAAATCTGATGTACCTACATAAAGTAAACCATCCAAACCAACTGTATCATCTTCTGCCTCAATAGATGATACATTATTTATAGAACCATATACTATGGGGTAATCGGCAGAACTACTTGACGTAGCAAATATGTTTTTAGTAATAGGGTTATTACTAATAGGAGATGACTTTAAATATTTAAGCTGTTCTACTCCGCTACTTGTTGCTGCGTATAAAGTTAAATACGCTGTAGACGCCACAGTACCAGAAACAGTATGAACGTTATTAGGCAAGCCTGTTAACGCATTACTATCATTATATACTATATTAAAGTTCTTAACTTTTATTTCCACATCGTTAGAACCACTAGTTGTAGTTGGCATGTCATACGCTAAAAATAACTTGGGTTGGTCACCTGTGCTCAATGATTGAGAAGCACCAAGAGCATGACCGTCTACTGACCCAGAAACAGTTATACCACTACAAGTCATCTGCCACGTTCTCCAACCAGCAGAAGACATACCATCATCACCCCAAAACGAAACACCAGATAAATTTCCACCAGCAGTCGGTTTAGTCCACACACCCCCATCATACTTTATTAATGAATACTTATTCTTATTATCGGATGAATTAGGACCATAGTCTATCTCAAACTCTTTAAAATTTACAACAGTATAATCTAAAGATCCTGTATAATGACCTAAACAACCGAAGAAAATACCTACATCATCGCCAAACCCAACATCAGTTCTACTACCCACATTAATACCATCTACAGAACAACTAATAGACTTAGCTGCTGAGTTATAAGACAACTCCCATGTATGATAAGAAGCACTACTTGTACAATCATCAGCAAACAATACACCACTTGACATTGTATCAAATGTGTAATAATCACCTGATGTTTTATACCCCAAGCAGTATAGTGATGCTTCTACAGAACCTTTTCTCTTATAGCAAGAAACACCCATGGTGTGCGCGCCGGAAGCACCGGAATATAAATAAGATCCGTCGCTCACACCAAAAATTACAGCAGCACGTTCGTTAGCAGTTGTAAATGTAGGTATAGACGTTATTTTTGCTTTAATCTTGGCTATAAAACTGGGACACGATGGAACAGCAGTATAAGAACCAACAACAGGACCCTGCATAGACGTGGAACCAGCTATAGCACTTAATTTTGATCTTATTAAGACAGAATTATCATTATTAGTTATTGATTGATAATCGGTAGCATCAGCATTACTATAACCATACGTTGTATACCAATTATCATATACACTACTATTTAATAAATCATTTTCTATATATGGTCCGTATACGCCGTTGGTAGCAGACAACATAAGAGAATGATCATTATCATAATAACTTTCAGTTTCTCCCGGCCAACCGTCTGTAAGTCCAAAATAAAAACCACCGTTTGTTCTATCTGGCCAATCTTTTATCTTAACATCTACAGAAGCAGTAAAATTTCTTTTTGGCGTAAAATCTTTTTGTATAATTATAGATTTACCAACATTACTTTTAGAACCAGAAATAGTTAACTCTCCATTAACAAACGAAAATGGTAAATTACCATTTCTAGTATAAAACTGGTCACCAACCACATTAGTAAAATCATCATTAACTAACGAACCTTCCTCTGAATACAAAACGACATCTTCACCAAATCCAGCAGAAGACATAGAATTTATGTTATCTATAACTCCTATTACTGATCTTTTATCTTTTCCACCAACATACTCTATAAAAGAGCCGTAAGATTTTACTTTAGATACTAAATAATAAAAAGAAGAGTTGCGTACTACAGAAACACCCTTTATGTAAGACAAACCTGTAGAGGTGCCAATAACTGTATAATAACCCTCAGTAGCATCTGTACCGCAAGAAACACAATAAACATCGTCTGTAGATAATTGTTTAGTAGCATCACTTAAAAACCAGTACCCATACTGATTTCTATTCTTAATACCCATTCTATAGTAAATACCCGCAGAAGTATACTTCCATATTTTATTAGTAGTAAAATCAACTACTACTAAGCCTCTTGAAGTAGCTAAATATATTTTTCCTTCATCAGCAAAAACATCCCGAGCTGACGCTTCTAAAGCATACCCAGAACCAACATTAAACCTCATCCACAGCGTGTTATCCGCTTTATCAATAATAGACACACCTTCCATATCAGAAGACACATATACCTCGTCCGGAAACTCACCTTTAATACTTCTGGTAGAAGATTCTACTTCTCTAAACCACCCTGGTTGCCCATATAAATTATCAAGATAAAAATCAAAAGCATACAACCCATAATCAGAAGTATACTTAACTTTAAGCGTATGTGCGCCAGTATAGGACGAAACATCTATTTCTTCTTCTACTCTACTATAATACAAACTATCTAAAGTGTCTCTATAAGCATTTATTGTAGACCAATCATACGTATACTTTAAATCTGTATCAATATATACTTTTACATAACCATTTTGATAAGAATTACTTATAAACATTCTAAAATCAAAATAAAGTTTATCAAACGAGTCAAGAGAAACAGAATGTTCCCACTGACCATAAGTACCACTTACTACACTATCTTCTTTATACCCAAACATAGACCAATCAGGATCATTAAATAATCCCATTTTACCTATTGCTATATATGAAGACCCGCCCCAACCAGTGTCGGCGTATAAACGTGCGTATCTTGCGTTTTGGCCCCCGATATTTACTATCTCTGGTAAGTTTACTCCAGATACAGTTGTACCACTGGCAACAATAACGAAACTACTATCCGCCGTTGTATTGGATACTCCCACCCTATAATCTTTTAAATAATTATTAGTTGTATTACTAAACCCAGGAACTAAATAAAGATAATTAAACTCTGTAGCAGCACCTAAATCAAATGTGGCTTTATGAACATATTGTGTATTATTTAAAGTTCTCCAGCCATTAGCAGATCTAAAATTACTTAAATTTACCGGTTCATAACCACTCAAACCACTGCTTGTAACTGTAGATTTAGACACTAACTCGTTTGTAGAATTCCAACCAGCATACTGGGCAGATGGAAACTTATACGGCGGAACACTACCATCGGTTGAATATGTCCATCCAGATACTGTTCCTGATAATGCGGTATTAAAGGTAGGATCTGGTATTACATTCAAATTTCCATAATTATAATGCCAATCTTCAGCTGAACCGTCAGCTGTAGCATCATAGTAAAACACACTTAATACTTCATTAGAACCTATTAAAGTATTACTATTAGCATCGGTATATGTTGTGTCTATATTTATTATGTAATCAGTTTCAGACATTTACTCTTCTTTCGAAAAACATAGTAAATTAGTGCTTTTACCCGATAAAGTACCAGATATAGTCATTACATAAACACTTGAACTATTATTAGCTTGTACAGAGGATAACACCAACGCATCCTCAATACCAGCAGCGTATAAGTATGGTTTATCCGCTAATGAACCTGTAATAGTTACAGCAAACTGAACATAACTACCAGGAATGATGTCTATTAAATCATCCCTTCTTACAGGATAAAAAGGCAAACTACCGCTTGGAACAGACCAATAATAATCATAATCTTCCGCTAAAGCACCGCTAACCCACGAACCAGAAGGAGGAACATAAAATGACCTAAAACCTAAACAATCCTCCTGAACACCACTAAAAAAATAATCTATTTTAGATCCTACAGGCTTATGTGATGACCAAAAAAACCTACAATCATCATGTCCACTTATATTTAATACTGGACTATAATAAGTACCAGAAACAGAACTTCCTGAAATGGTAAGACCTACTCCATCATATTCCGTATTAATATGTAATCCACTATTCCAATTTATGTCTCTTGGTAGATTTACACCTACATCTCTAATGTTATAAAAAACACCCGAACTTGTAGTAGAATAAGCCAATAAACTATCAGCATCATCACTTGTTTCTTCAATAAAAACACATATATCCTTCGCTACATTGGTGTTATTGTACACCGGTATTTCTTGAACTTCTACACCGCTACTATCGATACCAAAAGAATGAAACAACCCAGATGATCCAAATAATATATTAGTATATCCAGAATAAACTGATACTTCCATTCCTACGGCTGTAGTAACAGAAGTATGTGTAATCTTTAACCATCTCGGTTTGTATGATATACCAGAACAATAACAATAATTAGTACTATAATTTATAGGTAGTGTATACCACAAACCATAAGACTCGGACGCCTCTATTGATACTACCCCACCAGTATAATAATAAACAACTCTGTCTAAAATGTATCTTGTACCTAAATCTATTTCTATTGTGGCTACTTCTCCAGCCGCCAAAGAAAAACTAACTGTAGATACATCATTATCACACAACTTATTAAGTTCCTCTTGAGTAAGATACTTACTACTTTCTTCACTACCAATAACAGCATTTATCTTAACTTCCAAGAGAAACCTCCTCCTCAAAACACACAGACAACACACTTGAAAGAGGCAAATAATCACCTATTTCATTAAAGAAATCAAGAGTTTTAGTATCTACGTCTATAGATCCATATCCGCTTCTTGTAGAAAAAAATAACTTTCTTTCAGTAGAAGTATACAATATATAAGCATCCAAAAACTCACTGGACGAAGTTGGTATTATACTACTAAATAATGATACATCATTAGTTCTTATATTACTTACATAAAATCTATAATCATCTAATCCGCCATATGTTTCAAGAGCACACTGACCACTATAATGTGAATTAATCCTAAACCTTAAAGTATGTATACCAACGTACTGATGAAGATCTAACACCATACCAAAATATTCTTTAGAAATAACATCATCATAAGAAGCAATAACAGTATCATCAATCAAAACATCAAGCGACACATATCCACCCGCCCATCCAGTTGGTTTTATAAACTTTATATCATACAGCACAAACCCGGTATTCGTTAAATCAACCTGCTGATACACTTCATCATAATCACCATCAAACGTATATCTATTCGAAATCATTGATAAACAAAGACTATACCCATAAGAAGAAGTTGACCATTCACTTGTTCTAAATATATCAAACTGATTAAATCCTATAACACTTGGATTTCTAACCCAATTTATACCTATGTAATTATTAAACTCACCGTCTAAAACAGGATTATCAACAGATTCTGGACCAAAATACGTAACAACACTATTATCTATATAATCTAAACCAAAATCATTACAAGCAACCAACCTTAGCACACCATCATTTTGAATATAGACATTATTAATATCTACCGATGACAGCGCCGGAGTAGTGGTGGTGTCATAATAAAAACTTCTTGAAAAAGTAGGAGACAGATCATTTACTAAGTTAGATATGTTTTCTCTAATAGAAAGAAACCCGATATCTGAGTTACCACTATTTTCATTCCAAGCTAAATACCCACTATCAAATAGTCTTACTGCTTTAGTACCAATAGTAGTAAAACACTTCTTACCTACATCATTTACTAACAACCCTACACCACTGGTAGTAGCAACAGCAACAAAAGAATTATTATCTATATTTTTTGCTGAAACACCTACTATACGATTGTCTAATATAAAACCTGACTCGGGTAATAAATTGTAAGAGTTTACTACATTTCTGGAAGAAACGCCACCAAGAGATTCACTGGTATAATCCTTAGTGTATTTTTTTAATTTGTCGTTAACAAAGTCTACACAATGTAATCCAGAGCTTGTAGTAAAATATATATTACCATTATTAGCAGATATAATAGGACTATTTTCCGACACAAATAAATCTGGGCTGTACTTAAAGCGCATCCATAAAGACATGTCTATTTCATTGATTATAGACATACCGTAATCATCAGTAAGTATTAAAGCACTATCTGGAAATTCTTTTTGTACACCCCTATAAGCACTTGGGTATGTTCCACTTGGAACTATCGTACCACTAACAGTAAAACCGTCAAACGTGGTTCTTAATGTATTTTCTTGCTCAGTTTCTAACTCTAAAGAAACGTACACATCATCAGACCACATGGTACCGCTTACATATGTTCCTACTTGCGAAAATACTCCGTTGTTTCCAATATAGGAACGTATTACATCCCCGTCTCTTTTTATTCTAAAGCAAGTAGTACCAGTATTTATAGTATCTATTTCTTCTCCAATATCAAACCATCCATAATATTTTAAATTACTGTTTTCAACATAATGGTTTTTATAAACTATTTTCTCGCCGTCAAAAAATTTTGATACTCTATATTTATAAGAATCATCAACAGACACAGAAACACCAACAGCCGAACTTCCTCTGTACTCGTTATAATAGGAGTCCTCATCAACATACGCTTTTATATCAAAATCTCCACTAAGTTTCCACGTACTGTACGATGTAACCCCACCCCTACTATCAGAACCACTAATACTAAGATGTAATCCCTGATCAACTATACCAGAAACGGTTCCGCGAAAATTAAAATAATCCCAAATATTATCAGCAAGATTAGGACCTAAAAATATATCATTAGGAGTATTATTCTCTATATACCAACTTGCGCAACCACCTCCGGTCTTGTCCCACGTTTCATCAGAAGAAGAGTAGTAGCAAACACTATTAACATTATTGTTAACAAGTATTTGATTACCATTACCATCTAAATACGTGTATGTGTATAGTTCCTTTTTGATGCTCATCGGGCACCGCCCAATGATTTCAGTTGAACTACTTTCTTAGTCCTCTGATTTAGCGTACCACCAATAGGCCGCGCGATGGGTTTCTGATTACCCTCCGCTTGTTCATAAAGAAGACATGCTTTTGCTGAAATATTGAAAGCAGCATTAGCATCTCTATGATCAAAGTGTCCACATTCTGAGCACTTATAGTGCTTACCATTGGGTCTGTTGATGCTGCCACATCGTGAACAAACCTGGCTTGTGAAGGCCGGATTTATGTACACGACGGGAACGCCAAGCAAAGCTGCTTTGTATTTGATGAAAGTTTCCAACTGAAAGAAAGACCACTGAGATTTTTGAACATACTTCTTGGCCTTACCTTTTTTAGAAATCTTTCCCAAATCTTCTAACGCGATAGCAGAACGATGTTCCTTGGCATAGTCAACAACGGCACGAGACACTTTATGGTTAATATCCTTAGTTCGATTGAGTTGATTTCTTCTAAGTTTAGTTAAAGCATTCTTAGCACCTTTCCTTTGGAGATTAGAACGTCTATTACGAAAGTTCTTAGTTATTGAAGCAGCACAAGGACCTAACTTTAGTACTTCACCGGTTTTAACATCTGCTATAGTAGCTACGTTTCCTACGGAGTTTCGGTCAACACCAAGAAAACTTTTAGGAGTATACTCATCTTCAACTAGTGTGTTATAACAATAAGACATAAACCAAATCTTACCTCTTTTAAAGAACTCAACTTGTCTGATGAAACCAATGATTGGTTTAGGAAATACAATCGGAATAATGGTTTTCTTGAAAAAAGCCGGTACCCTAACACCACCTTCCACAATCTTAACCTGTTTACCTTTATCTCCACAGACAGGAAGAACCAAGGATTTAACGGACTTTAACTTCTTATTCCTTTGGTACTTCTTAACCAAAGCTTTAGATAAAACGCAAGGTATTTCTTTATAATGTTTTGAGGAAGAAAGAGTTCTATCTTCCAACATTCTATCTACGCAAATCTTGGATTTAATTAACAAATCTTCAAGAATAGAAGTTAAACTTTGTGGTACAGCAATCTTAAAAAAAATAAGAGCCGTTGTAAGTTTTTCTTGACTTACTACGTTATCTTCATCTCTAAGTTTAGGTATCACTGTTTGCATCAACCAATCCTCCAAGATTTACTATATTTCCTACCAAGATTTGCTACAAAACTAGGTATAAATATTTCCGAGATTAACGAAAAACATTCTAAAACGCTCTAATACAGCGGTTACTATAAAGTAACCACTAGTGAAATATCTTTAACTGTTATTAAAACAGCACATTCAAAAATCAGTGAGCCTAGCCGCGGGCGTCACCTGCGCACAGCAACTCTCAAGATGTTCGTTAGTCATATACTCTTAATCTACCTGTATAAAATTTATTAGTTTCAAAGGTATTATCCAGCAATGTTTTAACATAAACATTTTTATACTGATTAGGAAGAACATCTTTTAAAACAAGAGGTTTAACTATCACAGCGTCGGATAATAAAGCAGAGTTACTACCCTCCTCTACTGACATTTGAACTTTATATTGTATATATCTTTCTTGCGGCAATAACTCACTATTTTCAAATACTTCAATCCACGGTATACCACCATTATTATACCAATTACCATCATCCTTATCTGCTAAAAATCCAGACTCCCAGTTTTCCTTAACTACTTTAAATCTTCTAAAATCTTTCTTTAACTCTGAATATGAGTATATATAATTACCTAATATTTCAATATTATCTGGTCTATCAAAATCTCCAACCTTAGCATAACCAGAAGACAAACCCAACCAATAGTTAGCTCTATTATACCCTAATGTTTCTATCACCGACCATAACCCATCATCTAAATAATATTTTAAATACGGTATGTAAGCAAACCCAGGAGCATCCACGCAAGCAATGTACATTATATTACTTACTACTAAACATTTAGTATTGTACATTCTGTATGGCAAACTTTCGCCAACAGACCATAAACCAGAACTTATATCAAAAATATCAAAGTTATCACAAGAAGTAAACGAACTATCACTATACGTAATAGTACCACCAACAACGTAAAGTTTACCATTATAATATCCGGGTATAAAATTAGTTCTACTAATACCACCATAAAGTGGTAAGGTGCCTCTAACACCCGTAGAAAAAATACCATTGTCTGTATCGAAAGAAATGACCTCTCCTGTAGGAGTTATAAAATAGATGTACCTCACACCATCCGATACCATACTCGCTGTTACAGCCCCGTATGGACGCTGATTTGGGTATGTGTACCATCCACTATAACCGTACTCGTCCTCAACCGTACTGTACCTCAGCATAACAGAGTTATATACACCATCACTTCCAGTGCGCGCGGCTAAGTATATGTTACCACCAAACGAAACAGTATTATTTAACATTCTAACATCAGGGTAGTAAAAACCACCAGAAGAAGTTTTACAAAACTCTGTACTTATATTATACCATCTTCTTGTTCCTACATCAAAATAAAGAAAAATATCATCGTTATGACAAATAAAATATATTCTATTGCCCAACGGAGCCATACTAAAATCATTTAGATGTGACATAACACCTAAACCAGCAAACGGTTCCCCCATGTCCTCCCACGATTCAAACGCAGGATCATACTTGTACTCTGGAGGTGTACTGCTGGAACGATACAGCACAGAAACTATTCCGTCGTTATTATCTGTGGTAATATGTATACGTTCAGTGTTCTGTTTAGTACCCACATCAAATATAGGAGACGTGTAAGAACCAGACGCAACATTACTAAAAAAACTAACTCTGGTAAAAGTATATCCAGTAGCTTTTGCTGCTTTGCTTGTGGTTGTGTACCCATCCTTTATAACTAATCGAGCTGCTTGGGTTCTATACGACCTATCAAACTCTACATAAAACGAGGAAGTAACAGCTTCAAAATCATGTATAGTAGTAACTTTATTATGCTTATTTTTTTGACACAAAACAGTACTTGGTAAATATATAGTTTCTTCTGAACCATAACTATTTATAAAATCTGTATAGTACTCACCATCATTATGGTCTACCAAATACTGAGTAAACACAGTATAATCATCAGCATCTGGATACGATACACTTATTGGTGGTATATCATTCCAATCATCTTCGTCATTAGGATCACCACCCTCTACCAAATATTGTACTTTCCACATATCCGGTTTACCTGAAAACTCATAACCAGAACTATTGGATAAAATTTCTACGTAAACACCCTTTAAATCTACTCGCTCATCAAAATATCTCCACAACCATGCTTCATATCCTGGGTATAAACTTGCCTTTCTTCTATCATTACCCATTTCTCTGTCTAACAAAAAAACTGATTCCGCGTAATGTCTGTAAAAACTCATATTAACAGAATCGAACACAGCAGAAGATACGTCATAATCTACGTATCGTACTAAATCTTCACATACTTCACTTAAGCTGACATCATATAAGTCATCGTACTCTATAGAAAAAGAATTAGTAGTAGATTCCCTATACATATTATGATACTTACCATTAGACCATCCATAATAATCATCACCATAAACACAGTTATTATCAACCTGCGTTCCAGAAACAGTATAAAACTCTATCTCATCGACAGCAAAGGAAGGAAAACCAGATAATCTATCGTACATATCTAATATAGTAATATCTATACTTGAAACTGCGTTAACTGATTCGTTAGTACCAGAACTTGTAACAAGACAAGAAAAATCCCAACCGCCTAATCCTTGAACAGACGGATCTGAAAAATACACGTATCTAACATCACCAGTATCAAAATCACATCTTAGTTCTTTTAATGAATATCTTGTAGTATAGCTCGAACCCGAAATTAGAATGGGATTAGTAGAATCTGGTTTATATACTCTTACCCCGTCTAAATTTAATTTTTCTCCTAATAATATAGAAAACTTATCTCCTTCTTGTGGACTCAATGAACTTACCCATCTATCATTTTGATCAAAACCATACACACCATCAATAGCTAAATCTGGTCCATAATCACTACTATAGAACGAAGATGATGAACATAGAGATTGATTAACATAACTATTAAGTGATTTATCAACAACCACACTCAGGTTCCTTAAATGAAAAGTAATGTCACCAACACCAGCGTACCCTACAAATATACCCACATTCTCATAAGGACCTTTAGAAAAAACCTCTTCATTTAAAAATACATTATTTATGTAGTATCTTATTTTATGCGTAATATGGTTATAAGATATTTTTAAAGTTCTCCACAAAGCATTGCTTGTACCATCTTGATAAATATCTTCTTTAAATATATTTTCAGATATGTCTTCTAAACTTGAAGATGATTTAATACTCACATTATCCAAATCATCATCAAATCTTGTATAATAACTATCGTACTCATAGTCCACCAAAGTGGACCCAACATATAGCTTATCACGATTATTTGTATTTTTAGCACCCACCCAAACTGCTGCTAAACTTTTTCCGGCTCTGCTGTTGGTATTATGTATATATTCTGAAGTATACCCTAAACATTCTCTTAATGGCCACGAATCAGAAAAACCAATCATCAGTTTTTGTCCGGTATGATACCCGTATGGATGAAAACTAAACGACGTAACTTTAACATCCGCTTCTATAGTAAAACTTTGATCTAAAGAAAATCTTTGCTCATTTACTAAAGCAACAGTTATACCCTCTGTTAAACTAAGACCCAACCTATCCCCGTTCATATCAGAAGAGACTACACTACAAGAAACATATCCATCACTTGTATAAAAATACGCTTTAGAACCAAAATAATGCTGCCATGTACCAAACATATCATTTAAATCAACATATGAAAACGTATCAGAAAATGACACAAGAGGAACAGACGAGGGCTGCTTTATTCCAAAATCATTAATACCATAGTATGGACCATCAATACCACTACTTAATAAAACAAACTCGCCGTTAGAAGAAGCATCGGCAGACACCATTAAATCTTTAGCATCACTACTATCATTATAAACCCTTACAACAAGAGGATCAGAACTACTATAACCAATAGGAGTATTTCCATACGATACTACATCTTCATTATCATTCCATAAAGTACCACTAAATGATATATCATCATTAGAAACACATTCAATAATAAACTTACTTACATCTGTATCAACACTACCAGAATGAACTATTCTTATAAAACCAACGGTATCGTTTATATCCCCATAAGCAAATGTTCCTGATGATACTAAAGCACAAACCGTATCTGCGGAATCTCTACCATAATAAGCGTATAAATCTCCTAATACTACAGGATCACAAAAGTACTTAATCGCTCCTATTTTGTAGTACTCACCAAACGAGGCATCAAAACTAAAATAAGTACTTCCACTTACAGTATAAGCAACCGCATCGCCATTATATAAATCATACACACCAGACGTAGTTACAGCCGACGTAGAATATGGGTCTACTTTTATATCACCGTCTTTTAATAAATTGTAGTGATTACTAAACAATATTATGCCTTAATCCTACTTACGTAAATATACGGTTGTCTATTATGCTGACCATCAGCAGTATTACTAAGATTTTTTCCCCTCACATATACATTAAACTTTTCATTAGCCCCAACATTAGTTTTTATAAGCGGAAGTAAACCAGAACAATAACCAAAATAGTTTACACCGTCTAATGATAGCTCTATAAGTTCACTTGATGATAAGCAAGACAACTCTGATAGATTATTTATACTTCCACTAAAATCTTTAACAGGATAGTTATATACTTTTAAATTCTCAAACACAGCATCAGCAGATGACACGAATGAGGACAGCAACCCCTCCCACCCGTGACCACCAAGCATCAACGTATATAAACTATTTCTATTAAAATTTATTTCCTTACCTAAATTTAATAATTCCTGCTGTGTTAAAGATACAACATTTATACCATTAATGTACAACGAAATAGTATCTTTACAATATTTACCTTCAAAATCCCATGAAACAGCTACATGAGTAGGTACATCCGCACCTATAATCGAGTTACTTTTATCAGTAAGTTGTATTCTGGTTGTGCCATCAGTAACATGAAGTTGTAAACCATCTCCAGTTTTAAATAAGCTAAACAGACTATTATCTTCTGTATTAAAAATTCTAAAAATAGTATGTGTATTCGGATTACCACTACTACTCACCAAACTTTTAGACCAGTCTGGTTTAATAAAAAACTCTACACTACCCGCGTAGGGATTAAAACCACCCAAACTAAATTTTACAAAATCGCCATCGGAAACATACACACCGTAATCAAACTCGCTTTCACTATAATATCTTCTAAGTATTGAAAAATCTGATAATCGTACCGTAAATAAACTATTATTAGTTACACCTCTAAATAAAAATTTTATATACGTTATACGATCTCTATAAATACTTCCACCTATTCTTGATTTATCATCTTCAGTAAAATAAACTTTTGCGTGCTTATAATTATCTGAAAAAGGAAGTTTTATGTAGTTCCAACCATCTTCTAAAGAAGAACTAAAATCACTAAAGGACCATTGATAATAGTTATAATCATCGAATGTTAGATTTATATCAGCTAAAGTATTAGCTTGCGTAATAGACTTTCCAACTTGTATATATCCGTATGTACTATCTATTTGATCAACATCAGATACGTACAACCAAAAACCCAACGAATCTCTCTTAGCTAAATCATAATCTATTCCTAAATTTTGATTTAATAATATGTACTCATCCGTAATAGTATTAGCTGGATAATCTAAAGCTATAGCGCAAACACCAGACGGATTATCGGCATACTCCTCATATAAATCAGCACTACCGGAAGAAAACCAATACTTGTTTAAAAACGATGGTTTATCGTTTTGTATATTACTGTTTATATGAACTATTATATCATCTATTCTTGTTGTAGTTTTTAATAAAACCCATTTTGCTTGATGATTGTCGTCGTCACCAAAAGCACCCCACAGTACCTCGCTTGGATCTTCTGTATTAGTATTAGAATAAGCTACATTAGCACTTACATATGAACTATTAATATAACTAAAGGAATCACCAGCTACCAAAATATCAGTATTTGTAACACCAGAACCAGAAGAGGAAAAAGGACCAACCATAATATTAGATATATCAAACCACCAACGTAAATCTACACAATAATAGTAAGCGTCATCGTTACTTATCCAACTTCCGTCAGAGCCCAACACCAAGTATTCTGAAATACCATCAGTAAGAAGATCATTAGACGAAACCCATGGCAACTTACCATTATTTAAAGCAGCACCAAAATCTAAATCCACCAGTAAACCAGAAAGATGTTTTATACCTGTTCCCCCTGGTTTGGCACTTGATGCTTGTAATAACACCCACCTTGCGTTACCCTTGCTTGTAACTAACCAACCATTTGGATCTAAAGAAGAAGTTGGTATATTATTAGGATCATCCGTATCCATACAAGAATAAAGAACACTATTAGAAAATGGTAAAGTACCAGTAGGATTTTTTAGCACTACGTTACTTACTGAATAATTATCTTTTAAATCAACACACACGTATACATTGGGGTATAAATGAAACTCTTCAAACTCATTAGTAACGTAAGAACTGTCGGATCCGTCTGTTACAGTAGATCCTATTGAAACCCACGAAGTTTTATTATTATAACTAATATATGAAGTATTACCAAAAATAAAGTTCCTATCCAAATAGTAAGACGGGCATTTATAAGCATAATTATAAGGTCTTAGCTTAAGTGATTCCCTTTTTCGTGTAATTCCTCCAGAACCTATTACTGATTGCTTAACCTCGTCATCACTTGATAAGCGATTAAAAAGTATACACTTATCACTTTTAGCACTATCACTATATATATTTATATAGTAACCAGACATTTCTTGAGACGTATTTGTAATAGTTATCTTACCGGGAAACTGTTCTGGCACATCTATTGGAGTATTAAGATTTACCCCTTCATGAGCATCCGTTTCTACCTTTATGTAATTCTCGCTTAGTGAACACTCCAGATTTTTAAATACTAACGTATTTTCTGCTTCTATAGTTAATCTTAAGAATCTTGATGGTCTTCCTATAGTAAATCCAATCTTATCAACCTCGTACTCATTTATATCAGTATGTAGCAGATAAGTATACCCATCATATGAACTTTCAACTAAGAAATTATTAGTTATATTCTTACTTGGCGTAGACTTAGCAAACACCTCTATTTCTTGTATTTTAGGATCTGGGGACAAAGGAAAATATGAATAATTACTATCATAGGTATCTGTATTTAAACTATCACCAAACGAAACGTCATATTTAATAGATCTTGCTTTATAGTTATTAAAAGATAAGTCTAAATACTTATAATCTAAGTGAGTATAAGATACTTGATAGTTAGAAGAAGTTAGTATAGAAGGATTATCGTATAAATAAATGGTTTCACTATCAAGTAACCCTACATCAGTTATTACTGTGTTATACCTATTCCATCCGTAATCCCAAACTTGCGAAGTATCATCACTACTAAAAGCAATGGGTACTTTTAAACCGAACAACTTAATATTCTTATTACTTACAAAATAAAATTTAACCCTACAAATATCAAATAAAACATCTACACCTTTAGCAAAATCTAATACTATACTAAAATCTGTATAAGCATATTTTTCCTGCTCGTCTGGTGGTAAATCTAACCAACCAGGATAACAGTAAGGAGACTCAACATTTACATTTTGTTTTAAACC
>Ga0265297_10006055_pt1 | contig 17884 bp, 13 predicted proteins | sample Munlanlwell13791_FD_192502 | JGI IMG/M metagenome (GOLD analysis project Ga0265297, IMG submission 192502) | Leachate microbial communities from a municipal landfill in Southern Ontario, Canada - Leachate well 137-91 | ecosystem: Engineered > Solid waste > Landfill > Unclassified | place...
CGGGGATGACGTGCTTTCACAAATCCCCGGGACACCCTGCGATGTGATCTTGATGGATATTGGCCTGAAAGGGGATGCAGATGGCATAACCATAGCCCGGATACTCAGCTCACGGATCCGGATTCCGATCATCTTTGTGACCGGCCAGTTTGACGATCAGATCCTGGAACGGGCCAAGACTTCGAATACGTACGGCTACATCATCAAACCATTCACCGCAAACGATCTCTGCTCCAATATTGAGATCGCGCTCTTCAACCACCGGCTCCGGGCTGAACCAATGCGGGAGCCGGAACCTGCAGCAGTCACCGGGACCAACGCAGAGGCTCCAGCAAAACCGGCCGTACTGCCGGAAGGCGTGGTGCAGGTTTATTCCCACAAAAGGCAGGACGGGCTGAGACATCTCTACGATCACGGGTTTCATCACCAGTCCAAAGGCAATTACCAACGCGCCCTCCAGTACTTCATCGAGATCCTTGAACAGGATCCGGGCGATGCCCCCCTATGGGTGGAAAAAGGGGATGTCCTCCAGAACATGGGGAAGACAAACGAGGCGCTCGCAGCCATCGACACCGCACTCCTCCTTGATCCGGCAAACGAGTATGCCCTGTGCAAGAAGAGCCGGATTCTCTGCAGTGCCGGGAGGCATGCGGATGCCCTGGCCGTGATAGAAGTCGCCCTCGGAATAACCCGCGATAATCGGGCGCTCCTGGTTGAAAAGGGGGTGGTCCTGCATGAACTGGGAAGAAATGAGGAGGCGATCGGGATCCTCGACCATGCAATTGAGATCGACAAGAAGAGCGCGTATGCCCTTGGTGCCAAGGGCCGGATCATGTGGAAACTTGACAAGTCCCGGGAGGCACTGGCCGCATTTGGGACCGCAGTGAACAGGGAACCCAAGAATATCTCGCTCTGGATGGATCTCATCCGCCTGTTTGAGGAGAAACGAAATTACCATACGGCCTTAAATATTCTCCAACAGGCCATCGAGAAGAACCCCCAAAATGAGATCCTTTCCATGAAACGGGAAACCCTGTTGCAGAAGACAATTCCGGTTGCATAACATCCCGGCCGTTTTTCGTGGGAACGAAATTTTGTTCCGGGTCCCTGCTATCCTCGGTGAATTTACCGTTGCGCCGGTTCCGGTAATTCTCGAAAAAATGAGGATCGGGTGGTTAAGAGCAGTGCAGATCCTTTTTTTATCTGCAGAAATTATTTTTATAAAAAAAATCAGGGTTATGGAGGGAACATGATACCCGCTCAATCGTCCGCAAAGATCGGCTGCCGGTTTCCATAGTCCTGCGATTCTGCGGCGGGTTTTGAGAACCGGAAATTTCCGTCCGGGACCCGGATCTCAAACCGTGCCCCGTGCTGGTACTCGCCCGTCTCGATGATGGTCATGCCTGTGATGGACAGGATCTCCCGGGTCAGGGAGAGACCAAGTCCGGTATTCTTCCCGCACCCGCGCTCAAATATCCGCTCCTTCTCATTCTTCACAATCCCGATACCATCATCTTCGACAATGAGCAGCAGATCCTCACCGGCCCGGGTCCACGAAAGACTGATCCGGGTGATCCCATCCCCGTACCGGAACGCGTTATCGAAGAGATTATAGAAAACCTTCTCCAGCATGGGATCGGCGTAGATCTCAAGATTGCCCGTCTCGCACCGGAACGTGGTTGTCTGTGCGAGCAGCGAATAGGCCGAAGCCGCAATCGTATCAATCCGGTGCCACCCGGGAGTTTTTACGCCGAATTGATCGTACTCCCGGGTAAACTCAATATGCTTTGAGATGGCGTTGCAGGTTTTTTGCTGTTTATCGATCATCTCAACCAGCTGTGGATCGGAGATCTGAGCATGGAGTATCTCAGTATACCCAAAGAGGGCAGAGAGTTTGTTGTTGATATCGTGACGCGTGATCCCAAGGAGGAGATTCAGCTTCCCATTCGAACACCGGAGTGCCTCTTCGATCTTCTTTGTTTGTGAGATGTCCCGGACCGCAATAAGGAAGACCGGGCGACTGCCAAAACTGAAACGGGATAGGGAGATCTCTGCCGGGAAGATCGCCCCGTTCTTTTTCTGATGATGGTGCACCGGCAGTTCCGGGGATGGTTCGCAGATCGCGCCAGGGATCTGCCCGGCTTCTGCCTGGAGATGGCAGAGCGTGAGGGCGAGTATCTCCTCCCTCCTGTACCCATATAATGTTGTAGCCGCTTCGTTCAGGTCAAGGATTTCATAGGTCTGCTGGTCAACCAGCAGGATGGGATAGGCAGCAGCATGAAATACCGCCCGGTATTTCTCTTCGTTCTCCCGAAGAAGTGCTGTATTCGTTTCCAGTTCTACGAACTTCTTCTTCAGTTCCAACTCTGCAGCTGCAAGCTGTTCGCAGGCAGCCCGGAGTTCCAGCTCGGTCCGATTCTGGCCGGTGATATCCCGGAAACTCCAGACCCTGCCGACAATCAGGTCGTGAATCTTCTGCACCTGCGAGAAGCGCCGGAACATCTGTCCGTCCCGGCAGTGGACAATATCATAACTGCCGTATTCCGGATTCTGGCGTATCATCTCAAACGGTTTTAGAAATGCAGGGTAATCGGCAACCTTATCGCGGATATGAGTAAGAAAATCCGTTTCGGTCTTCATGTGGCCGACTTCCTCCGCCATGTTCCACATCTGCAGGAATTTCTGGTTGAACGCAGAGATGGTCCCATCAGAATCTACAACGATAATGCCATCAGCAGTAGCTTCCAGGGTTGCCTTGAGGAGCGAGTTGGAATTCTCCAGTGCCCGCTTGCTTTGCCGCCGGTCCACGGCCATCATGACCTTGTGAATCAGTTCAGCGAACTGGCTCTTTGGCTCTCCCCCTTTCTGGAGATAAAAATCAGCCCCGTTGTCAAACGCCTCGATCACGATCTCTTCGCGACCCCGGCCGGTAAAGATAATAAACGGAGTATGGTTGCCCCGCGACCGGAGCGTCTTCAAAAAATCGATCCCGTTCCGGACCGGCATCTCGAAGTCGGAGATGATGGCATCATACTCTTTTTCGGCCACGAGTCTCAGCCCGTCATCGACCGATGATGCTGTATCCACCGCGATATTTCCCGCTCGTTTAAGAAATGCCTGGCATATGTCCAGCAGACATTCTTCATCGTCAACATAGAGAACCAGAACCATAGACGACCCCGCAGATATATACTTACTATAATGTTGAGGGGATCTTCATTATAGTTTCTTATTATAGACTATAGATTGACTCCAACGCTATAGAGAATATATTGCAGAATCCGGAATTTTTTTATTCCGGTGCTTTCAGGAATCGGTTATCAACGTTCCGGCAAATATCAGACAAAGGACCGGATTGACTCAATTTACGCTCAATATATGTCTTGTTGAGGTTTTACTGAGTTGACCCCTCGTTTCCATCCGGAGGAATTCACCGCGATCATCTGCGGTACTGTGGAAACCTTTTGTAGTTTCATTATATAAGATAGGTAAATCAATATTCGAGTGAGTATCATGACCGAAAAGAAAGGGCACTTTGAGAAGGGCCTCTGGGTGGAAGACCCGGTTGCAGCCCCCATAAAAGAAGAGCCGCAGATCGACATCCGCCTTGCAGCCGCGACCCGCTCGGTCATCACGGCCATGGACGATCTCATGAAAGTAACGCACGATCTCGTGGCAACGGATGAGGGCAAGAAGCATATCGAGAAGACCGTGAACGATACCACGGCCCATGTCCAGAAGTCCTTTGATGATATCATGAAACAAGCAAAGGCCGAGATGGAAAAAGCAAAGGCGGATGTTGAGAAGGCCGTCAAGCCAAAACAGTAAAACGGTTATTGCAGATCCCTTGCGGGATCTCAGTCTCTTTTTTGTTGCAACTTCTTGTACTCTGCCAGCAATCCGCCAGCGTACACGTCCATCTTCTTTGTCGGCACGTAATTGAACTGCTGCACCCGCGTTAAAATTTCTTCCGCGAGCCGGGTATCGTTTGTGATCTCCAGTTTCTTCACTTCAGCAAAGAACCAATCCAGGTGATCGATGCCCGTCGCCTTCCCATCGATCAGGACCTGCTTGGTCGTGATCCGGTCCGGGGGAATGCCCCCGCAGATCGTACAATAATTCCCATCGCCTTCGTTGCCGCTCATCGATTCACTCCTTGATCATCACCAGTGACATCTTGAACTTCGTGATCGCGGAGAGAGCGTGGGGAACGTTTGCCGGGAAGATGATCGTCTCGCCCACCTTCATCTGCGATGTTGTTCCCGCCACCCAGACCTCGCACTCCCCATCAAGGATCGTGACAACGGCATCGAACGGGGCGGTGTGTTCGGAAAGCCCCTCGTTCTCATCAAACGAGAAGATGGTGATGCTGCCCGTCTTCCGGTTGATCACCATCCGGCTTGCCACCGTCCCGTCCGCATAGTCGACAAGATCCTTGAGGGTCAGGACCTTTCCTTTCAGTTCGTCGCGCTTTTTGTCGGGCTTGTCGCTGTGCTCATCTCTGAATTCCACCATTGCGTCACTCCCGGATCATCGTCAGCGTCATCTTGAACCGCTCCCGTGCCTGCACGCCATGCGGCTTGTTCGCGGGGAGGATGATCATCTCACCGCTCTTTACCGTGAACGGGACGCCTTCGATGGTGACATCGGCCACACCGTCCGTGACGGTCAGGATCGCGTCGTACGGGGCGGAATGCTCACTAAGGCCCTCGCCCGCATCGAACGCAAAGAGCGTGATGGTGCCGGCTTTTTTGAAGACGATCATCCGGCTCGCCACGGTCCCGCTCTGGTACTGGACGAGATCGTTCGCTGCAAGGACTTTTGCAACGAGATCCTCCCGGTTCTTCTCACCGGCATTTTTCGGTTCTGCTGGGGGTGCGGTCATATGATCTCCTGTATGTTGTGATTACGTTCGCTCCGGATAATATGGGTATCCCTGCCCGGTTATGCGGAGGGAACCATGCGGGCGAGGTCTGCCTCGACCGTGTCGTTCTTCTTGATCCCGAAGTTGTCCACGAGCACCGTGAGAACACCGGGCGAGACGAACGCCGGAAGTTTGGGCCCGAGCGTGATGTCTTTCACACCCAGGTTCAGCAGGGCCAGGAGGACGAGTGCCGCCTTCTGCTCGTACCAGGCAATGTTGTACGAGACCGGCAGCTCGTTGATCCCGACATTGAAGGCCTTTGCGAGCGCCTGCGCAATCACGACCAGCGAGTAGCAGTCATTGCACTGGCCGGCATCGATGACGCGGGGGATGCCCCCGATGGTGCCGAGGTCGAGGCCATTGTACCGGTACTTTGCGCAGCCGGCGGTCAGGATCACGGTGTTCTTCGGCAGGGCCTCGGCAAACTTCGTGTAGTAGTCCCGCTCTGCATGACGGCCATCACACCCGGCCATCACCACGAACCGTTTGATGTCGCCCTTCTTCACGGCCTCGACAACGGTCCCGGCAATCGCAAGCACTGCGTTGTGGGCGCAGCCGGTGATGAGGTCGCGGCCCGGGCTCTGGAGACCTTGAGGTGGCTGGCACTTCTTCGCGTGGGCGATGACGGCCGAGAAATCTTTCTTCCCGTCTTTTGCGGCCGCGATATGTTTCACGCCCGGGTAACCTGCGGGCCCTGTCGTATAGATCCGGTCCTTGTAGGAATCCTTCGGGGGCACGATGCAGTTGGTGGTGACGAGGACCGGGCCGTTGAAGGTTTCAAACTCCTCCTTCTGATGCCACCACGAGCCGCCATAGTTGCCATAGAGGTGTGCATATTTTTTCAGGGCCGGGTAGGCATTGGCCGGCAGCATCTCACCGTGGGTGTAGATGTCAACGCCGCTCTCCTCTGACTGCTCCAGCAGCTGTTCGAGATCCCTGAGGTCATGGCCGGTGATGAGAATGCCGGGCCGCGAGCCGACCGTGGTCTTCACGCTCGTGATCTCCGGATTGCCGTAGGTCTTCGTGTTCGCGGCATCCAACAGGGCGAGCGTACTGACGCCGACTCCGCCGCATTCGAGCACGAGCGCGGTCATCTCGCCTGCGGGGAGATCGTGGAGCGTGGACGCAAGCCCCTTCTGCATGAATGATTCAACCGCTGCATCGGTGTGACCGAGTACGGCCGCGTGATGGTAATATGCGGCAACGCCTTTGAGCCCGAAGAGGAGGAGTGCCCGTAAGGACCGGACATCATCGTTGCCGTTTGCGGCTGCGGAAATTTCCTGCGCCTTTGCAGCGATGTCCGCGTCGTTCTTTGGCGTCCACGTGCAGGCCTCCGGCTCGGCAGCAACGCACTTCGGGAGGGCGTCGCGGATCGCAATCGCCAGCGTGATGAGCGAGCGGAGCCGGGCGTCATCGAAGTTCGTGTTGGTCAGCGTGGCAAAGAGGGCTTCGGCAATGAACATGCCGGCCTCTTTGTTCTCCTTGCCGGTCTTTGCCGCGGAAATATTCCGCTCGGAGATTCCCTTGCAGAGATAAATCAGGACATCCATCAGGCCGGCGGTCTTGTCTTCCTTGCCGCACACGCCCTTGACGGTGCAGCCGGTTCCTCTTGCGGTCTCCTCGCACTGGTAACAGAACATTTTTTTCACCTTCGTATGTTTTTACTACAAGGTTTCTTTTGTATACCAAGATTAAATAGGAAAGAGTTTCAGAAACCATACCATGGACGAAGCATGCACGGTCAACATGACCGTGAAATATCTGACAAAAAAATGGACACTCCTGATCATCCTTGAACTCTACAAGGGACCGGACCACACGCGCCGCTTCTCGGAGCTGAAGGATTCGCTTGGCGATATCACGCAGAAGATTTTGTCGGAGCGGCTCCGGGAACTTGAGGAGGAGGGGATTGTTACCAAAAGGGTGGATGCCACCACGTTTCCGGTGAAGAGTGAGTACACCCTGACTTCAAGCGGTCTCGAACTGGTGGATGTGATCCGCGGGATCAAGATGTGGGCGCTGAAGTGGAAGATCGATAATATTCCGTGCGGGAAGCAGGATTGCAGTGTGTGCGTGCTGTGAGAAGGGGGAAATAAAAAGTAAAAAAAAATGTATCTCGCAACGGGTATATACCTGAAAAAATAATCTATCCCTGTGACTACAAGTAGAACCCGATACTGATTACGAAATCAATGCTTCGGGGTAAAATTAATGGAAAATATCTATATCCTTCTCAAATGTCCCTTTGATAAATGTCCTTCGGATAAACAGACTAAATATGATCATGAGATGCCCCAATTGTAACACTGAAATTGCCGATCATCTCACTCATTGTTGGGTATGTGATTCTAATCTAATCACCCTTGAGAACTATCTAAATAAAAAGAACAAAATTCTTGTAATTATTGGCGTTTTTGGGGCATTATCCATATATCTTTTACAAACTGCCAACACGTATAATGGAAATTATTTGCTTCAACTTGGGAGTGGGATGAGTTTACTTGTCATGGTGGTCTTGTCATCACACCTAATTCTTGATTGCAATAAATACATTAAAAAATACCCAAAAAATGCAGGAGAATCCGATTCTACCGGATATCCTCAATGGATTAAACATACAACGGATTTGCTTTATTTATACGCGTTTCTTGCTGGGTTGTCTGTTATCGTTATTACAGTACTGTTGTTCATGCTATTATTTTCAAATATTAATGAAATTGCAGCATCAATTACATTCGGTTTTATTTTTATTTTCTTGTTTGTAGCGTTTATTTTAATGCCAACAGATTCGATTGTAAGAAAAGAAAATTTCTTTGGAACATTGTTTGTCATTTTTCTTCTGTCGCTAATGATTTTTATTTGGATTGGATATTTAGTAAAAGATGCAATGAAAATCACGACTTTCACTTTAATGATTGATACAACATTGATTGTTTTAACATCGTATGGGTGGTATAATGCGATTGATATGACGTTCAAGAAAGCAGACGAAAATTGGGAATTTGTTAGAAACTTTTTTATAAATGCATTTTAAAATTGCGAGGCCCACGCGCAAAACGCCTCGCGGGTTTTGCGCTACGCACTTACCCGTACGAGAATTTGCGTACAGTCCCTTGCCCAGCGACGGCCCGATAGGAATCGAGCGTCGCATCAGCGAGGATCGATTGGAGAAGCCATCAGGCTTCGACTCGCCCGAGCGACTCCGAGCGTAGCGAGGAGAGGGAGACATCGCAATCGATCAAAAAGATCCGGACGAAAAAATAATCACGCGGAGAAAATTTTTACAAACTTCCGGAAAACTTTCCGAAGAAAATTTTCCGGCCCCAGCCTGTTTTTTAAACCCGTCGAATTAGACGGGATTAAAATATGAGTGTGAATGAATAAAAAAAATCAGAGTCACACCCGGAAAATTTTCCGGTTCTCCTTATCCACTCGCAATCTCTCAAATATCCAGTAATAAAAATTCACAAACCCGGGACACGTTCTTGCGTTCCAGATTTTAATTTTCAAAATATGTTCCACGCAAAAAAAATCCGGGAAACGTTCCTGAAAATTTTTTCATCTTTTAAAAAATTTTTCCCGCGCCAAAAATATTTTCCAAAAATTTTCCAGAAACCGTTTCAAAAAAATTTTAAAGAAATTTCTGACCGGGCCACAACAAAATCCCCCATCAGGATCCCGAAATCTCACGCCGTAAAACCCCTTCAGAAACCACCTCCCGGACCCCCCCGTTTCCTGAGTTAAGGCCATCCTCAATCCGGGCCCGATACGTGCCCCGATTCCCCATTTTTCCGGAACAGAGCCTTATACGTGCCCGGATTGGGATCGAGCGACCCCCTGTTTGATGCAAAACTCCTGGTGGATTTCTATGAACATGGTGTCCGGCAGATAGCCCTACGTCGTAAATGGATGGTTCACGTCGAGAGGCAATGCCACCCCACGCAAAACCAGACTTGAGACCCGGTAAACCCCGCAAAATGCTTATTTTGCCAAACGGACCATTTTAAAAAAATCGCATAAAACGCCCGGATTCTATCGGGGTCTGACTCGGGGCCGGAACGCCAAGAGGGGGTTATTTTGGCGTTTTTGAGATCTGGGTGAGTTTTCGCAATTCCGGGTCCCGGATGTCCAAACACTGCGGGACGAAAAAAGATGCCCGCCAAACGCGAATATGGGGCTCCTAGGGGCATTATATGGGGCCCAATTTTAGCCCCGTTTTACAATCGGGTCACGCAATGACGATATTTCGCCGTCGGAGACCCGCGTTTACGACGTAAACGCATATTTCACGTCGGAGATTATCCCTGCGGAATACCATGGGAGAGATAAACTCTCATAACCATTATTCACCGTCGGAGAATGATGGCGGGCAACTGCCCCGGCCCTGCCCAAAGTGCGTAAGTCCCAAAAAACGGCAATATTGGAAGATTTTATCGGACGATACGGGCCCGGATTGGTTTTTCTCCGTCGAAGATTTCAAAGATCGCTCATAGACGCAATTGGAGGGCTGATCTCCTTTTGAACAGACCCCTGTTGCTGGAAAATGAAAGGAACCCCTGTTTTGGCAGGGGGTCTCAAGTCGAAGAAACCGGATGGTTTCTTCTCCTCCTCCAGGTCTGATGACCTGTCGGACATCGCAGTTGGGGATTCTCCGACGTGAAATAGCGTTGAATTCCGGGTGACCCGTGACAGGTCAGCAGCACCGGCCCGGCACCCCCCACGTTCTTTCAATAATTTCACAGACCTCCCTTATCCCTCAGCAAAAGTTTTCGTGAATTCCGTCCCGTAACAAAATAGAATTTCAGCCTCACTCTCACAAAATTTTTCCCGGAATTTTTTTAGCGTCAACTAAAATTTTCAAAACATTTTTAAGAAAATTTTTGTAAAATTTTAAAAAATTTGTTCCGGAGTTTTTCCGGCTGGATCAAAAAATCCGGCCCACTCACCGGCTATCAGACATTCTGCACGGGAACAAAACTGTTGCCCATGTTCATCGGCAGGATCCGGGGGAGCTCGATCCCGAGCGCCTCTTTTAAGACTTCCTCCACTGTTTCGACCGGCACGAACGCGAGTTCGCCCCGCACATCCTCCGGCACATCCTGTAAGTCCCGCACGTTCTCGTGCGGCAGGATCACTTTTTTGATCCCGGCACGGTGTGCGGCAAGGATCTTCTCCTTGATCCCGCCCACCGGCAGGACCGCACCGCTCAGCGTGATCTCGCCGGTCATCGCAAGGTTCGGGTCAACGGTCTTGCCGGTGATCAGCGACGCAAGGGCCACAAAGAGCGTGACGCCCGCAGACGGGCCGTCCTTCGGGGTTGCTCCTGAGGGCACGTGGACGTGGATGTCGCTTGTCATGAAGTTGAACCCGTTCTCTGTGTTTGCAAGCCGCGACCGGATGAGCGAGAGCGAGATCGTGGCCGACTCCTTCATCACGTCCCCGAGCTGGCCGGTGAGCGTGAGCTTCCCCGTCCCGGGCATGAACGTGCCTTCGATAAAGAGGATCTCCCCGCCCACCGGTGTCCAGGCAAGACCCGTGACCACGCCGGGCACCGGCTCTTTCCGTGCCACTTCCTGCCGGATCAGTTCCTTTCCCAGGATCAGGTCGAGCTTGTCCGTGGTCACAATGAACGGCAGCTCGGGCGTGCCGGAGACGATCTTCTCGGAGACGTGCCGCGCTGCTTTTGCAAGCTGCTTCTTGAGCCAGCGGACGCCCGCCTCGCGGGTGTACTTCTCGATGATCACCTTGAGTGCCTCATCGTCAACCCGGAACTTGTCGGCATCGAGGCCGTGCTCGGTGAGAATCGCAGGGATCAGGTGGTCTTTTGCAATCGCGAACTTCTCGTTCTTGGTGTAGCCCGAGATCTCGATCAGCTCCATCCGGTCAAGGAGCGGGGCCGGGATCGTTGCGAGCGAGTTCGCGGTTGCGATGAAGAGGACATCGGAGAGATCGTACGGGACCTCCAGGTAGTGGTCCGAGAACGTGTTGTTCTGTTCCGGGTCGAGGACTTCGAGGAGGGCACTCGCCGGGTCTCCCGAGTACGAGAGGGAGAGTTTGTCGATCTCGTCCAGGATGAAGACCGGGTTCTTGGTGCCGGCCTTCTGGATGCCCTGGATGATCCGCCCGGGCAGGGCCCCGACATAGGTTCTCCGGTGGCCCCGGATCTCGGCCTCGTCCCGGACGCCGCCCAGGCTGACCCGGACATATTTTCGCCCGAGCGCCTCGGCGATGCTCTTCCCTAAACTCGTCTTTCCCGTGCCGGGCGGGCCGGTGAAGAGAAGGATCGAACCCTGCTTCTCGGACTTCAGTTTCATCACCGCGAGGTGCTGGACGATCCGCTCCTTGACTTTCTCAAGGCCGTTGTGGTTGCTCTCGAGTACGCGGCGGGCCTCCGCTATATCGATACTCTTCTTCTCTTCGGTCACCCACGGGAGGTCGAGCAGGAGATCGAGATAGTTCCGGATAACAGAACTCTCGTGGTTCTGGCTGCCGCCGGTCTCCAGCTTCTTTAATTCTGCGAACGCTTTCTTGCGCACGTCCTCCGGCATCTTTGAGTTCTCAATGCGTTCGCGGTACCCGCCATCGCCACTTGTGCCATCGGTCTCGCCCAGCTCTTCCTGGATCATCTTCAGCTGCTCGCGCAGCATCGCCTCGCGGTTGGATTTGCTCACCCGGTCGGTGACCTTCCTGGCCATCTCGATCCGGATGCTGATGCTCTCGCGGGTTTTGACCAGGACTTCGAGGAACGTGATGTAGCGTTGCCGAAGCGAGACGATCTCAAGAAGCGCCTGCTTCTCGGCAAGATGGATCGGCAGGTAGGGCATGACAAATCCCATGATCTGGTCGATGGACTCCATCCGGTCGATCGGCTCGGTGAACTGTTCGGAGCCGGAAAACCGGGCGCTGATCTCGTGGATGGTGAGCTTGATGTCAGCGAGGATCCGCTGCTGTAAATCCTCTTCAAGATCCAGCGAATCGAGAAGCGGCACGTACGCTGCATAGAACCGACCCTCCCGTTCGGTCAGCGAGACTGCCCGTACCCGCTGCACAACCTCGGCGCAGATCAGGTAGCCGTCATCGGCCGGCTGCACGTGGGAGATTTTGAACAGGTTGCCGATCGTGTACAGCGATTCCGCGGTCAGCTCAGCAATCCGGGTCCCGCTCTTTAAGGTAAGGCCGATGGCATGAGCGCCTTTTGGATCTTTCATTGCGTCCAGCAGGAGCTCTCCGGTTGCATGATCGACCGGGAACTTTGTCCGGCTGTCCGGGAAGACAACGATCTCGTAGAGCGGTATCACCAGTTTTTCCTGTGGCTGATCAGTTTCTGACTGCATGGTTTCCTCATTCATTTAGTTCGAATTTACCTAACTAATATCCCGGACAAAAAAATTACCGGACTTTCTTCAGGACCTCTACGAGGAGTTCCTGTTCCTGTTCATCCAGCGATTCTACCATTCGTTCAATCACCCGGCGCAAGGCATCGTGTTCGGCCTGTGCAATTTTTTTTCCTTTGTCGGTTAAGCGGATGTACAGGATTCTTCTGTCATCGGGACAGGGTTCCCGGTACACGCACTCCATCCGGACAAACCGGTTCACCATCTCGGTGATGGTGGGCTTTGAGTTCTTCGTGATCTCGGCGAGCCGGCTGAACGTCACATCTCCCTGTGCATCGATGACTTTGAGATACGCGATCTGTTTGACCGTCATATCGGCAAGCCCGCACTCGGAGAAGATATGGCACGAGCATTCGTTCTTCATCGAGAGCAGGTGTTCGAATACTTCCAGCAGATGCTCGTCTCGCGCCCTCATACTCCGCTCCTTCGTTAGTTAGGGTTTACCTAATAATAAAGATGGCGGTCGGGGAGGCCGGTCATGCATGTATGCCCTGACACATCGAGACTGGTTCTACTTTTGATTCCTGAAATATATCCCGGCGGATACGCTGAGTGCGGTAAAGGCCAGAAAAATAATCATTACCAGAGTGAGATTCATCGAAGCGATGGCGAGAAAGAGAAAGACAATGGCCAATGCAAAACAAAGCGGCGGCACTATCCTGCCCATCAGCCGGATCGTGGAAATAAGGCCCATAAACAAAATTTTATTCCAATGGTTAATATCATTTTGATACCATCCGTGGAAGATCCATATTACGATAATTTTTTGATTGAATTTTCATACCGCATTACAATAAATTTGGGAAAAATCAGATACTTGCATTCTCTGAATATTTTTCCAGGCCCTGCGAAGATTTTTCAAAACTTTTTCGTGCTAAAAAAAATCCAGCGCATAAGACCGATCCGGGTGGCGTGGTTCAACATTAAATCAGAATATATATCATCATCCATCTCCTTCTTCAATTCAAGGCAGATCCGGGGGCTTAACGATTATTCTGGATATTCTGGTCAGTAAAAATTCAGTGAGGATCCTCTTTGGAATTCTCCTCATATTCGTACTGGTGCAGGGAGTTTTTGCAGAAGAGACCTGTACCGTGATCAGGAGCTGGGATGGGTTATCCAATTCAACCGCATCTGGTTTTGCCATTCATCCATCTGACAATCGGTATGTAACCGACAGCGTAAACCACCGGATCCTGGTGTTCAGTGAGACCGGGGAATTTTTATTTTCCTGGGGCAGTGGGAAACCCGGGGACGGGGAGTTCGATACCCCCCGGGGAATTGCAATAGATCGGTCCGGCACGGTGTATATTACAGACATCAGGAACCATACGGTCCAGAAGGTGGGTTCAAGAACCGGGTTCTCCATCCTGGGCAGCGAGGGGACCGGGAATGGGCAATTCGATTCTCCCACCGGTATCGCGATCGATTCGTCCGGCAATGTGTATGTTGCTGACACGGGAAACGACCGGATACAGATATTCCATTCAACCGGCATGTATCTCTCGACATGGGGATCGTATGGAACCCTGAACGGGCATTTTATTGCACCGGAGGGGATCACGGTTGATTCGTCCGGCACGATGTATGTGGCCGACACGGGCAACAACCGGATACAGAAGATCAGTGCCACCGGAACGGTACTGGCGAAATGGGGGAGCGAGGGGACCGGCAACGGGCAGTTCTCCTCACCATCCGGGGTTGCTCTGGATTACTGGGGCAATCTCTACGTATCCGATGCCAGCTCCCGGATCCAGAAATTCAGCCCGGCCGGGGAATTTATTTCATCGTGCGAGACCGGCGGGAGGAATTATGCTGTTGCCACGGATTCGTCCGGCACGGTGTACGCGCTCTGGCAATCCGGTACCCGGTGGACGATCGGGCAACTCGGGCCCCGTTCTCCAACCTACGTAACGGCCTCCACCCCACGCATATCAACCACATTCTCGGTTTTTACAGAACGGACAAGACCTCCGGTTACACCAACAACCAAGCTTACGACCGCACCGCTCACTTCCCCGACAACCATTGCACCACCCGCCCCGACCCCCACTGTGGAGGGTAATGCAACGATGGCGGCGCCGGTTGTTGAAGAGACGATCGCGAATACTGATGCACGAGAGAATATACTGGACACGATTACCGGATTTTTCCGGGGTTTGTTTACCGGGAAATAATTTTTTATAACGTTCCCGGATTTTTTTTTCAAACCCGGTTTTCATTTTTTTTCCTGTTGAAAATTTCCGGTAAAACCTAACTTTGCCACTTGGATTTTTTGCCTAAGATTTTGGATAAGAATTTGACACTTGTGGAATCTTTAGAAGGGTGCCAAAATAAAGGCCATAAAACAAAGATTTATTGAATTGTACCGATCTTTAACGATATTGGGAGTTTTCACATCAAGCATTTTTCCACAAAATTCACCAAAAAATCTCTATCGAATTTGACAGTTACCGTGGATTCGTGGGAACGGAAGGTCAAAATGTATGTCGACTCCAGCTTTGTGGCCATTAACATTACCGTTTTAAGGTCAAACTGGGGTTTTTCATGAGGTGAGATGCGATAAAACACTGAACTGTCAAATAGGTTTTCCTGACAAAAAATTTGATGGCGATAGTATACATCTTCTGCCGTTATGGATCAGACTGGCAAACTTGGGTTTTAAAAATTTTCAACCGGGTTTGGGGGAAAATATTCAGTGCATGACAAAGATCCGGGCCCGCGTGGCTCAATAGTAAACCAGAATATATATCATCGTCCATCTCCTTCTCCGGATATAGGCAGATGCGGTGGTAAAAAACGATCATTCAGCATATTCCGGCGTATAAAAAATCCGTGAGGATCCTGATTCCGGTTCTCCTCTTCTTCGTACTGGTGCAGGGAGTTTTTGCAGAAGAGCCGTGTACACTCATCAGGACATGGGGGGCGCAGGGCGGGGGATCCAATACGACCGCCAATGGAATCGCCGTTGATTCATCCGGCACAATCTATGTGACCGACACGGGAAACCACCGGGTGCAGGAGTATCTCTCCAATGGATCGCTCTTTACTGAATGGGGAAACTGGAGAGCCGTAACCCTGAAGTTCGAACGCCCGTGGGGGATTGCCACGGACTCATCGCACAATGTGTATTTCACCGACAATAAGAATGACACGGTCCTTAAGTTCACATCATGGGGGAGCGAGGTATGGGGCAGCGAGGGATCCGCGAACGGACAATTTGACGCTCCCACCGGCATCGCCGTTGATCGAACCGGAAACGTGTATGTTGCCGATACGGGAAACGACCGGATACAGGTATTCCATTCTACGGGTACGTATCTCATGCAATGGGGATCGACCGGAACCATGAACGGGCATTTTAATGCACCGGAAGGGATCGCGGTAGATTCATCCGGTACTATGTATGTTGCGGACACGGGCAACCACCGTATTCAGAAGATCAGCCCCACGGGAACGGTACTGGCAACATGGGGGAGCGAGGGGACCGGAAACGGGCAATTTGATACGCCCGCGGGTATCGCCCTTGATCCCTGGGGCAATGTCTATGTGGCCGATCTCACCTCCCGACTCCAGGAGTTCAGCCCGGCCGGGGAATATCTTGCAACCTGCGATACGGGCGGGGCGACCCGGGGGGTTGCCATCGATTCGTCCGGCTATATCTATGCACTCATGCAATCCGGTACCCGCTGGACGATTGGGATCTACAAAACCCCGTCTTCAGTTCCCACGCAGACCCCCACCATTACACCCGCGAGCAGGCCTACCCGGTTTGAAATTACCACCCCGACCGTACCCGCCACATCGCAGACATCTGCGCTTCAGACAAAAATTCCGGTAACTCCGACCACCGGTCTTACGGCCGGCCCCGTTACATCCCCGGAGGTTTCCCCGGCACCCGCTGCCGGTGATAATGCAACAATGGCAACGCCCGTTGTTGAGGTAACGATCCGGAATACCGGCACGCAGGTGAACATCCTGGACACGATTGCCGGAGTTTTCAGGAATCTTTTTACCGGGAAATAATTTTTTTAAGATTTTGAGGGTCCGCACACCCGGGAAACGAGAATGACAAGAGTGATGATGGGCGGGCTGTTGGACATGGATGTATTCCTACGATACCATCTATGAAAGGATTACGATAAAACTAGGGACATTTTATTCCGGAATGAGACCTCTTCCCAGTGTACCGGATTTTTTAATCTGATTTCACAATCGGCCATTCCGTCAGGTTAAATAATCACCCCGGCGATTCTCTGCTATGAATGATTCTTCCGGCTGCATCCTCTCCCTGATCGTTATGGCATTCCTGATCCTGGTGGCGGGCTGTACCGCCCCGGCAGTCCCCGGCCCTGTCGCGCCCCTGTTTACACCGGCCATCGAGCAATCCCACGCGATGATTGCCGTGGACCCTGAAAACACAACGCAGTTCAACGAGTTCCTTGCTGACTTTGACACGTATGCCGGGAAAGCACGGCAGGACTGGAACGTCCCGGGCATGGCAGTCGCGATTGTAAAGGACGGCAAGATCGTCTTTGCCAAAGGGTACGGCACGAAGACCGCGGGCGGTTCCGATCCGGTCACCGCAGACACCGTTTTCCAGATCGGTTCCACCTCAAAAGCGTTCACGGCAGCACTCACTGCCATGGAAGTGGACAGCGGCCGGATGAACTGGAGCGACCCGGTGATCCGGTACGTCCCGGACTTCCAGATGAAAGACCCGTGGGTGACCAAAGAGTACACGATCACGGACTCGCTCGCACAGAACAGCGGTCTTGAAGGGTACTGGGGAACAGAACTTCCGTTTGCCGGCCTTGACAGGAGCGACATGATCCATGCCCTCCGGTTTGCTGAACCGGTCTCCAGTTTCCGTTCGGCATTCGCGTACCAGAACCTGCCATTCCTTGTAACCGCTGCGGCGATTGAGAATACGAGCCAGAAGAGCTGGGAGGATAACCTGCAGACCCGGATCTTTACGCCGCTGCATATGACCAGTGCATCCACAAGTTATGCCGCATTCCGGGCTGCACCCGACCACACCTCACTTCATACGACCGGTGTACTACCGGGCAACACGACCGGGCCGGTTTTCACGGATCCCGACTGGGAGTTCAATGACTTTGCCGAGGTCATGGGACCGGCCGGCGGTATCAATGCAAACGTAAAGGATATGGCCACCTGGACGATCTTCAACATGGGAAACGGGTCCTTCGAAGGAACGCAGCTCATCAGCCCGGAGAACATGGCCTACCTGCATTCCCCAAAGACGCCGTTGGCAAAAGTGATGACCGATACAAAGAGATACTACTGTCAGGGATGGATGTACCAGGAAGAGACGGGGTTGCCATCCATTGTCTGGCACAATGGTGCAACTGCCGGCAACCATGCAATGGTCATGTTCGTTCCTGATAAGGACATTGGTATTGTGATCCTTGCCAATGATCCCGATGCAAATTTGCCTGACGTTCTTGCCTTCACATTTTATAACCGGTATTTCGGGCGGGAGAACCCGGACCTGAGTGAGAGTTCTCTGATCGAATACGAGAAGTCCAAGGAACAACTCCTT